>RCUK01000743.1_pt1 | contig 25103 bp, 20 predicted proteins | sample 2166381 | NCBI WGS metagenome assembly RCUK01 (sample SAMN09932809, study PRJNA488358) | compost metagenome | isolation source: compost soil in an enriched community | place: Germany: Experimental Botanical Garden | reverse complement strand
AGGATATTCTTTCCCCATTCTTCCAGTGTCTGATCTGACGGTCGGCCCGGTTCTTCAGCTTGCCCAGCGGGCTGAAGAGTACGAGGTCCAGTCTGATTGGGCTGCCGGCTAAGCTTAGGCTCATTGCCTGGATCACCTCCGAAAGTTGGCATCCGGTTAGTGCCACCACCTTTTGGCTTGCCCTTCTTACCCAGCATAGACAAGATCGCAAATCCGATAACGATGACCAGATACAGATGGCTCTGCACCCATTCCAGCAGATCATTCATTTAGAGCACCGCCTATTCGTCATCCTTAGTTGTAGAAGATGGGTCACCTGGCTTGCTAATGGAACTGCGCATATTGGTATCTGCTTCGATATTTTTGAGATTCATATAATCAAGCACTCCAATCTGACCGCCTCGGAGAGCCTCAGCCATAGCCAGAGGAACCTCGGATTCCGATTCCACAACGCGGGCACGCATCTCGACAACGCGGGCCTTCATTTCCTGCTCTTGGGCTACAGCCATAGCCCTGCGCTCCTCAGCCTTGGCCTGGGCAATCCGCTTATCTGCTTCAGCCTGTTCTGTTTGCAGGAATGCACCGATATTTTTACCTACATCAACGTCCGCAATATCAATCGAGAGAATCTCAAATGCTGTTCCTGCATCGAGTCCTTTATTCAGAACAGTACGGGAAATCATATCCGGGTTCTCTAGTACATCTTTATGCGAGTTGCTTGAACCTACCGTAGTGACAATACCTTCACCAACACGTGCAATAATCGTCTCTTCCCCGGCTCCCCCAACAAGGCGGTCGATGTTCGCACGTACCGTAACCCGTGCTTTAACCTTAACTTCAATCCCGTCTTTTGCGACTGCCGCAACTACCGGAGTCTCAATGACTCTCGGATTAACGCTCATCTGCACAGCTTGAAGCACATCACGGCCAGCCAGGTCTATTGCTGCGGCCCGTTCAAATTCCAGGGGGATATTCGCCCGCTGAGCAGCAATCAAGGCATTAACTACCCGGTCCACGTTACCCCCGGCCAGGTAATGGCTCTCGAGCTGGTTAATGGAGAGACCCAAACCCGCTTTGTGAGCCTTGATGAGCGGATTAACGATTCGAGCCGGCGTAACCCGGCGCAGCCTCATAGCAACCAAAGTTAATATACTGATCTTTACTCCGGAGGCAAGTGCGGAGATCCACAGCATCACCGGGAAGAAGCTCAAGAAGACGCTCAGTACAATAATGGCGATAACCACAATGAGCAGTATTCCAACAAATGATGAATCCAACATACAGCGTATCAGCTCCTAGTGTCTATTATTTATAGTCATAGGGATGAGCCAGGCTCATTCCATATTCCTCATGTATCAGACTTCTGCAACCACTACTCTAGTTCCTTCAACCTTAATTACTTTTACCGGAGTGTCTGCTTTTATGAATCCACCTTCGGTCACGACGTCAATACGTTCGGTTCCGATTACAGCTGTCCCTGCAGGGCGAAGTGGAGTAAGGCTAGTTCCTAAGAGTCCCAGCAGTTCCTTTCTCTCCGTTACAGAGCTGTATCCTTTCTCGGTGGTCAGTTCGTCGCGAAGAATGAACCGATTCCATATCCCGCGTTCCTTGAAGATCCATACTACAATAGCGATGACAACTAACGCTGCAAGAAAAGCAACTCCCAGTGTCCTTAGTGCATGCTGGGTGTCATAGGCAGCCCGGACTACACCTGCAACCAAACACACTGACCCCAGAATTCCAAGGATCCCGAAGCTCGGTACAAACAGCTCAAGCGCCATTAGTACCAGACCGATAATGAATAATACACCTGTCTCAAGACCCGCGAAACCAGCGATATAATTACCGAAGAAATACAGTCCGAAAGCCGTAACTCCAAGTATTCCAGGTACTCCAAAGCCTGGCACAAGAAGCTCGATCACTACTCCTGCAATCCCCAGAAACAGGAGAAGCGTCATCACGATCGGATTCGTGAGGAACATCGCCACATTCTCAGCCAGCGTCCGTTCTACCCGAATTGTATCTTCGCCGTTGTACCCCATCCAGTGAATGACTTCTTCCGTGCTGTCAGCAAGGGTATCGGCATAACCAACTTTTAGTGCCTCACTGCTGCTTAATGAGATAATTTGACCCTTCTCTTTGGTTCGGTTAATTTCGGGCATATCTACCGTGATGGAAGGATCGACCATCCCCTCCGCAATTCTGGGGTTACGATGCTGAAGATCCGCGGCCGCACTCATTTTACTTTTCCAATAAGCAATCTCTTTGGGACTGTTCACCGCCTGTCCTGAAGAATCGACGAGTGCAGCAGCTCCTATCGCACTATCCGGTCTCATTGCAATCTTACCCGCATGCAGGGCGATGTAACTACCAGCCGAAGCCGCGTTTCCCTGAATAAAAGCAACCGTGGGGATAGAGCTGCCGGCGATCATCTGTCCGATATTCTCAGCATTATCTACCCGGCCTCCCGGCGTGTTCACTTCAAGGACTATAAGGGCCGCTCCCTGATTCTTCGCTTCCTTAAATCCACGCTCCAGAAATTTCTCCAGCCCTGACTCAATCTTCTGATCCAGAGGTATAACATAGACTGTTCCTGACCTCATCTTAGCTGGAGCAGTGGCAGCTTCAGCATCAGACGAGAATGCCGGAGCGAACCCGGATATGAGCAGAAGCACCAGCATCATTGTTGAGCACATGACTAGTCCTAGCTTGCGCTTCACTAAGAAACCCCTCCCCTTATGTAAATATTAATACTTGATCTATTATGTACTACGAACGATCTCTTGCTTCGTTTCAATCAAGAAAAAACACCCTCTATCGCTAGAGGGTGTTTCGTACTTGTTATTGCAATAGCTGTTGAACTGCCTGGTTAACAAGTTTGCCATCTGCAAGGCCTTTGACCTTGGGCATGAGGGCACTCATTACTTTCCCGATATCGGCTTTCGAAGAAGCACCGGTTTCCTGGATGGTCTGCTGTACAATGACTTTAATTTCTTCTTCAGAAAGTTGTTCGGGAAGATACTCGGCAATTATCTTGATCTCTTCTGCTAAAGGAGCAGTGAGATCTTCACGGCCTGCTTTTTGAAATTCTTGGAGGGCATCTTTGCGCTGTTTGATTTCACGACTTAGGATATCAAGCACTTCGTTGTCGTCCAGAGTTCTTTTCAAATCTATTTCAAGATTCTTAATCGTTGCACGAACCATTCGAATGGTGGAGAGCTTGAACTTGTCTTTACTCCTCATCGCTTGCTTCATATCTTCGTTCAATCGCTCGCTAAGATTCATGGTAGTTCAGATCCTCCTAAAACTTTCTCTTACGAGCAGCCTCGGACTTTTTCTTGCGCTTCACGCTTGGCTTCTCATAATGCTTGCGTTTCTTCACCTCAGCCAAGACTCCATCTTTTGCAATGGAACGCTTGAAGCGACGAAGTGCAGCATCAATAGTCTCGTTTTTGCGAACTTTAGTTTCAGACACCAGTTTTCCCTCCCTCCGACCAGACCGTCCAAGAGCACAACACGGTTCATCAACTTTCATTATAGGTGAAAAGGAAATAGGGTGTCAACCGTGAGTGGCTTTCTTTTTTATATCCAGTCAAACTCATGTTCCAAAATTAGGCATGTGATTCGGAAATTCCGGTCAATGCCCCCAGCTTCGCTCCGCCAAGCAGATGGTAGTGAATGTGATACACAGCCTGTCCGCTATCGGGTCCACAGTTATTAATCAGACGGTAGCCGCTCTCTGAAACTCCCAGTTTCTTGGCTGCATCCTGAGCTACCTTGTGCATTTCACCAATAAGAGCCAGATCCTCGGCCGCCACATCGTTCATGGTTGCAATATGTTTCTTCGGTATAATCAGAACATGGGTAGGCGCCGCCGGCTGGATATCATGAAATACCAGAAATTTGTCATCTTCATAAACTTTGTTGGAAGGTATCTGGCCTTCAGCAATTTTACAAAACAAACAATCCATCGTAGTCGTATCCTCCTTTTCTTTGATTTCGCCTGAAGAGCAGGACGAGACCGCAGTTCCTCATCTACTCCTATCATACCGAAAATAAACCCAAAAAAGAAGCACATGCTTCGAAGGAATCTGTGTCCTTCGCTTCATGTGCCCGTTATTCAAAGGTGCAATGAATAATTTATAAATTTTCTATCATTATTCGAGATCCTAAACCCGCATTCTCTGCGGGAATCACCACCAGCTTACGCGGAAGACGCGCTCTTAGCTCGGCAACATGGCTGATGACGCCTACAGCAAGATGATCATGATGAAGCTGTTCCAGAGAAGTGATGACCGTATCGAGCAGCTCCGGATCAAGCGTACCAAAACCTTCATCCAGGAAAAAGAACTGCAAAGGATATTGGCCTCTAAGCTGAATCTGCGCCGATAAGGCAAGCGCCAGGGCGAGTGAGGTCAGGAAGGTCTCTCCTCCGGACAAAGTAGATACCGGACGCTTGATTCCACCATTGGCATCGTCACATATAATGAACCCGCCTCCCGAATCTGTCTCCAGGGAATAACGCTGCTTGGTCAAGTCTCTTAGCCGCTGTGAAGCCGCCTGGCTGACGTTCATGAGCTGTTCTTCAGCAACATATTCTACAAATGCATTACCTCGCAAGCTGGACTGCAGCTTGCTCAGGAGATTAGCAGAATGGTTAAGCTTAATTCGATTGGACTCCAGCTCTTTCCAGCGGATATGACGAACCTCAATATCCTCAAGATCCCGCTCGGCTCTGGCTTTAGATTGTACCGCCATTTCATCCGCTTCCTTGCCTGCAGCAAGTCTAATCTTGCAGTTCTCCCATTCTTCCTCTTGAATCTGCCTGCCCGCAAGTTTGGATTCCAGCTCGCGTGTCTGAATAGTAAGCTCGCGTTCAAGGTCGCGGTGAACCGTAATGCGTTCTTCCATCTTCTCTCTTGTCTTAGAGTCCAGTAGAGCCTCTTCGGTCTCTTCCTCCCGGGCAAAGGGACTTTCCTCCAATTGCTGCTCAAAACGGCTTCGGAGCTGCTGTTCCTGTTCATTCGCAGAGATTGCAGTCTGCTGTGCTGCTGCTCCTGTCTTAGCCGTCTCTTGCTTCACTTGATCCGCCTTCATATGCTGCTCTTTGAGAGCAGCAGCCTTTCTTCGCAAAAGTTCAAGACGGTCCGCAGTCTCTATAAGCAGCCTATCGATCGCTTCATCCCCGGCCAAAGCACGCAGGCGTTCTTCCTTCTCTTTTAACAAATCAGTCTTACCGGCAAGCTGGGCCTGCAACTGAACCTGCTGCTTGTCCAGTTCTGCCGCTTCCTGAGTCAAATTTCGAAGCAGGACTGTCTTCTCTTCAATAAAAGGCCCGCTGAGCTCAAGCCTTTTCTTCACATCTTCAGACACGGCATCTCTCTCATGGATGTCCTCGATCAGCCGGTCCGTATCAGATATTGAATACTCGGGCAGCTCTTTGCTCCACTCCTCTGCCAGCTCCGTCTGCTCACGCGTCAGCTCATCCTGCATCTGAAGAGAATGGTCATATTGACTCTGTAGAGAACCAAGCTCCGCGTTCAGGCCTGCCATCCGGGGCTGCAGTGCAGCATGGCTGTCGCGAACTCCTTTTACCAGTCGCTGGAGCTCTTCGAGACGAACCTGAGCGGCTTTCAGGTCCTCCTGAGCTCTATTCATCCCCACAGCCCACTCGCCATACGTCTTCGAAGCATTGGACTCGTGTTCCGGTTCTGCAGCTTGCAGTGAAGCAGCAGCCTGCGGCATAACCTGATCCTCGGCTCCGCTTGTCTCAGGACTTATTGATTCCATCAGAGCCCGGCAGGTGTCGAGCCCCCTGGACAGACTGTATTTCATGTCTCTAATAGTGGGCAGGCTAGCTGCAATCTGTTCCAGTTCACCATCAAGCTGCTGCGCTTCATCCAGAATGTGTCCGGCTGGAACAGGGTGATGATCCGATCCGCAGACCGGACACGACTCACCGTCGATCAATTGCTCTGCCAGCCGGGCAGACCATAAATGCAGTTCCTGCGACTTCACGGCAAGACGAAGTGTATTCTCACGCTGCTCCAGTCCTTGAAGCACATCTTGGCAGTACTGCATCAGACTAGTAAATGTCTCTATTAATCCGGCAGCCTGCTCCGCAGCCCGACGACGAGTATCGATTTCTGTCATTTCAAGCTGCTGAGCTTCGTTAAGTGCATTACGGGCCCTAACCAGGCGCTCCTTAAGCTCAGAGGAGGTGTTGTCGGCCTTGGTTCTCCGGACCGTAAGCTGGGTGAACCGGTCTTTAAGCGAAGCAGCCACCTGAACTTTGCGTCTTAGCAAAGCGGGAACTTCTACCTCCTTAAGCCGCTGTTCCAACTCTTGACGACGCTGAACCGCTTTGGCAAGAAGCAGCTCTTCCTTCGTGATCTGCTCAGTGTGGACATTTAGAGCACGGACGGCCTCTGTTAGCCTCGATTGCAGATCTGCCTGTTCAAGATTCACAGCATCCCGCTCGGCCTGAAGTCCTTTCGCCTGTTCAAGCTGTTCGAGCCGGACAAGCAGGCCCGGCTCTTCAGACACCAGCGCCTGCTGGGCGAGCTCAGCTGCCGCAGCAGCTTGTGCCGCCGCAGCTTCCGCCTCAGCTGCGGCCGCCATGGCCTGCTGCGCGTACACACGGCGCTCCCCAGCCAGACGCCTCGCGTCATGCCACGCGCCGAGCGCAGGACGCAGCTGCTCGGCGGCAGCGGCCTGCGCGAGCTGCGCCTCCAGCTGCGCGATCTCGCCGCTCTGCTCCTGCAGCTGCAGGAGCGACTGCTTGCGCTGCTGCAGCTCAAGGCCAAGCTCGCGCAGCTTGGAGAGCTGCGCGAACAGGCGCTCGGCTTCCTGCAGCTCGCGCCGGCGCAGCTCCGCTTCCGCCGAAGCCGCCTTCAGGCGTTCGGCGGCTTCCTGGAGGGCTTCCTCCGAAGCCAGACCAAGCCCCTGCTGCTCAGCTGCCAGCTCTTTGAGCCGGCTATCGGTCTCTTTGACCTTACGGCTGAGCTTCATTCCCAGGTGATCGCCGTACTTCTCCAGATGGAACAAGCGCTGGAGCATCTGCCGGCGTTCACTGCCTTTCAGAGATAGAAATTCAGCGAATTTCCCCTGCGGTAGCACTACGGCCCGGGTGAAGTCATCCATCTTAAGCCCGATCTTCTCCTCTACGCAGCGGGTAACCTCAGCCAGCTTGTCAGCATGAACCTGATCCCCTTCCGGCAGAACCTGAATAAAACGGCTAATCGTATTGCTGACCGAGACATCCCCTGTTCGCTTGAATCTGCGCTCGACCCGGTAACATTCTGCCCCCTCTGCTGACATCAGCTCAAAAGTAAATGCGACGAAGAGACTGTCTTCCGAATGATTCATGATGCCCTGAGTACCATTTACCGCACGCTCCACCTTACCGTACAAGGCAAGTGTAATGGCATCCAGCAGCGTGGATTTGCCGCTGCCTGTGGGACCGAAGATGCCGAACAATCCGGTCTCACACAGCTTCGTGAAATCGACCTCCTGAGGCTCACGATAGCTTTGCAGACCTGAGAGTTTAAGAGAAATAGGCTTCATGATTCGCCTCCCTCCAAGCCTGCCGCGTGCTCATCCTCGGCTACAAGCTGCATAAACAGATCCACAAGCTCTTCCTCCGGCTCTGCGCCCCCGCTCTGGCGCTGATAGAACTTACGGAACAGCTCATGAACCGGCATTTGTGATCGTCCAGCCGCCGTCTGTTCAAGTTCACGGCCTGGATACACCGGTCTAATATGAATAATCCCTTCACGGGATTTACGCAGGGTCTGGATATCCCCGAGTGACATCGCCTCCGTAAGGCGAATCTCTAAATCTATGAATGCATCCGCATCACGCCCTTCATCCAGCCAGCGGTGAACCTCCTCGAGTCCGCCCGTACAGGTCCAGCGAACCAGCGGTCTGCCGCTCCGTAAATAGATTTCTTCAGTTACCGGTGTACCCCCAGGTTCAACGTCTATGAGCATCACCGACTTGGCTTGTCCAGCTTCAGAGAAGCTGTAAGCGAGCGGTGAACCGCTGTATCTAATCAGTCCATTCCCTTTAACGGATTGGGCACGGTGTAGATGACCGAGTGCCGTATACTGGGCTCCTATATCCAGCGCCGCAGGATCAACGGTATAAGCACCGCCAATCTGAATCGGACGTTCGGAGTCACACTCCACGCCTCCCAGAACATAGATGTGGCTCATCGCCAGATTCACCGTGTTCTTGCTGAAGGACTGTCCCAGAAGACGCATTAAACGTCCAACCCGTTCACTGTAAGCCAATCTTAGTTCCCCTTCATCCACCTGACCTGCAAGGAGCTCGCCGAGTCTCGCTTCGGATGGATAAGGCAATGCGGCGATGGCCGCAGATTCTCCCGTTCTGGCTACATTCAGCCGAACGGGATCTGACGACGGTAGACCTACCAGTGTGATCCCGCTGCGTGTAACCAGCGGCGTCACGGATGCTACCCGCTCAGGCTGATCATGGTTACCTGCAATAGCGACCAACTGTCTGCCATCCTCGGTTAACCTAGCCGCCGCTTCATAGAACATCATTTCCGCAGCCGCTGGAGGGTTGACGCTGTCATATACGTCTCCCGCCATCATAACGAGGTCCGCCTTGGTATCCCTGGCAAGCTGTACCAGCTCATCCAGGAACATCTCCTGCTCACTTAGCCGGCTTCGCCCTTCAAGCGTTCTTCCCAGATGCCAGTCTCCTGTATGCAGAATCCGCATATTCTTCCCCCCTCTACTTTGGCAAGGATTCAATCCTGCCTATATCTATAATTGCACGGCCTCTCCTTGATCAAAGAAATACAACCATTTCTCATGGACAGGAGCTCCTGTGATCTCCTCAATGGCTCTCCCATAAAGTTCTAATTGGAATCGATACTTCTCAGCAAGGGCGGTCAGACCGCCCTGATGCTCCAGCACACGGTCGCTCTTATAATCAAGTAAAATCCACCTTCCATCGACACAGAACAGACAGTCGACAATCCCTTGGACAAGCACAGTTTCTTGATCCAGCCCTTGCTGGATTTGAAACTTAAGTCTATCTTCACCAGGAACATCATCGTCATTTCCCGTAAGCACGGGATAAGCTTCCGGAGCCGATATTCCATAACTGAATGCAAGCTCACGCTTGATCCATTCCGCTTCGCGGAGCCTAAGTCCAAGCGGACTCTTCAGGAATTCGGTAATCCGGCTGAGCTCAAGCCCCTCAGCCTGATCGGCTGCCATAATCTGCTGCTGAATAAGCCAGCGAATGGTCTCCTCCGCTGCAAGTTCCACGGCTTCAGCATCAAAAGAAATATGCTGCATGACCGTATGATAAGCAGTACCTCGCTCTGTGGGTGTCATTCTCCGCTGCTCCATAAATTTGGGCCTGCGGAGATGAAGCTTGAATGAAGCCGGCTCTGCTGGCTGCCTAGCCTCTTCCCGCATCGCCTGGCCTTCCAGAATATCAACAGGAGGTTCATCCTGCATCGCAAGCAAGGTCTTCATCTCGGTTACGGTTGTCTTGGCTGAAATCTGACTGGCCAATTCAAAGGGATACGACCAACCCAGCCTGGAAGCGACAGCTCTAGAAAGGTCCGGGTCCATCTCCTTCTTAACAAGGACTGGACGGCCGGATATCAGCGCTTGCAGTGCTGCTCTGTCTCCAGCATCGCCAGTCTCCCCCGTTTCCTCAGACGCTGCTGCAGCTTGTCTTTGCATATCCTGGGATGACAGGACTCCGATTCGCCAATCCAGGGATTGTGCCGGAAGCCTTGCACCCACCTCTTCACCAACGTCTGCAAGCTCTCTCAGCACGGAGGCGGCCGGGTGTCGGATCAAGGCAGGACCGATCCAGTCCAAATAGCTGCGTCCCCGGGCGAGCATATAGTCAGGAAGCATTTCTTCCCCATTCTGAAGCGCTTGACTCCACACTGCTGCTGCCTTTGGCAGATCTTTAACAGCAGACACGAGCACAAGCTTATCTTTGGGTCGGGTGAGGGCGACATAGAGTACCCGCATTTCTTCGGCCAGCAATTCCATGTTCGCACGTCTGCGAATGGCCAGGTTAGGAAGTGTTGGATAACTTACCCGTGTATCTGCATCAACGAATTTCGGACCAAAACCCAGCTCCTTATGCATCAGGAACGGCGCATTCATGTCCTGTCTATTGAACATTTTGGACAGACCTGCAACAAACACGACAGGGAATTCAAGCCCTTTACTCTTATGAATAGTCATAATTCGGATGCCTTCGTTCTGATCATTGCCCGTCCCCGGAGCCCCAAAGTCCCCGCCATTCTCTTTCAGTCTGGAGACAAATCGAAGGAAGCGGAACAAACCCCGGGAAGAGGTGGACTGCTCATAAGTTCGCGCCCTGTCATAGAGCGCTCTTAAATTGGCCTGACGCTGAGCTCCGCCTGGCAGGCCGCCAACCCAGTCCAGATACCCTGTCTCTCTGTATACGTTCCAGATCAGCCGTCCAAGTTCGCCTTGTCTGGCTTCAGTCCTCCAGCCTTCAAGCTGGGCGAGGAATCCACCAAGCTTGCGGGACAGCTCATCACCGGACGATTCGTCCGCTGCCGCTGTCTGAACAGCCTCGTAGAAACCGCCATTTGGGGCTGCTAATCGGATTCCAGCCAGTTCCTCCTCGGTTAACCCGTAGATCGGGGATCGAAGAACAGAGGCGAGCGGGATATCCTGCTGGGGATTATCAATAACCTGAAGCAGGGACAGCATAATCTCCACTTCAGATGCCTGGAAGTAGCCCTGGCTTAATTCTCCGTAAGCCGGGATACCTTCAAGCCGCAACTCCTGGATCATAGCCGGGGCCCAGGAGAGCGTCGACCTTAGAAGGATCACCATATCCCGGTACTGAACGGGACGGTGCTCTCGTGTAGCCTTGTCGTAGATGTACAGCGGCTTGCCGTTCTCCCCCATCATTTCATGGATGCGGGCCGCAATCAAACGCGCCTCCAGTCTAACCGCTTCCAGCTCCGCCGCGTCTTCCGCGCTGCCTTCATCTTCCGGATTCATTTCCGCTGCACTCTCATCTGGAGCCGTAACGGCTTTACTTCGGTCAACAAGCAGCAGCTCGGGCAGATAACCGGAGTGATCCGGTGAATCCTCCGGGAATCCCTCTCCATAGACAAGCTCTGCTCTTGCGTCATAGGCGATTTCCGCAACCCCTTCATTCATCATCTGTCTGAATAAATAGTTGACCGCGCCCACGACCTCTCTGCGGCTCCGGAAATTGCGTGCCAGATCAATCCGGAGTCCTTCTCCCGAGAAATCTTGGCCGTAGATCCGGTATTTATCCAGAAATAATCCGGGCTCTGCCAGTCTAAAGCGGTAGATACTCTGCTTCACATCGCCGACCATGAACCTGTTGCCGGGATTTGCTGTAGAAATCAGACGTACAATGTCCTCCTGAACCGTGTTCGTATCCTGATACTCATCCAGAAGAACTTCCTCATACTGCATCTGATATTCGAGAGCGGCATCAGAGGGGATTATATTCGCCGGGGTTGAGTCCGGGTGTCTCAGGATTTGCAGGCAATAATGCTCAAGGTCCGAGAAGTCCAGCCATCCTTTAGCCTGCTTCTCCTCCTGGTACCGCTGAGCAAATGAAATGATCAGCTCTGCCAGTTCATTCATAAGTGGGGCTGCTTTGTGAAGTTCAGCCACGAAATCCTCTGCCGGTCGTCCAAACAACTGACCGCGAAGTTCCGTAATCGTCTTTTTGGCCTCTTCACGCAGGCCTTTTACACGCTCCTGAAGGATTGGATCCGTCTGGTCTTTCTTGCAGGGCTTCAGCTTGCCGAAGCCTGAATACTGGAACACATGATATAAATTCTCCCATGGCTGATAGGAGGTCGCTTCGAGAAGTCCTTCAATCACTTCGAGATCCTCGTCCAAAGAGACAGCATAAGGAGCAGGGCCGCCGGGGGATAAAGCGATCTCTTTCGCCTGTTTCAGCAGATCGTACACCCCGCTCAAAGTCAGCCGGGTATCGGCAAGGATGGACTTCACCCAAGGGCTCTCGGACATCTGCTCCATGTCCGCCATTTCGAACAACGCAGCCGTAGAGCGCAGCCAGTGATCCGGCCAGGAATGACTTCGGGAAAAGTCATATAATCGCTGGACCAGCAGGAACATCGCATCATCACTGCGTTCCCCGCTGAACCAATCCACCAGAGACAGGAAGGCTCCCCCTTCTGTCTCCGTTCCATACTTCTCCTCGAACAGCTGCTCGAGCACTTCCTGACGAAGCAGCTTCACATCGCTTTCCGAAGCAATTCTGAAGCCTGGATCAAGTGGAATTAAAGTGTAGTAACGCTGAATGACTTCAAGACAGAAAGAGTGCAGCGTTGTAATGGAGGCACGGCCGAGCATAGCCAGCTGACGGCTTAAATGCTCATTCGACGGGTCCTCTTCAAGCAAGGCTTCAAGAGCCGAGCGAATACGTTCCCGCATTTCAGAAGCTGCGGCTTTGGTGAACGTCGCTACCAGCAGTCGGTCCACACTAAGCGGCGCTTCCGCACTTGATATTTTGCGGATAATCCGCTCTACAAGCACCGCCGTCTTCCCTGATCCCGCTGCCGCGGCAATCAGCATATTACCTCCAGATTGGGAAATCGCGTTCCATTGGTCGTTACTCCATTTACTTCCGGGCGGTTTGGGAATGTTCATTCCAGTCCCTCCTCTCTAATCCGCGTTACTTCGGAAGGCAGCCAATCAGAATCCGCTTGACGGCTGCGTTCCCCTAGCAGATCCCAAGTCTGCTCTTTATTCGGTTTGGTCAGCATATTGTACTTATTATCTTCCATCGTCTCGTCAAATTGGCATACGGGTCTGTATGAACAGTGCGTGCATGCCGTCTCTTGTCCAATCCGATAAGGCTCGATAGTTACGTCTCCCTCAGTAATTCGTGTTCCTATTCCCTTAATTGTATTTCTGACCGAACGAAGCAGTGTATCCCACTGGTCAGATGTAGCCACAGATGCGCTGCTGTAGAAAGTCCCGTCTGTTTTTAACGCAACAGGAAGAATATCCGAATGGCCCTTCTCCAGCAATCCATCCATGTGGGAAATGACATCCTTATCAGCCATAAGAAGACCTTTCATTTTGAACCGTTTGAGCATCTCCTGTCCCGCCTGCTGCGGGTCAAGACCGTTGGCCGATTGAAGCAGGGGATTATGCACATGGAAATACAAGGCACCGGCTGGTACAGCAGACTTTCCAAGCCACTCTTCCGCCGAGCTGATAATGACATCCAGATAAGTAAGCATTTGAAGGGAGAGACCGTAGTACACCTCGTGAAGCTTCAGATCGGTCTGACTCGATTTATAGTCAATGACACGCAGCAGAATCCCCTGCTCTCCTTCAGCCATATCGACGCGGTCAATTCGGCCGACAATCTCCATGACACAGCCGTTCGGAAGCTCGAAAGTAAGCGGTGGAAGCGTTCGTCCAGGCCCGAAGTCAAGCTCCAGGCCAATAGGCTCAAAGCTTCCCCTACGGGACTGTTCCCCCAGAATGACTGAAGCCCTGCCAACAATATTCTTGAGCTTGCGGGAAATATAACCATACCGCTTCGAACTTAACAGGATCTCTCCCTGCAGCTTGGGAGCCAACTTGTCCACAGCCGCTTCGGCTTCTCTGACACATTCATCAGCTGACAGACTGCCCCAGCTTCGATTCTGCTCTTTGAAGGTGACCGCCATTGAGCTTAATGCCGCATGGAAGAGCTGTCCAATATCCGGCGCTTTAAGGCGGTAGAGCTGTCTCTCTCTAAGCTTCAATCCATGAGAGGCAAAATGCGAGAATGGACAGGATGCGAACCGCTCCATCCGGGATACGCTGGTCCGCAGTCTTTTCCCGTATAATTTGCGGCTTGTCGCTGGCGTAAGGGTATTTGTTCTATTACGATAACCCAGTGAACCAAGCAGCTGATTCAGCTTCCTATTCCACTCCGGTCTCGCTCTGTACCACTCCAGCACTTCCCACCAGACCGGAGCTATTTCCGTTCCAGTCTTCCATAGGCGCAGCTGGCCAATCAGCTCGGTAAGTGTTGGGGAAGGATGAGTTACTCTCGTAATACCATTTGCATCTTCGGCCGGAGACGCCCATCCCTGAGTCCCTTCGCGCAGCGCAGGAAATATAGTGTGAATATGTCTAATTACCTCGGAAGGCAGCAGCGGCTTCCCATCCTCATCTGCAGACGGATAACTCACCCAAAGCGAGCAGCTTGCAGCGGACAGCGCATGGTAAATTAGAAACCTCTCATCTAATAACTGACGTGTAATACCCGGTGAAAGCTGCATGCCTGTCTTCGCCAGAGTGGTTCTTTCCTGGTCAGTCAATATTCCTTCTTCCTGGATTAGAGCCGGCATCACACCTTCGTTAACCCCCAGCAGGAAGACATGCTTCACATGACTGGTGCGGGTCCGGTCGGTGGAACCGATCAGAACCTGGTCCAACGATGGCGGCACCAAAGCCAACTTCAAACTTTCCAAACCCGTGTCAAGAATCCCCGCAAATATTTCATTGCTCAAGGTCTCTTCGCCCATCATTTCAACCATCTGATCAAGCAGATCCAGAATAGCTCCCCACAGCTGTCTATGCTCCATTGCCTCTTGCGGATGGCCCTCCTTAAGAGCACGGTGAGCAAGCAGATCCAGCCGCTGCGGAGCCTCTATGTCCTCAAGAAGCCGGTAGACGGCGTCACACTTCTCGCGGATGGTCTTCCCTTTCTTAAGCCGTTTCTCAAATGTCCCCAGGGGAACGGCAACCGCATGACGGCAGAGCTCTATCCTTTTCATACCACTGGAAGCTGAGGTTTCTTCTGCTGCCGGTGAAGTCTCGAGCGACAGGCTGGGTCTGCCTTTCCACGGCCGCTGATCGGTCCATCTGGACCCATGAATCCCGCTTGCCAGAACATAATTCTCGAGAGCGTCCATATCATTTCTTGTAATTGACCCATTTAGTGGCAGGACGAAGTCAGTTTTGACGCAGCGGAACACATCGTCATATTTCCAATATTTCTGCACCACATCCAGGGAGGCACGAAGATATTCAATGAGCGGATGATGGAGCACCGAACGTTTCTGATCAAGAAAGTAGGGGATATCATAATCTTCAAAAACCGAAGCTGCAATATGCTCATAATCGCTTAAGTTCCTTACGAATACCGCCATATCCCGCCAGCGGGCTCCCTGCTCCATCACCAGCTTACGGATGGCACGAGCCGTCTCTTCCACTTCCGCCCTGCGGTCAGGCGCAGCATGCACGTTCAGGCTGCTGTGGAAATCTGAAGGAAGCTCACCTCTCCATCTGATGCGCCGTTCATAAGCAGACTCCAAATGAGCCAACGTCTCGCTCTGCACGAACCGCGGAAATGGCTTAGCGTCTAACACCACTGTATCCTCTACATCGACAAATAAGGACTCGGCTAGGGCTCTTAGCTTCATGTAAGCAAGTGCCGTCGGGTGGAACAAGTCAAGTTCATGAGGCGGAGTTCCATGATCATAAGGCTTGTCCAGCGTGAGCGAAATCCGGACTTTGGATGCCGTTCTCATGAGCTGTCCTATCGCTTCATATTCTTTCGGGGTGAACGTATAGAAGCCATCAATCCAAATTTCGGCATTTCTTAGAAAGGTAGACTTCTCCGCACCTTCGGCCAGTTTGGTAACATGATCCTCTGCATCTACGTAGTGGTGCGAGAGTTCCTCTTCAAACTCCTTGTAGAGCAGCGAAAGGTCGTGCAGCTTGTCCTTGAGCAGAGGGGATTCCCCCTCAGCCTCCTGCAAATGGGAATAGTAATGTTCGAGAGCCGCCGCATCCCCCATATACTTCTTCATTTCGGTATATAGAGTATTTAATCGGTCAATCAGTCCCAGCTGATCGCCCGCGTTCTTGTATAATTTAAGCTCTTTTTTGTGCCGCCGCATAATTTTGTACAGCAGCATCTTCTTCCCCTCGTCACTAATAGGAATCAGAGCTGATCCGCCCGTCTCCTGCATAACCCGAAGCGCCAGCCGGCGGAAGCCGAGCACCTGAGCTCGAATTGTGCCTTTGAGTTCTTCGGTCCCCACAAGGGCCCGTTCAATTTGAAATGTTCCTTGCTCAGGAACCAATATGATGATCGGAGGCCCCGAAGGGTCCTCGCGCAGTCTTGTTCGAACCTGTTCCAGCACCAGGCTGCTCTTCCCGCTGCCGGATCGGCCAATTATAAATTGAAGTGACATGCTACAGGCCTCCTGCCCAAATTTCCGTCTATATCCGCAATTTCTGCACGGACAAAATATGATTCCTATTATATCACATAGAGTCTCCCATTCAGAGAACATACGTTTGTAAATTTTGGCTTACGTCTATAGCAAAAAGGCACCCCTGCTTGGGTGCCTTTCCTAGTCTAATGTTATAGGCTTGACTTGCTCCGAACCTCGAAGACGGCAAACTTCAGATAATGTCCTTCCTCAACGCCCAGAATCTGCGGGTGGTCCTTGCCTGCAGCCCGCCACTCGACCAGGCGGAGCACCTTACCCGCGTCGGCTGCCGCATCCAGAATGGTCTCCAGGAAGAGCTCAGGCCGCATATGGTATGAGCAGCTGGCTGTAACCAAATAACCGCCTTCATTCACAAGCTTCATCCCGTGCAGATTAATATCTTTATATCCCCGGGTAGCTCCCTTAACCGCGCTCTTCGTCTTGGCGAAAGCTGGAGGATCCAGAATGACAACATCCCAGGTACGTCCGCCAGCTGCCGTCATAGGTACCGAAGTATCGGCTTTACTTTCCGAGGCCTGGGCACGAATCTGACGTTCATCTACGCCTTTGACCTGTTCACGGAGATAATCGAAAGCGTCGGCAACAACGAATTCGACACGTTCTCCGAAGCCGTTCAATTCCACATTAGCTTTGGCGCTCTCAATCGCATGGGCCGAGATATCCAGACAAGTGACTTTCTTCGCACCGTATTTGCACGCATGAAGGGTGAAGCTTCCCGTATGGGAAAAGCATTCCAGCACCGTCGCTCCATCCCAGTATGGAAACGTGACTTCCTTGCCTTTTCGGTTGAGTGGAACCAGCTTGGTCTCACCGGTATCCCCTGTAACCTCCTGGAGAGTTATTCCACTGCGGGCTCCCCAGCCCGTCATCAGCGGCTCAATTGAGGCGCGATTCTCGCGCTGATCGAAGAAATAACCCGTCTTCTGACCTTCCTCAATATCTACGGAGATAATCAGACCGTTCTCCATCACCGTTACATGACGCGGACAGCTGCCGTACAGCGGCCCTTTGATCTGTTCCAGCCCTTCCATCTCACGAACACTTACATCACTGCGTTCATAAATCCCCTGGGGATTCACAACCTCAACAAGCGCCTTCACAATCTCCTCGCGGCGCAGATCCATACCTAGAGTAAGCACCTGGATAACGAGCACATCCCCAAAGCGGTCAACGACCAGCCCAGGCAGGAAATCAGCCTCCCCATAAACAAGACGGTAAGCATTCTCTTCCACAAAGCGTTCCCGCAGCTGGAGACACTCCTTAAATCTTCTAGAAAAAAATGCCTGATCCATTTCTTCCAAAGGACGGTAAGATACAACTCTCACTGTGATTTGGGACTTAGGGTTGTAATATCCTGTCGCCAAATATTTGCGCTGATGATTAAGAATCTCAACCAGCTCACCTGGCTGAGCTTCCCCTTCTATGGACTCAATTTCATTGTTATAGATCCAAGGATGTCCCTGTTCCAGCCTCTTTCTCCGGCTGCGCGACAAGATTACGGATGCCACCATATATCACTCCAATTTCTTCGTATTATAAATCCACATAGCTGGGGAATGGCTTGTCATGCTTGTATTACTCCACGCATAGCTTAACAATAGACGCTCACAACAACAGAAGGAGGGATTCATCCTGCTGCTTCGTGAAATTATTATTCCACTGACACTCGGACTCTCCCTCTTTATGTTTGGTATGAAAATTATGGAGTCCGCCCTTCACGCATGGGCAGGCCCTCTGCTGACCAAGCTGCTGAACGCATCCACGACAACACCCTTGAAGGGGATGGTGTTCAGCACCTTGGTCACCGCCGTGCTGCAGAGCAGTACGGCCGTCACGGTGATGACAATTGGGCTTGTGAACGCGGGCCTCCTTACTTACGCACGTACGCTTGGGATCATACTCGGGGGGAACATCGGCACGTGTCTGACCACTGAACTCATAGCCTTTAATTTTACCCAAATTGGCGTTCCGATGCTTATCGTCTCTTCCGTACTCTGGGCGGCCTCTATCTTGATTGAGGAACTGCTCGGATCAGGAAGAAACTTTACGCCGCTATTAAGAGCAGTTCAATACGGAGCTTTGGCCGCAGCCGGCTTCAGCTTAATCATGATTGCTATTAAGTGGATGCAGTCGGTTAGTCCAGCACTGGAGAGTGCCGGAATTCTGGATTGGCTCGTTAGGAGAGCCTCAGACAGCCTGCTTTGGGGGGCAGCCGCAGGGGCTATATTAACAGCTCTAGTCCACAGCAGCGCTGCTGTGATTGGGATGACGATGACCCTTGTTGGATCTGGCGCACTGCCAGTGGAATTAGGTATCGCCATGGTGATTGGTTCTAACGTCGGAACCTGTGTAACCGCTCTGATCGCTTCCATTGGCGGTACCCGCTCCGGGAGCTTTGTTGCCTGGTCACATATTACCCTCAATCTGGGAGGAGCAGTCCTGTTCCTTCCCTTTGTTCATGGTTTGGAAGCCGTCTCCGCATGGATAACGGATGATCCTGCCTCCCAAATCGCCCACAGCCAGACCTTATTTAATGTCGTCTGTTCCATCCTTGCCCTGCCAATCTGTTACCTGCCTATATGGACGTCAGGCAATGACCTTCCTCCAGCCGGGAAAGCGGCTTAAGGGAAAGATTACAGCTCGAGGCCCAGCAGCTTAAGGCCTTTCTCCAATATAAAATCATTATTGTCGTAGCCAGACTTTTGCTGTTTCTCCCAGGCTTCTTTCGGCTCATACCAAGCTACACCGCGAATCTCTTCCACCTGTGCCCGCAAATCGCCGCTCACACTTTCAACAAGATAATAGTGCACTTCTTTGTCAACGTTGCCATGCTGAGGGTGCTGATAAGTATATGCAATAATATCGATAGGCTGTACAATACGCCCGGTCACACCCGTTTCTTCTACAATTTCTCGAAGAGCGGTCTGCTCAATCGTCTCACCGGGTTCTCTTTTCCCTTTAGCAAATGAGATTTTGCCATAACGGTCAGTAATCAGCTGAATTTGCAGCTGACCCTGGACACGGCGGTACACAATCCCACCCGCGGATATTTCTTTGAATGACATGCTGTCAGGCCTCCTTCTTATAACGCTGTACATTTGTATTTGAACAACAAGGATTTCAGCCCGAAGCGGGTTGAAATCCTTGTTGTTATTCCACCACTTAATTATATGGGTTAACCAAGGTCCACGGATGTACCCTAAGTCTCCGATTTACTTTGTATTAGGCGATCGCTTCAGGCGCAGAGTCAAGCACACGTACCAGCTGCCCCTCACAAGTATTTACACCAGCCTTCGTTACTTTAACCCGGCACACCTCGCCTCGAAGCTCTTCAGGACCATCGAACAGAATTTGCAGATAGTTGTCACTATAGCCCATCAACTTGCCTGGGCCGCACAGCCCCTTCTCATCACGTTCGGGAATTACATCTAGAACCTGACCCACAAATTTCTCCGCATAAGCGAGCTGCATCTGTTCAGACATATCGATTAAATCGTGAACGCGCGCATGCTTGATCTCTTCGTCCACCTGATCTTCCATTCGTGCTGCGGGAGTACCGGTTCGTTTGGAATAAGGGAAAACATGCATTTCAGAGAATCCGATTCTCTTGATCGCTTCAAAACCTTCCTGGAACAACTCATCCGTCTCTCCGGGGAAACCTACGATAATATCTGTTGTAATGGCTACATCCGGCATGAAGTCACGAATTAACCGGATCTTCTCTTCGAACTCGGCAATCGTATATTTCCGGCGCATGCGCTTCAGCACTTCATCACTGCCCGCTTGAAGCGGAATGTGAAAGTGCCGGGACATCTTGCTCGAGTTCTTAAGAACGTCAAGCATCTTCTCATCGATTTGGCTTGCTTCAATCGAGCTAATACGAATGCGCTCCAGTCCCTCGACTTTGTCCAGGTCCCACAGCAGATCGGACAAGCGGTAATTCTCCAAATCGTCGCCATATCCCCCCGTATGAATCCCGGTCAGAACAATTTCCTTGAATCCGGCAGCGACCAGCGAATGAGCCTGCTTGATCACACTTTGTGGATCACGGCTTCGTGATAGCCCACGGGACCAAGGGATGATGCAGAATGTGCAGAAGTTGTTACAGCCCTCCTGAATTTTAAGGAAGGCTCTCGTACGATCTGCAAAATCGGGTACATCCAGTTCCTCAAATTCCCGGGTCTTCATAATGTTGCGTACCGCATTAATCGGTTGACGTTCAGCTTGAATCTGCCTGATAAAAGGCATAATTTTGTCCCGGTCCTGTGTACCAATGACAAGATCTACCCCGGGAATATCAAGAATTTCAGCAGGTGAAGTCTGGGCATAACATCCAGTTACCGCTATAATTGCATCCGGATTGCGGCGGACCGCACGGCGGATAATTTGACGGCTCTTCTTGTCTCCCGTATTAGTTACGGTACAGGTGTTAATCAAATATACGTCAGCTGTCTGCTCGAAATCGACCTGCTCATAGCCTTCATTCTTGAACAGCTGCCAAATTGCTTCAGTATCATAAAAGTTCACTTTGCAGCCCAAAGTGTAAAATGCTACGGATGGCATGTTGTCATGCTCCCCCCATTTCTCCGGTTTCATAAAGCATACATGTCAGGGCGGCCATTCCAGCCGTCTCCGTCCTAAGAATACGTCGTCCAAGCCCGACAGATACAGCACCTGCCGACTCGGCTTCTTCAATTTCCTTCTCTGTAAATCCACCTTCAGGGCCAACCATAATCATAATTCGATATTTATGGTCCCTATTCAGCTGTTCGGACCAAGGCTTAAGCACGTCACGCAGTTGTTTGCCATTCTCCTTCTCATAACATACGCAGACGAGATCGTAGGCTGTGAACTCCGCCTTCAGCTGTTTCCAGGTTAATGCCTGTTCTACCCCAGGTATCTTGCTTCGATGAGCCTGTTCAGCAGCCTCTTTGGCAATCTTGCGCCAACGGGTAATCCGCTTCTCTTCCTTCTTCGCATCATACTGAACAATGGTCCGTTCCGACAAAAAAGGAACAAAAGAAACTGCACCGATCTCGGTGCATTTCTGGATAACAATTTCCATTTTATCGCCCTTGGGCAGGCTCTGAGCCATAGTCACCTGAAGCCAAGGGTCCTGGGAAAGTGAGAGATGTTCAACAATAACCGCCTGAACCTCCAGCGGTTCGATTGTCTGAAGCTCTACAATCGCCTCCTTGGAGACTCCGTCACTTACAATAACTTTATCCTTCGGCTTACTCCGCATTACCCGGGCAATATGCCTGGCATCATCACCGGTAATGGTTACTGAAGTCTCCCCGAACTGTTCAGACGCAATGAAATAACGCTGCATGTCTCAACCATCCTTGTCCAAAATCATCAAAGTACATCATACAACTTTTGGCGTAGGCTGACCAGTGTGAAAAACACTCTCCCAGCGTCTTCCTGCCAGCCTAACCGGAGACAAGATGAAACAGACCTAAATACATCGAACTTGCTGTATTATACAGCGGCGTAATCGTATAACGCTGCAATTCAGGGATAAACAAAATAAGCAGGAAGATGAATATAGCCCAGCGTTCAAATTGCTGTAGTCTGCCCAGCATCGAGCGGGGTGCCAAATCCTCAACAATACGATATCCATCCAGTGGAGGCAATGGGATTAAATTAAATAAGAACAGGAAGAAGTTCATTAAGTTAAAGTAGTAGAAGAATGAAGAGATCGCTTCAGCCCACTTGGTAGGTTCACTATCTAACCATAAAGAATTCATGACCCCAAAATGAAAAAGTGCCGCGTAGATTAAAGTTCCCACAATCCCCAGCAGCAAGTTACTGATTGGACCCGCTGCAGATACAATAATCCCCATCAAACGCGGACTACTGAAATTGTCCCGATTAACCGGGACGGGCCTTGCCCAACCGAACCCTGCGATGAGCAGCATCAATACTCCGAGGAAATCGAAATGAACAGCCGGGTTAAGTGTTACCCGGCCGAGCAGCTTGGCGGTAGGATCCCCAAACTTGTTCGCGAAATAAGCATGCGCAAATTCATGCACCGTAAATGCGATAACCAGCGCCGTTAGAAAGAACGGAAGCTGATCTAAAGGAAATCGAAATAGTCTGTTCAAAAAATCCATACTTTACCTCTTCCTGGCCACGAAAGCCAACCAATCTTCTTCACGTGCCGTTTCCGTGATTTCAAAGCCCGCCTTGATCAGAGCGTCTTCTACCAGCTGCTCTTTATTCTTATAGATTCCCGAAGCAATATAGTATCCGCCCGGCTCAAGAGCCTGGTATACATCATCAATGAACAGCAAAATAATCTCAGCCAAAATATTAGCCACCACAACGCGTACAGGCAGGCTAATGCCCAGCCCCTCTGTTCCCTGCTTTAGAACAGACAGTAGATCGCTTTCATGCACGGTAATCTGTTCGCTGAGTCCGTTAAGCAGCGTATTCTCTCTGGCACTTACGACAGCAACAGGATCAAGGTCGATAGCCAGCACATGCTTCGCACCAAGCTTCACAGCTCCAATCGCTAATATTCCGGAGCCCGTTCCCACGTCTACAACCTCGTCTCCTTCGCGAATAACGCCTTCCAGTGTTCGGAGGCATAGAGCTGTCGTTGGGTGAGTTCCTGTACCGAAGGCCATCCCGGGGTCAAGCTCGATAATGCGCTCTTCCGGTGTCTCCGGCTCATACTGCTCCCAAGTTGGCTTGATAGTCAGGCGCTTCGATACACGCAGGGGCTTGAAATACTGCTTCCAGTTATTCGCCCAGTCATCTTCATGGACATCTTTAATTTCATATTTGAGCTCACCCGCATCGATGCCAAAGTCCTTCAGCTCTTCAATTCGGGGCTTGATTTCCTGTAACACCATTTCCACGTCACTTGTTTCGGGGAAATACCCTTTCACTTTTGCTTTCCCTTCGGGAATGTCATTAGGCTCCAGCTCATACCACTGCCCGTAGGAAAGATCCTGCAGCTTGCTGCTCTGTATGGACTCCTCGATGGACACACCACCTGCACCAGCTTCATGCATAAAATTGGTGATCATCTCCACCGCTTCTTCTGTTGTATGTATAGTTAACTCTCTCCAATTCATGAGTTAAGTGCCTCCTCTTTCCTAATCGCATAACTCTCATTGTACTATACAATTTGAAGAGAGACAAAATTCCCGCGTAAAAAAACCGCCGAAATAAAAATCGGCGGTTGTGGTATCAGGTTCTTTTTACACCAATCGATTCCCATGCTGACGAGCATCGGCCCGCTCACTCCGCTGCAGTGCTTCCCAGTCTTCCTGATCCGCACGCTCTTCGGAGAACTCAACGTCTAGGTTACTGCCCTTAAGATTCTGAGGCACCTTGCCTGTAAAGCGCTTGATATACCCAGGCTTCTTGTTCACGTTATCCACTCCTTTATCATTTGAGGCTGCCACTATATCATGCCACCCGCTTCTTCAATAATTCGCATCGCCTGATGGTGAACGCCCTCATCCACTACAACCGTTAGTAAAATGTCTCTCCCAGTTGGCCCCCCTTGGCCTCCGTCGCTCATCCCGCTGGCCGCCGGGTCTGCTGCTGCCAGAATTCCTGCGGAATGATTCGTAATCTCAGCATCCTGGGTAAGGGAAGCGAGCGAGCTCCAGCCACCCGAGAACATATTCACAGGATCATAGCCTTCACCCGGGTAACGGCTGAAACGGGTTATGGACATATCCTCAACCCTTAGGGCCTGAAGCTTACGCTTAGCTCCCTCAGCCTCTTCCGGACTTTTAAAGTAGGCTAAGATATTCTTCTCTGTCATGTCCAATCATCCACCTTTCTAATCATCAATCCGTCGTTGTCCTATAGTTCTAATTCACAGGCTCCATGGAGAATTAGGATGTGGCGCAAGAGGGCAATTTATTCGGCAAATAATATGAGATTCACCAGGGAAAACTAATTTGCCAAAGAAAATGAAACCGATTCCTGTCCACTCCGTATTAAATGTTATAGACAAACAACAATATATCTTTATAGGAGGCTTCAAGACACAAATGTTGAAGAAATTAATGCTTGTCGTTATGGCGTTCACTTTGTTCTTTGCATTTACGGTACCTCATGCAGTCGATGCTAAACGTTCAGGTGGAGGATATAAATCCGGCTCACGTTCTTACACCAACACACCGAAGAAATCCACTGATTCAGGTTCAACCAACACTAAGAATTCTTCAACTACAAATACCGGACAAACGGCTAACCGTGGATTCTTCAGCGGTGGAGGATTTATGAAAGGCCTTATGATCGGTGGCCTTGCGGGAATGCTCTTTGGCGGAATGTTCTCCAATATGGGTGCTTTCGGCAACATCTTCGGTCTATTGATTAACCTGCTTGCCATTTATGTAGTGGTTATGATTGGGATTGCCTTGTTCCGAAGATTTAAGAAACCGAGATATAACGATCATCGTGGAGGAAGATACTAATCATGGTTCTCAGTATGGATGAAATCATCAACGCTATTTGTCTTCATATGGCTCAGCGCAAAGACGTTCGTCCTACCGAAGTTCAGGTGGAATTAGCCTGGGATGAAGATACTGGATACACGGCAGAAGTGTGGGTACATGGCAGAAGCCAGTATCTCGTAGAAGCCAACATCATTGAAGCCATATTGCTTTACGCGCACACAGAATATGGTCTTAGAGTATTCCGAGAAGATGTTACACTGGATCTGGATGAGGAAATTACAGCTAGAATTGCCAATTAAATAGACATATGGACAAGCCCCTCGCCGATGGCGGGGGGCTTTCTGTATGCCTGAATTGTTCAGGTGAATAGAAAAAGAAGC
>RCUK01000741.1_pt1 | contig 25186 bp, 26 predicted proteins | sample 2166381 | NCBI WGS metagenome assembly RCUK01 (sample SAMN09932809, study PRJNA488358) | compost metagenome | isolation source: compost soil in an enriched community | place: Germany: Experimental Botanical Garden | reverse complement strand
TGACGGTCACGTTGCCCGCCTGCGTGGCGGCGATGCCGCCCAGCGTGGCGTCCGTGCCGGCGCGCAGCGCCATGTCTTGTCCGGCGGCGGCCGATCCCAAGGCGGTCAGCGCGCCGCTCGAGGTGGCGGTCAGTGTTGCGCCCGCCTGCAGGTTCGACGCAGCGCCCATCACCAGGTTGCCGCGCTGCGTGTCCAGCGTCAGGTCGCCCTGCAATGCCGCGACGGTGCCGTCCACGGTCATGCCGTCGCCCGCGCTGAGCGTTTGCGTGATGCCCGCCAGCATGCTGCCCGCGGCGAGCAGCGTGCCTTGCGCCGTGGCGCTAAGCGTACCGGCGGCTTGCGCCAGCCCGGCGGCGCCGACGGCCACGTTGCGGCCCGCCAGCGTCAGATTCGCGTCGCTGGCCGCCGTGCCGTCCACGCGCGCGTCGCGTGCCGCGGTCAGCATCAAGTCCTGGACCGAGGCCAGCGCACCGGCGGCGACGAGGTCGCGTTGGGCCTGCGCCGTCAGCGTACCCGCAGCCTGTACCTGCCCGCCCTGCTTGACGGTCACATCGCGCCCGCCCACGAGCAGGTTGCCGGCGGCGGCCTCGCCCAGCGCGGCTGCCGTGCCGCCCAGGCGCGCATCGCCCGTGGCCATCAGCGTAAGGCCGCCGCCCGCGACGATGACGCCGTCGGAATCCAGGTCGCCGCCCGATCGGGCAGTCAGGTTCTGCGCCGCCTGCATGCGGCCGGCTGCGCCCACGCGCAACTGTCCGCCGGCGTCGGCCGTCAGGCTGCCTGCCAGCGCGGCCACCGTGCCGTCGATGCCAAGGTTGCGCGTTGCGGACAAGGTGGCGGGGGTGCCTGCGGTGACGATGCCGGTCACGAACAGGTCCCGGCCCGCCTGGGCCTGCAGGATGCCGTCGGCGCCCTGCCCCATGTCGGCGGTGCCTGCCGTGCCTGCCACGCGCAGGTCCTGGCCCGCGCCCAGGAACAGCTTGCCGCTGCCTTGCGCCAGGCCCGCCTGGCCTATGGTCAGGTCCGCGCCCGCTTCGGCGCGCAGGGTTCCGTTGGCGACCGTCTTGCCGTTCAGTTCGGCGTTGGCGCCGGCCGACAGAAGAATGTCTGTCTCACCGGATTTCGAGGATGCGCCGCATCCTGGCCATTGCCGCCGCGGCCGTATTCAGCGCCAGCGCACTGGCCGCTTTCCCCGACAAACCCGTCCGCCTCGTGCTTCCCCTGTCGCCCGGCGGCGCAATGGATGCGCTGGGCCGCGGCCTGGCGGAGCAATTGGGCTCACAGTGGAATGTGCCGGTCATCGTCGAAAACCGGGCCGGCGCAGGCGGCAACATCGCCTCGGAAATGGTGGCTCGCGCCGAGCCCGACGGCTACACCCTGCTACTGACCGGCGACATGCTCGTGGCCAATCAGACGCTCTTCAAGAACAACATCAACTACGACGCCGTGCGCAGCTTTTCGCCGGTGGGGATCGTCGCTGTGACGCCGCCCGTGATCGTGGTTCGCGCCGACTCCGACATCAAGGACATCGCAGGGTTGCGCCGCCTGGGGAACCAGCGGCTGATCAACGTGGGCACCCCGGGCTATGGCAACAGCAACCATCTGGCGCTGGCCCGCATGCAGGGGCTATACCCGGAAACGCTGCTGCATGTGCCGTACAAGGGCGCGGGCCCCGCCGTTGTCGCGCTGCTGGCGGGCGAAACCGACGCGGCCATCGTCGCGGTGCCCGCGGCCGCCAACCTGATCCGCACCGGCAAGCTGCGCGGGCTGGCCGTGCTGCAGACCGAACGCAGCGCCATCATCCCCGACGTGCCCACCGCTCGCGAAGCCGGACTGGACCTGGACAGCGGATCGGGCTGGTTTGGCATGCTGGCCCCGGCCGGCACGGCGCCGGACGTGGTGCAACGCATCCGGCAATCGGTCAAGACGGCGCTGGACGAACCCGCCTTTCGTGATCGCCTGCGCGCCCAGGGTTTCGAAGCCATCGGCGGCTCGTCCGCCGACTTCGCCGACCGCATCAGGAGCGACGCCCTGAAGTTTCCCGCCCTGCTCCAGCAGGCCGGCGTCTCAGTCAACTGAACCGCCTTTTTCCATGCCCATCGCTCAACTGACCAACGCCAACATCTACTACGAAATCCATGGGCAAGGCCATCCGCTCCTGATGCTGGCCCCGGGCGGCCTGCTGTCGCATGTGGAGCTGTGGCGCCGCACGCGCGACGGCAAGCCTCGCGACTATCCGGACCCGATCGCGGCGTTTTCGTCTGACTGGCGCTGCATTGCCATCGACCAGCGCAATGCCGGCCGGTCAACCGCCCCGCTCCACGCCACGGATGGCTGGCACACCTACGCCGAAGACCATCTGCGCCTGCTGGACAGTCTGGGCGTGGATCGTTTCCATGTGCTCGGCTCTTGCATCGGCGCATCCTTCGCCCTGAAGCTGTGCGAGCTTGCGCCCGACCGCGTCACCGCGGCAATTCTGCAGCAGCCCATCGGACTGTCGGACGCCAATGCAGCGAACCGCGCGGAATCCTTCGATAGTTGGGCGGATGGTCTGCGCCAACGCCCGGGCGGTGTCGACGAATTGGCGCTGGATGGCCTGCGCGCCAATCTCTTTGACGGCGAATTCGTCTACAGCGTCAGCCGGGAGGCCGTTGCCAACACGCAGACGCCGCTGCTGATCCTGGCGGGCAACGACCTGCTGCACCCCGCGGAAATCGCTCGCGAAATCGCCGCGCTGGCCCCCAACGCCACACTGGTCGAAGACTGGAAAGGCGCGGATCGCGGCGACGTCTACACCGGCTCGATCCGACGCTTCCTGGCCGGGTTGGATCAGTATGCGTAAAGCGTATTTAGCGGGGTAGCGCGAAGCGCGTCATACTACGGGGTTCCCAGCATTGGAATCCTCATGAGCGACGCCTCCCCTACCCTCCCTTCCCTGGCTCCCGATGTGCTGGCCGCGCAGGCGCTGGCCAAGCAGCACGGAGTTGGCACGCCGAACGTGCTGACCACGCCCATTGCCGAAACCCGCGAAAAGAGCCGCGCCTTCCAGCAATGGCTGAGCCAGCCCGCGCCTCCCGTGGACCGCGTGGTCGAGCACCGGCTGGATCATCTTCCCGTGCCCGCCACGCTGCGCCTGTATTACCCGGAGGGCGCGTCGCAGGGGCCGTTGCCGCTGTACCTGCATCTGCATGGGGGTGGTTTCGCGCATGGCGACCTGGACACCCTGGACCGCTGGAAGCGCGAGATCGCGGCCGAAGCCGGCATTGTCACGGCAGGTCTGTCTTACGCCCTGTCGCCCGAAGCCCGCTATCCGGTGGCGCTGGAGCAGGTGCTGGGCGCCCTGCGCTGGCTGCGCGACCAGGCGCCTTCGCTGGGCCTGGACGCATCGCGCCTGGCTGTCGGCGGCGAATCCGCCGGCGGCAACCTGACGCTGGCCGCGCTGCAACGGTTGCGCGATGAAGGCGACGCGTTCATCAAGACCGGCGTCATCATCTACGGGATGCTTTCGGCTCGCCGCGATACGCCGTCGCAAGAATCCTATGGCGATGGCCGCTTTGGCCTGTCGACCGAAAAACTGGACTGGTTCTGGCAGCAGTACGTGACGGACGCCGCGCAGCTTACGGATCCGGGCGTCGCGCCCCTGCACGCCGAGATCGCGGATTTGCCTCCGCTGATCCTGCAGGCGGCGGCGCTGGACCCCTTGCTCGACGATACGACGGACCTGGCCAACAGGCTGTTCGCCGCCGGCGCCGCGCCGACCTGCATCGTGTATTCCGGCGTGCCGCACAGTTTCATCGGCATGACCCGTATCCTGCCGCAGGCGCAAGAGGCCAGGACGGATCTGGTTCAAGCGCTCAAGCGCAATCTGGCGTAGCAAGAAAAACGGCCCATCTGGGCCGTTTTTCTTTGACCTTTCGACGCGATCAGCTGCGCGCGGGCTTGTTGCCGTGCGACACGCTGGGCGTATCGCGGAACAGCGACATGTGCGTATGCGTGGCGACCCAAGGTTCGCCCACGGCTTCGCGCGCGAACGACACGGTGGCGCGGCCGACTCGGTCGAACGGCTTTCCGTCGGGGTGATAGCCGGTCGAATCCCAGACCGCCAGGCCCACTGCAAACAGGCGATCTGGCGACACAAAGCTCTGCACATCGTCCAGACGCCAGACGAAGCCGTCGATGGTGAACCAGACGTTGCGCCACTGCGTCTTTTCCGCGTGCTCGCGGCCGCTCACGAAGTTGGTGTACGTGCCGAAGGCGACGAAGTCGTCGGCGAACAGGTGGCGGGCAGCAGCGTAGTCCACGGCTTGCACGTGGTCGGACAGTTCCTTGAACCAGGCGCGCACAGCGGCGGCGTCAGCGGCGTCAACAGGAGCTAGGGCTTGCACAGACATCAGATTCTCTCCATCAGGGTCGTGAAATAAAGGTCGTGAAATCGGCGTACTGAATTCAGGGCAGGAATCAAGGTGTAGCAGGAATACCTCCGGCGAACCAGCAAGCCACGGCGTGGCCCGGCGCGCGCGCCTCCAGCGGCGGCGCGGCCATCCGGCAACGGTCCTCCGCCTGCGGGCAACGGGGATGATAGCGGCAGCCGGAGGGCGGCGACATCGGGCTGGGCGGCTCGCCCGCGGCCACGGCGAAAGCCTGCCTGCGGGACGCGCCTCGTTCGGGTTCCGGGACGGCGGCGAGCAAGCCGCGGGTGTACGGATGCAGCGGACGTTCGTAGATATCGTCGCGCGATCCGGTCTCGACGACCTGCCCCGCATACATGATGGCGATGCGATGCGACACATGCCGCACCACGGCCAGGTCATGCGCGATCAGCAGGAACGACAGGCCCAGTTCTTGCTGCAAGTCCTGGAACAAGTTGATGATCTGCGCGCGCACCGACACGTCCAGCGCCGACACGGGCTCGTCCGCCACGATCAGGTCCGGGCGAATCGCCAGCGCGCGCGCGATGCCCACGCGCTGGCGCTGTCCGCCCGAAAACGCATGCGGATAACGTTCCGCCGTGTCCGCCGGCAGGCCGACCTGGTCGATCAATTCCGCGACCCGGCGGCGCAAGGCATCGCGGCCCGCGTTCCACCCGTGCACGATCAGAGGTTCGGCGATGGCTTCGAATACCGTGTGGCGCGGGTTCAGGCTGGTGGACGGGTCCTGGAACACCAGCTGCATGTGACGGCGCAAATCGCGCAGCTGCGACTTGCCTGCGTGGGTGATGTCCTCGCCCTTGAAATGGATGGAGCCGCCCGTCAGCGGCGTGCGGCGCAGCACCGCGCGGCCCAGCGTCGTCTTGCCGGAACCGGACTCGCCGACCAGGCCCAGCGTTTCGCCGCGCGCCAGTTCCAGCGACACACCGTCCACGGCGCGCGCCATCACAGGCTTGCCGAACCAGCCAGCGGAACGCACGGGGTAATGCACGCGGATGTCCCGCGCCTGCAGCAGAGGAGAAGATTCGGTCATGGTTCCTGCGTCCAGACGGGCGCCGATGGCCGCACGCAGGCCGCCAGACGGCCGTGGCCGATATCGCGCAAGGCCGGGCGCTGCGCGCATAGCGCGTCGGCGCCGGGGCAGCGCGGCGCGAAGTCGCAATGGCTGCGGCGCAGCCGCAGATCGGGCGGCACGCCGTCGATGGCGATCATGCGGTGGCGCGTGTCGGTCAGGCGCGGCGTGGCGCGCAGCAGGCCCGCGGTATAGGGATGCGCCGGATCGTCGAAGAGTGCGTCCGCGTCGCCAAGCTCGACCAGCCGGCCGGCATACATGACCGCCACGCGGTCGGCCACCTTGGCCACCACGCCCAGGTCGTGCGTCACCAGCAGCATCGCCAGTCCCAGGCGCTGTTTCAGTTCGGCCAGCAGGTCCAGGATCTGCGCCTGGATGGTGACGTCCAGCGCGGTCGTGGGTTCGTCCGCGATCAGGATCTGCGGATCGCAGGCCAGCGCCATCGCAATCAGGATGCGCTGGCGCTGGCCGCCCGAGAATTCATGCGGCAGGCTGTCCAGGCGCTCGGCCGGCTTGGGGATGCCGACCTGGCCCAACAATTCAATGATGCGGGCTTGCCGCTGCCTGCTGTCCAACGCAGTGTGGCGCACCAGCACCTCGCCGATCTGCGTACCGATGGTCAAGAGCGGGTTCAGCGCGCTCATCGGATCCTGGAACACCATGGCGATACGGTTGCCGCGCAGGTCCTCCAGCACCCGGGGTGGCGCCAGCAGCAGGTCCTGCCCCTGGAACAGGACCTGGCCGCCCGCCACCCGGCCAGGCAGCGTCGTCAGGCCCATCAGGGCCAGTGCACAGGCGCTTTTTCCGGAACCGCTTTCGCCCACCAGGGCCAGGGTCTCGCCGGCGAGCAGGTCGAACGACACCGCATCGACGGCAGACACCGTGCCATGGCGGGTCAGGAACTCCACGCTCAAGCCGCGTACGCTAAGCAGAGGCACCTGGCTCATCGACGCACCTTCGCAAGCAGGCGGCGCGCGTAGTCCTTCTCGCGCTCGCGCGGATCCAGCGCCAGCCGCAGCCGGCTGGCCGCCACGTTCACGATCAGCACGGTCAAGGCGATCGACAGGCCGGGGAACGTCGCCAGCCACCAGGCGCTGGTCAGATAGTTGCGGCCATTGGCCACGTCCAGGCCCCAGGACACGGCCGGCGGCTGCACGCCCACGCCCAGGAACGACAAGGCGGCTTCAGCCAGCACCACCCGCGCAAACTCCAGCACCATCAAGGTGATAAGCGGCGCGGCCAGATTGGGCAGGATATGCCGGAACAGTATGCGCCCGGCGCGCGCGCCCGCCATTTCCGCGCTTTCGATATAGGGCAGCTGGCGCACCGACAACACCACGCTGCGGATCTGCCGCGCGTAGACCATCCAGCCATTCAAGGCCAGCGCCAGAATCACCGTGCCGGGGCCGGGGCCCAGGATCACCAGGATCACCAGGGACAACAGCAGCCCGGGAAATGCCACGTGCACGTCGACCCAGCGCATCAGCACCGCATCCACCCGTCCGCCGGCAAAGCCCGCGATCAGTCCGACCAGTACGCCGAACGTGGCCGATACCGCCACCACCGCCCCGCCGATCAGAATCGACAGCCGCGCTCCGTGCAGGACGCGGCTGAGCACGTCGCGGCCCAGGTTATCGGTGCCCAGCAGATTGGTCCAGGCGCCGCGTTCCTCCCAGACCGGCGGACGCAAGCGCGCCGACAGTTTGATCGCCGCCGGGTCATACGGCGCCAGCCAGGGCAGCACAATCGCCACTACCGCCAGCAGCGCCAACAGCGACGCGGCCAGGATCCAGCCGCGCTGCCGGTCGGACAGCGCGCCCCATCCACGCGGCGCGGCGGCCGTTGCCGCGTCGGGCGCATCGCCCATCCATGCGGGAACCGCGCTCATACCGCGATCCTCCGATCCAGCAGCCGGTACAGAATGTCCAGACAGAAATTGATGATCACGATCAAGAACGCAATGAAGAACACGACGGCCTGCAGCAGCACCAGGTCCTGGCGCTCGATGGCCTGGACCGCGGTCTGGCCCAGGCCGGGCCATGCGAATACGGTTTCAACAACCACGGTGTGCCCCGCCAGCATGCCGGCGAATTCCCAGCCCAGCAGCGCCACCGTGGGGACGGCGGCGTTGCGCAAGGCGTGCACCAGGACTATGCGTCCGGACCGCAAGCCCTTTGCCCGCGCCGTGCGCACGTACAGCGAATTCAGTTCGTCGATCAGGGCCGAACGCAGCATCATGGCGATCCGTCCCAGCGCGGGGAGCGCCAGCGTCAGCATCGGCAGCACGCCGCTGCCAGGCGCCTCGGAACCCGAAGACGGCAACCAGTTCAGCGTGACTGCAAACAGCAGAATCAAGAGCAGTCCCAGCCAGAATTGCGGCAGAGACAAGCCGCCCAGGCTCAGCACCACCGAAATCCGGTCAGCCCACTGCCCGGGGCGCAGCGCGGCGACAATGCCCAGGGGCACCCCCGCCAGGATGGCCAGGCCCAGCGCGCCGGCGCACAGTGTCAACGTGCTGGGCAGGCGCTCCAGCACGATGTCCATCGCCGGCCGCTGCTGCCAGATGGAATCGCCGAAATCGAACAAGGCAATATCACGCAGATAATGCAGGTACTGCGCCCAAATCGGGCCATCCATGCCCAGCGCCTGCGCCAGCACGGCTCGGTCGGCGGCGGACGCGTCCACCGGCAGCATCGCCTGGACAGGGTCGCCCACCAGGCGCGTCACGATGAACACGATGGTGGTCACGCCCAGCACAACCAGCAGCCCCTGCGTCAGGCGGCCCAGCAAGAAGCGCGGCAATCCGCGCCCGGCATGACTACTCGATGACACGGATATCCTTTACCGGAATCAGGCCATCAACGCGCGGCGAAAAATCGATGCGCTTGGACAGGCCGAAAATCTCGCCGCCTTCCAGCAGGAACACCAGATAGGCCTCGTCGCGGCCGATCTTCAGCGCCTTGGAGTACAGCGCCTGGCGCTTGGCCGGGTCGGCCTCCTGGCGCGCCTGTTCGATCAGGCCCTTGAGTTCGGCATTGTCGTTGGCCGCCGCCACGCCGCCCTCGGCGTAGTAGGCGCTCAGCGTACGGTCGGCATCCAGCAACTGGTTGGAATGGCTGCTGCTGATCTGAGCTTCGGTCGGCACGCGGTTCTTGTTGATGGCGTCCAGGTATTCGGCCCACGCCAGCACGCGGAAATTGACCTTCAGGCCCGCGGCCTCCCAGTAGGCGGCGATGGTCTCGGCCAGTTCCTTGTCCTTGAGCCACCGGCCGGACGGCGCGTACAGGTCAATGGTCTTGCCGTAGGCGCCCGCGGCCTTGAGCAGCTCGGTGGCGCGCGCGGGATCGTATGGATACGGCTGGATGCTGGCGTCATAGCCGAACCAGCCCGGGGCCAGCAACTGGCCATGCGACACGGCTGCGTAGCCGCCGTACAAGTCCTTGGCCAGCGATTCCTTGTCCACTGCGTAGTTCAACGCCTGGCGAACGCGCACGTCCTTGGTCAGGCCTTTCAAGGCGTTGAGCGAGACGAACGGCAAATCGGTGCCTTGCAAGGTCACCGCCTTGGCGACGCGCTTCGTATCTTCGGGCAGCACATTGGTGATGAAGTCGAAGTCTCCGGCACGCAGGCCCGATAAGCGGGTGCCCGGTTCAGCGACGAAGCGGTAGGTCGCGCGGTCCACATTGCCGACCGCCGACGGGTTCCAGTAGTTCGGGTTCTTCGACAGCACGATGCGGTTGCCCTTGGCCCATTCCGTCAGCACATAAGGACCGCTGCCCACGGGCTTCTGGCCCAGGCTGCCGTCGGCCGCGGCGGTGGGCGACACGATGGTCAGCCACGACAGGCGCGCGGGCAAGGCCGGATCGGCGCCGTTGGTCAGCACGCGCACGGTCACGGCGTCCACGGCTTCGGCGCTCTTGATGCCCAGGAAGAACGGGCGTTGGCGCGACGCGGTCTTGGGGTCGACGATGCGGTTGATGCTGGCGGCGACGGCGGCGGCGTCCAGCGCCTGGCCGTCGCTGAACTTCAGGCCCGGGCGCAGCGTGACTTCCCACGAGTCGGCGCCGGTCTGGCGCGGCAGCGCGATGGCCAACTGCGGCACCAGCTCGCCCTTGGGCGTGCGGGTGATCAGCGTTTCGAAGATATTGCGCGACACGGCGCGCTCGGAACCATCCTGTGCCGTCTGCGGATCCAGCGTGGACGGTTCGGTGCCCAGCGCCAGATTGATATCGGCCGCGTGGACCGCGGTGAAAACGGACGCAGACAGGACCAGGCCTAGATAGCGTTTAAGGCTCATTGCGCACTCCGGATCAAAGGACATGAGCAACGGTGGCAACATGTCGCAGTCGGTAAATTAGGAATCCGGAGTTTGCCGCGAGAAATGAGAACGTGCCGTTCTAATCATATGCCTGGGAAATACTTGACGCGGCCTTTACTACCGTGAAAAGTCATAAGGCGCGGGCGATGAACCCGCGCCCTATTCAGGCACTGCCTCCTGCCCCGAGTGGCGCACTACGCCACCGCCGCCTGCACGACCGGGCTTTCCCAGGCGCGGTGCGCCGCGGCCGGCCCGGCATGGCGCTCGACCTGCACCAGCGCGGTCTGCGCGCTCGGCCCTTGCGCCAGTCGCGAGGTGCCGATGTCGGCCGTCAACGTGTTCGGGTTGCCGTGCCGGTCCAGATCGCCGTCCGGATCCGACCACGCGCCGGTAGCCATCACAACCACGCCGGGCATCAGCCCGCTGTCCAGTTTCACACCGGCCAGGCAGGCGCCCCGCCCGTTGAACACGCGGACCCGATCGCCGTCCCGGATCTGTCGCGCGGCGGCGTCAGCCGGGTTCATGGCGATGGGTTCGCATCCCCCGATCTTGCCCGAACGCGACAAGGCCGCGGGATCCAACTGGCTGTGCAAGCGGTGGCGCGGCTGATTCGTCAGCAGGTGCAGCGGCCATTGGTCCGCCACGTCGGCGCCCAGCCATTCCGACGGCGCCAGCCACGCGGGGTGTCCCGGGCAATCGGCGTAGCCAAAGCCAGCCACCACCTGCGAATGGAGTTCGATCTTGCCCGTGGGCGTACGCAAGGGATGCGCCGCCGGATCCCGCCGGAAGGCTTCGAACAGCACATATTGCGAATCGGGTGGAGGCAGCTCGGCATGGCCGCGCTCCCAGAATTCGTCGAAAGGCGGCAGCGTCACGCCCCGCTCGGCGCAGCCGCCGCGCATGCCTTCGTATACGTGGCGGCACCAGCCCATCTCGTCGCGCCCGGCGGTGAACGCCTCATGAAAGCCCGCGCGCCGCGCCAGCTCGGCAAAGATATCGAAGTCGTTGCGGGCCTCGCCTTGCGGGGCCACCGCCCGATGCATGGCGAATACATAGGGATCGCGCGCCGAACCGCCCACGTCGCAGCGTTCGAGCGACGTCGTGGCCGGCAGCACGATGTCCGCGCGGCGCGCCAGCGGCGTCCACCAGGATTCATGCACGATCACGGTTTCGGGCTTGCGCCATGCGTCCCGGAACCGGTTCTGGTCCTGATGGTGATGGAAGGGATTTCCTCCCGCCCAATAGACCAGCCTGACGTCCGGGTAGGTGTGCCGCGCGCCGTTGAATTCGTATTCGGCGCCGGGTGACAACAGCATGTCCGTGATGCGCGCGACAGGGATCGCCAGCTGCGCGGGATTCCTGGGCACCGGGACTTCAGGCCCTGGCACTTGCCGGCGCGGCTGGCCAATGCTGTTCAGCGACGCGTGGCCAAAGGCAAAGCCCCCGCCCGGCAGGCCGATCTGGCCAGCCAGCGCGGCCAGGCCGATCACTGCCCAGTACGGCTGTTCACCGTGCTGCGCGCGTTGCAACGACCAGGCCGCGGTCAGCAGGCTCCGCTGGTTCGCGATGCTGCGCGCCAACGCGGCAATGGTGTCCGCGGGAACACCGGTAATGCGAGCCGCCCAGTGCGCATCCTTGGGCTGGCCGTCGACGGCTCCCGTCAGATACGCCGCCCAGGCGTCCAGGCCCTCGCAGTATCTGTCCAGGAACGCCTTATCGTGCAGGTTCTCCGTCAACAGCGTATGAGCCATGCCCAGCATCATCGCCGTGTCCGTGTTCGGCCTCACGGGAATCCAATCCGCCGCGATGCCTTCCGGGATGTCGGCCCGAGTCGGGCTGATCACGACCAGGCGTATGCCCGCGGCCTGCGCACGCTCCAGCCAGCCCGGCAGATTGTGCAAGCCGGCGCCGCCGGAGGTGACCTGGCTGTTCTTTACCGGTATGCCGCCAAACGCCACGATGATGCGGGTGTGCCCCAGCACGCTTTCCCAGTCGGTCACATCGCCGCTGACCGGGCTGGTGGTGCCGATTACGTGCGGCAGCAGGAACTGCGCCGCGCCCCAGCTGTAATTGCCCACCTGATCGACGCAACCACCGCCCTGGAACAGGAAGCGGCGGATCAGGCTGCGCGCATGGTGCACGCGCCCGGCGGAAGACCAGCCATAGGAACCGCCGAAGATGCCCTCGGGGCCGGACTGTTTTCGCACCCGGTCCAGCTCGCCGGCCACCAGATCCAGGGCGTGATCCCACGACACTTCAACGTACTCGTCGCCTTCGCGGTCGCGATTGCCCGAAAGCCAGCCTTTGCGCACGGATGGGCGCTGGATGCGCAAGGGGGAATGCAGCATCTCAGCGATCGAGTCCAGCATGGCGGACGGTGCGGGATCCGCGCCGAAGGGGACGCAGTCTATGACCCGGCCCGCTTCGACCACGGCGGTAAAGGCGCCCCAGTGCGCCAGCGACGGATAATGGCTTCGGGTCATGGCGCGAGCCGCTTAAAGGACGGTGCGATCCTGGACCAGCCGGATCCAGAAGGCCGCGCCGTGGCTGATGGCATTGTCATTGAAGTCGTAATTGGGGGTGTGCAGCCCGAACGAAGGGCCGTTGCCAAAGAAGAGGAACGCGCCGGGCTTTTCCTGAAGCATAAACGAGAAGTCCTCGCCGCCCATGACCGGCTTCATATTATCCACCACCCGGTCATGCCCCACCAGTTCCCGCGCGATCCGCACCGCGTGCGCCGTGCTTTCCGGATGATTCAGCGTCACGGGGCTTGCCCCGCAAGCGTATCGCCCAGATTGTGCGGCCCGTGTTCCAGGATCCATACTGGTCGCTGAATCCCAGTCATACCGTGGAACTCCTGCAGGCCATTTCCCTGCGCCTGTGCCCCCGCCGCGGCTCAGCGACCGCCGGCCCCCGCGTTCCACGAGCCCCCGCCAAAGCTGAACATGCCTTGCTCGACCAGCGCCGCTGCCTCCAGCTGGATCAGCTCGCCTACCACCGCGATCGCCGAGCTTTGCGCGCGTTCGATGCGCGTGGCCAGCACCAGCATGCGATTGATCTGGGCGCCGGATATCTCCGACATGCGCGCGGTGTCTATGTCCGGCTCCTTGAACACGGACACCGGCATGACCGTCGCCCAGGTGCCCTTGCGCACCAGCTCCCGAATCGCATCGACGGAATCGAGTACCGTTGCGGCGCCCAGCTTTACCGACAGCGGCGCAAGCGCGCGCTCGACGATGCCAAGGTGAAACTTGGTCACAAGCAGCGCGGTGCGGGCCAGCATCGACAAGGGAACGATAGGCGGCACACCGTGGCCAACTGGCGAAATCAGCGCGAACGGCTCGGTGAGCAAGGGCTGAAGCGTCAGCGCGCGATGCGGCTCGGGGTTCGTCACGACCGCGATATCGACATGCCCACGCTCCAGGCCGTGCATCAGCTGGGGCGTGAACGCCTCGACTATCACCAGACGCACACCCGTCAGACTATGGTGACAGCGCTGAAACACGCCGGGCAACAGCACTCGCGTCAGCGTAGGCGTAACCCCTAGGACGACCGTTTTCTCGAACGCCTCGCCTTCACTACCCAGTTGCCGTCGCACTCGCGTCGCCTCCGACAGCATGCGTTTGGCTGATTCGTAAAAGATCGCGCCGGCCTGAGTCAGCCGCACTCCCCGCGCGCTGCGCTGCAACAACTGGACGCCCAGATCCGCCTCAAGGTCGCGCAACTGGCGGGTCAGCGCCGGTTGTGCGATCGCAACGGCGGTGGCGGCGGCCGTGAAACTGCCGGCGTCCGCGATCGCCACAAAGTACTTGAGTGTGCGCAGATTCATGCCGGCCCGACTCCGCAAGGAATATCAGTTTGATATGGGTAAGCGCGAAATCAGCATTGGACTGCTCCGACTACGCGTCACTAGACTTTATCGCATAGCCCCCTTGCAGCCCAGTATTCGCAACACGGACAAGCCATAATCCATGCATAAAGCTGATAGCAAAACAATATGGGCACGTGGTAGTAGCCTGCACCGCCTCACGGCCGCCGCGCTAGCCCGCGTCGGGGTTCCGCAGCCCGATGCCGAAACCGTCGCCGGCCTGATGACCGACGCTGATCTGCAAGGGTCCGACGGACATGGCGTCATCAGGCTGCCTCAGTACGTCCGGCGTATCGAAGCCGGAGGAATCAATGTCCGGCCCGACATCCGCGTGGCGCACGAACAGGCCGCCATGGCCGTCGTGGACGGCGACAACGGAATGGGCCATCTGGTGGTCTCCCGGGCCGTGCAGATTGCGATCGAGAAAGCGCGCGCGGCCGGCGTGGCGTGGGTGGGCACACGCTCAAGCAACCATGCCGGGCCCGCCTCGCTGTATGCGCGCATGCCGCTCGCCGAGAATATGGTCGGCTTGTATTTTGCCGTAGGCAATGCCAATCACATGCCCCCGTGGGGAGGCGTCGACATGCTGCTGTCGACCAACCCTATCGCCGCCGGCATTCCCGCCGGCGACGAACCACCTGTCGTTCTGGACATGGCGACCACCGTCGCGGCGTACGGGAAGGTCAAGGCCAAGGCCAAGCGCGGCGAGCCCATGCCCGAAGGGTGGATGATCGACCGCAAGGGCCAACCCCTGACCGATCCGAATCGTGCTCACGAGGGATTCCTCATGCCCATAGGCGGCCATAAAGGATACGGGCTGGCGCTGGTCGTCGGCTTGCTGGCGGGAACCTTGAACGGCGCCGCGATGGGCCGCGACGTCATCGACTTCAACGTCGATGACTCAACCCCGACCAATACCGGCCAGGCCATACTCGTGATCGATCTGGCGGCCTTCGGAGGCGCGGCGCCATTCAAGGCCGCCGTCGACCGCTTGATCCGCGATATCCGGCAAAGCGAGCCCATGGCCGGCGTGGACCGCATCTGGCTGCCGGGAGAACAGAGCCACGGCCGGCGACTAGCCTATGCCGAGCATGGCGTACCGCTGGCGGCCGCCCTGGTGGATGACCTGGACCGCCTGGCCGACCGGCTGGGCATTTCGCGCCTGGAGCGCGAAGCAGCCCCCAACGCATCAGCCTGAACCACTGCGCGCAAAGGACGAACCAATGAATTCCCTCGCCAGATCGTTGCTGACCGCCCTGCTCCCGGCCTCCCTGCTTCTGCTCGGCCTGCCGGGCCCGGCGTCGGCGCAAGCACCCTATCCAGACCGGCAGATCCATATGATCATCCCGCTGGCGATAGGCAGCGCCGTGGACAGTGCAGCCCGCGTGCTCGCCAAAAGCATGGCGGACGATCTGGGCCAGTCGATCTATCTGGAAAACGTGCCGGGGTCAGCCGGCCTGATCGGCGCGGAACGCGTAGCCAAGGCGTCGGCCGATGGCTATACGCTGGGCGCGTTCAACGACAGCGTGCTGACGATGGTCCCGAACATCCACAAGACGAAATGGGATCCCTTGACTGACTTCGTTCCCGTCAGCCTGGTCGGCACCATCGAGTGGGGCCTGGTGGTGGCCGCGAATTCCCCCTACCGCACGGTGGACGACTTCATCAAGGCGGCGAAGGCGCGCCCCAAGGCCTTGAACTACGGCTCGGGCGGCAGTGGCAGTCCCCAGCACCTGGCCATGGTGATGTTCGCCAACCAGGCCGGCATCGAAGTCACGCATGTTCCCTACAAGGGCGCGACACCGGCTGCGATTGCCGTCGCCAGCGGCGAAGTGGAAGCTGCCTTCCAGGGCCTGGGTACCGTGGTGCCGCTGATCGCCAGCGGCCGCCTGCGTCTGCTGGCCGTCTCCACCGAGAAAAGGCTCTCGCAGTACCCCGACGTCCCGACCGTGGCGCAGGCCGCCTTGCCCGATTTCTTCTTCAATTCCTGGTTCGCGCTGGTCGCTCCCAAAGGAACCTCGGATCAGGTTGTCGAACGCCTCTATGCGTCGGTCTCGACCGCCTTGAAGGATCCCGATATCAGCAAGAAGCTCGAAGCGCAGGGGATGACCCTGCGCGGCACGACCCCGACCGAATTCAGCGCGGCATTGAAAGACCAATACAGCCGCTACCAGCGCATCATCCAAACCAACCAGATACGCGGCGAGTAGGAGACACTCATGAGCAAGCCCACCATCCTGCACCCGGCTTCCCTGCCCGCCCACGAACGCGGCGGTGGCGCACGCACCATTCCCCTGGTGACGGCACGCCTGGGCGCCACGCGCTTCATCAACGGCATCACCGAGTTCGGCCCGGCCGCGCAGATTCCCTGGCACTGCCATAACTGCGAGGAAAGCGTCATGCTGCTCGAAGGGTCGGCGGTGTTCGATATCGGAGACGAACACTACGAGCTCGTACCCCACGACATCACCTTCATTCCGCCCAATGTGCCGCATCGGTTCCGCAACCAATCCGAGACGGAAGGCATGAAGATCCTCTGGATCTATGGCCGGATCGACGCAACCCGCACGCTGATCGAGACAGGCGAACAGCGGCCGATTGCCGCCGAACATGGCTGAGGCCTCTGGCAGGCGTCGGGCAGCGGCGCCTTGATCCTGGCGGTGGATTCGAACTACAGGGGTTTGCGATGGCCATCTATCCCGAACTGAAGAACCGAAGCGTGGCGATCACCGGCGCGGCCGGAGGCATCGGCACGGCGGCGGCCCGTGCGTTTCATCATCAGGGCGCGCACGTCTTTCTGCTGGATATCGACACGGACGGCGTCCGGGGCCTGGCGGAGTCGCTGAACGCGGAAGGTCCGTCCGCGGCCCACGCGCTACCGGTTGATATCACCGATGAAGCCGGCGTAAACACTGCTTTCGCGAGCATCGACGCAGCCGGCCTGGGCCTGGACGTTCTGATCAATTGCGCCGGCGGCTATCGGAAACTGCTTACCGTTGAAGAGCTCGACACCGAGGAATGGGACCGCACCGTCGCGCTCAACCTGCGCAGCGTGTTTCTCTCCTGCCGCGCCAGCATTCCCTTGCTGAAGCGGTCCCGCGCGGGCCGGATCATCAATATCACGTCCATCTCCGGGCGAACCGTGCATGCGGCGTCATCACCCGCCTATGGCGCCGCGAAGGCAGGCGTCACGCAATTGACGCGGTTCCTGGCCTACGAACTGGGGCCCGCGAACATCACGGCCAACAGTATTGCTCCATTGACCACGCTGACGCCCAGAGTGGCGGCGTTGCGCAGCGAAGAGGATGTCGCGCGCATCGCCGCCCAGGTGCCGCTACGCCGCCTGGCCGAGGTCAACGACCACGTCAGCGCCATGCTGTACCTCGCATCGGACGGCGCTTCCTTCGTCTCGGGCGTCGCCCTGGACGTCAACGGAGGCCGCGTCATGCTGTAGAGCAGTCCTCTTTCCAGCGCCATCATCCGAGGCCGGCGGGATAGCGCAGCTCCATCACAACTGGCCAGGGAGGCATCATGCGTATCGACACGTACAAGCAATGCGCGAAAGCCTGGACAAGACGCCTGTCCGGCTCCTTCGCCACTGTGGCCATTCTTGCGGGTTTCACATCCGTTGCGCCCACCGCGCAGGCCCAAGCCTGGCCTGAGCGGGCGGTTTATCTTGTCACCCCCCTGGCCACCGGCAGCGCTTCTGACGTGGCGCTGCGCATAGTGGGTGAAAAGCTGGCCACCGCGCTCGGCCAATCCGTCGTCATCGAGAACCAGACCGGCGCTTCGGGCGCCATCGGCGCGGACCGCGTGGCGCGCGCGGCCGCGGACGGCTATACGCTGTGCGGCTGCAACAATGCCATTCTCGGAGTGCTGCCTCAGGTCAGGAAAGTGCCCTATGACCCCGTCAGCAACTTTCGGCCCGTAGGCACGGTGGCCGTTCTGCCCACGCTGCTGCTGGTCAACCCCGCTCTGCCCGTCGCCAACGTGAAAGAACTGATCGCGTACATCAAGACACGGCCGGGACAGGTTTCCTACGCGAGCGGCGGCGTGGGCAGCCCCCAGCACATCGCCATGGCCATGTTCGAGAAGGCCGCCGGCGTCACGCTGACCCACGTGCCATACAAGGGAGCAAGCCCCGCCGCGATCGGCCTGGCGGCCGGCGAGGTCGATCTCATGTTCAATGCCGTCGCGACCGTCCTGCCGCTGGTCCGCAGCGGCAAGCTGCGCGCCATCGGCGTCGCCGGCGCCACCCGCACGCCCATCCTTCCCGACCTGCCGACAGTGGCCGAACAGGGACTGACCGGCTATGACTATGCCTCCTGGATAGGCATTGTTGCGCCACGCGCCACGCCAGACGCCATCGTGGACAAACTTTCCGGGGAGCTGGGAAAAATCCTGCAAAGCCCCGGCACGGTGGAGCGATTCAGGGATCAGGGTATCGACCCGTTCATCCTGAGTCCGCGTGAGATGGAATCCTACATGGCGCAAGACTATGCGCGCATGACCCGGGTCATACAAGACGCGGGCATGGCCGAACAATGAACACGAACAGACGGGAGTCCAGGCAATGACGAATCCGCGGGTTTGGCAGGGACGGCAGTTTCACTATCAGCCGAAAGCCAGTCATGTGCACCCTTTCCTGACGGCGCTGTGGAACAGCGTACGCGTAGAGACCGATGGCCGTGTCGATATCGAAGTCGTGCCGGACAACGGCGGGCTGAAGAAATCGCATCTGGATATCGTCGACGCGGTCATCCATGGCGAGATTCAGTTCTACGCCCTGATGGGCAGCATTCTTGGTCCTCTTGCCCCCGTGATGGACGTGCAGAGCCTGCCCTTCGCCTTTCGCGACAACGACGAAGTCTACCGGACCATGAATGGCCCGCTGGGAGACTTGCTGCGCGCCGAACTTGAAGCCAAGGGCCTGTTTCTGGTGCCCGGAGGACTGCTCGAAAATGGATTCCGGCATATCTCGACCACGGACATTCCCGTTCTGCACGTGGAAGGGCTGGCGGGCCTGTCCATCCGCATTCCGGAAGGACGGATTTTCGAAGAGACCTTCCGGGAACTGGGAGCCCAGCCCGTGCCCCTGTTCGTCCTTGAACTGCATGAGGCATTGGGCAGCGGACGGTTGCAAGCCCAGGAGAATCCCCTTGCCATTATCGACTCGCTCAAGCTCCACGAGGTGACGCACCACGTAAGCCTGACCTCGCATATGTGGTCCGGGTTCAACATGATCGGAAACCTGGAGTTCTGGAAGTCCCTGGCGCAATCCGACCAGCAGATCATCCTGCGCAATGTCGCGCTTCATGTCGGACGCCAGCGCGAGCACACCATCGCACTGAACCAGGAACTGGTTTCGACCCTGCGGCGCCGCGGCATGCAATTCCACACCGTGGACACGCAGGGTTTCCGGGCGCGCCTGGCAGGCGCCTTCTACCGTCGCTGGAAAGATGAACTGGGCGGCAAGGTCTGGGCCCTGCTGGAAGCGGAAGTGGGCGCCCTTGGCAAGGGATGAACGGGATCTTCGGATTTTCTCCAAAACACAAGACAAGGGCGGGAGACATCATGAGAATGAACTTGGCGCGATATCTCGCGGCGGCGGCGCCCATCCTGGGTAGCTGTCTGTTCCCGGCGGGCGCATCCGCCGCCTATCCGGATCGGCCGGTGCTCGTCGTCGTGCCGCTCCAAGCCGGAAGCGCGGCGGATGTGGCCACCCGTCTGGTGCTGGGCAAGGTCGCTGAAAACATGCGGCAGACATTCATCATCGAAAACCAGGCCGGCGTGTCCGGGCTGCTGGGCGCGGAGCGGGTTGCTCGCGCGGCGCCCGACGGCTACACCCTTGGCGGCATCACCGACAGCGTGGTGAACTATGCCGTCAACCTGGCCCAGAAACAGACGTTCGACCCGCTCAAGGACCTCACTCCGATCAGCAAGATGGCCACCATTTCCTGGGTGCTGGTCGTCAACGACAGCTTTCCCGCCAAGTCCGTGGCCGACCTGATCGCCATGGCAAAAACACAGCCCAGGAAGATCGATTTCGCCAGCGCCGGCGTAGGCAGCCCGCAGCACATCGCCATGGGCATGTTTGCCAACGCCAACGCAATTACGCTCAGCCATGTTCCCTACAAGGGCGCGACCCAGGCGACGGTCGATGTCGCGGCGGGCCAGGTGCCCATGATGTTCTCCGCGGTGTCGGTGGTGCAGCCATTTCTCCAGAACGGCAAGCTGCGCGCCCTGGCGCAACCCAATGCGCGGCGCGCAACGCTCTTGCCCGACGTACCCACCTTCGCCCAGGCCGGCGCCCCGCCGTTCGAATTCTCGACCTGGCTGGGGCTGTACGGTCCCAAAGGCCTGCCGGCGCCCGTAGTCGACCGCCTCAATACCGAGGTCCGTCAGGCGCTTGCCGATCCCGCGATCAAAAGCCGCCTGCTTGAACTCGGCCTTGAAGCGGACAACTCGTCGCCCGAACAGCTGGGTTCGCTGACGCGAGACGGATTTGTGCGCGTGGGGAACGCCATCAAAGCTGCGGGGATCACGGCAGAATGAACACACACGCAACCCACACTCAAATGGCGACGAACAGCGTGCGACAGGACCCGATCGCAACCGTGGGCATCGTCGGCCTGGGCCTGATGGGCATGGCCTGTGCATCGCGCCTGCGGCAGGCGGGATTCGCGCTGATCGGCCATGATGTCGATCCCGACAAGCGAGCCGCGTTCGCCGAGGCTCGATACGGGGTGCTGGAAACACTCCACGCCCTCCCCGCGCAATGCGAGCTGGTGTTATTGGCGGTCTTCGATACGGACCAGGTGGAAAGCGTGATCGAGGCTGCGCGCGGGCTATTGGCCGGTTCGCGCCTGGCAGGACGCTTTCCGCTCATCGTGTGCACCAGCACTTGCGATCCCGATCGGATCGCAGCGCTTGCGGCGCGCTGCGCCAAGGCGGGCTTGCCTTTTATAGAAGCGCCCATTTCCGGCACCAGTGCTTCCCTTGCGCAAGGACAGGCGGTGGGGCTGCTTGCGGGAGAGGAAAACGACATCCGCCGGGCCGCGCCGGTGCTGGACGCCATCTGCCCTGCGCGCCATTATCTGGGAGCCGCCGGCAACGGGGCCAAGGCCAAGCTCGCGGTCAATCTGGTCCTGGGCCTGAATCGTGGCGCGGTCGCCGAGGGACTCGTTTTCGCCGAACGCCTGGGCCTGGCGCCTGAGCCGTTTCTGAATGTCTTGCTGGGATCGGCGGCGTATTCGCGGGTGATGGAGGTCAAGGGACCCATGATGGCGCGCCGCTCATTCCGCCCGCCACAAAGTCGCGTCGATCAAAGTCTCAAGGATTTTCGCCTGATCGCCGAACTGGCAAGCAGCCACGGCCAGCAACTCCCCTTCGCTGCGGTGTACACCGCGTTACTTGAAGGATGCGTCGCCGCGGGGGAATCCACCGCGGACAATGCCGTGATCATCGAGGCGGTAGCGCGCCGCAAGAGCAGGATCGGCCCCGCATATTGACCATAGCGTTTGGAGAACAGTGATGGGATTGAAATTCATGGAGCACATCTTGATCCTGACCCATGACCCTGATGGCACCAGGGACTGGTTCTGTGAAAACCTGGGCTTTCGTAGCGGATACCACCCCGAGTTCGGCTTTCCGGTGCACTGGCTGTACATCGGCGAGCAGGATGTGGTGCATATCGGAAAAGCCCGCCACTCGGCGCACCAGGACACCTATCTTCGCACGCCTGGCGACCAGGAAGGCATCGATTATGCGGCGGCAGGTGCGCCGGGCTCCGGCCGGATCGATCACGTCTGCTTCAATTGCGAAGGGATAGAGGACTTCATCGCACGCCTGCAATCCCGTGGCGTCGAGTTCAGCCAGCGCAAGGCCCACAATTCCAATCTGTTTCAGCTGTTCATGCGCGAACCCATCAACGGCATCAAGGTGGAACTGAACTTCGCCGCGGCGGAGGCGGTACGGGCCGGACTCATGCCCGAATGGACCGATACGGGGACCCCAACCGTCGCTGGCGGCTGAACATTCGCGCCCTCTTCCCCTTGTCGGCGAAGGCGTGAGGTGCCCCCGGCGACCTTGCCGGGGCCCTCACAAACTCAGATGCCGACCACACGGCTTACGCCGCCCTGCGTAACGACCTGCACGCGCTGGCCTGCGGATATCGGCACGTCCGCCTCCTGCGTGATGACGCGCGTATCGCCACTATCCAGACGAATGGTGAGTTCCAGGCCCTGTCTGCGGGAGCTGGCGTTTTCGATGGCATTGCCTGCCATTGCCCCGCCCACCGCGCCGCCAACGGTCGTGATCCGTCGGCCCGACCCGCCGCCCACGGCGTTGCCCGCCACGGCGCCCAGCGCGCCGCCGGCAATGACGCCCAGGCCCGACGTCTGGCTGGCCTGAATGGTCACCGGGCGCACCCCGATGACGTATCCCAGCGTCACAGTCTGGGCCCGCTGCGCTTGATCGAAGGTATAGACGCGCGATGAGGCTGATTGATTGGCGCAGCCCCCGATCATCACGGTCAGGCCAAGAACGGCCGCCAGGGCAACCAAGTTCACGTGGCCCCGCTTCCCCGCATGTTGATGCTTGTGCATGATGCGATCTCCGGTACGGCAGAATGGTGGATGAATCCGGGCTTATCGGAGCTTGGTGGGTTCAGTCGCAGGCTCCGGCGGGGCCTGCCGCTGCGAGCCGCTGCGGACGAAATTCCCATTCGCGTCGAAGGCGCCAATCGGTCGGCCATTGAAGAACACGGCCCGACGCGGAGCCCACTGCGGCTGCTCGGGCCCGACCTGATCGTAGCCCGCCACCTCGAAGTCATACTCCCAGCCAGCTACCGGCTTGCCGTTCTCGTCGGTGAAAACAGCTTTCTTTACAGAGTCCGCATAGCCCTTGTCGCGGTACGTGACGTAGCGCGTGGGCGGCATCGAATCGCGCAGCGTCGACATGTACTGATAGAGGTCATCGTCGCTCGGCGGAGTGCCATACTTGGCCAGATCGTTTTGGGTCGCAACGGAGGAGGCGCAACCCGCCAACATGCACGTGGATAAAACAAGGAATAGCCTTTTCATCGAAATCGCTCCTTGATACGCGTTCGTGCCCGCGACTGAGCCGCAAGCGTGTGGCGACGTGCTGGGGTCAAGTTCTTCGGAATCTGCGCGTGGCAAGACAGAAAAGCGCGGCATGCCGCCCAAGTTCAAGACTTGCGATCACGCAAAGCATCACGCCTTTCGGATCGGATCATGAAGTGGCGCGGCCCGTGGCCCCCCGGAATGCGGAACGCAACAGGCTCAGCAAGAAGCCGCCTGTAAACATTCCCAGGATGTACACGCCTATGACCAGTACAGAGGCCGGCAATGTGACGGTGGAAGACCAGAGCGACAAGGTGACAGAATCGAAATTCTGGATCTTGAACGAAAGTACGATTGCAGTGAGCAACACAATTAATACGATGTAAAGGAATCGCATATTCCACCTTTCGTATCTGTTGGCTATATCGTCCCAAACCAGCAAGGGCTTATCGTGCGAAAAAACTATGCCACTCATTCGCCTGGAAAACAAGAAAAATAGGGTCACCTGTCGCATTCGCACCGGAAACGGGTACTGCTCGCGGAGTCGCCAACCCGCTTAGCTCTGCCCCCGTTTATGGCGTGCAAAGTCGTTGTCCGCCAAGACAAACTGGGACAGAATGTACTCGCCATAAATCACCGTGGCGTATGGCCGGCTCACGAGTGAATAGCCGCGACGTGCGATCTATCTCTTGTGGGCTGCATATAGGGGATACTTCATGGAAGCGATGAAAGATTGTTGCATGACAAGGCACCCTCAGGACCCAGGACGTCGAACCTTGTTGAAAGCTGGCGTTGGAGCAGGCACCGCCGCAGTGATGGCAGCAGTATCGCTTGTACCGCGCGGGGCCGAAGCTGCGTCTCTTACGCAAGCACAGCGCGACGCAATGACCCCAGATCAGGTCATCGACATGCTGAAACAAGGAAACGAGCGCTTTCGCGCCGGCAAGCCTCAGGAACACGACTACCTCGCGCAGAAACGCTCCAGCGCCTCGGGACAGTTCCCAGCCGCGGTGATCCTCAGCTGCATTGATTCTCGAGCTCCCGCCGAGATCATCCTGGATGCGGGCATCGGCGACACATTCAATGGGCGGGTCGCGGGCAACATTTCGAATAGCGATCTACTGGGCAGCATGGAATTCGCCTGCGCGGCCGCCGGCGCCAAGGTCGTGCTTGTCATGGGGCATACCGCATGCGGCGCGGTAGCTGGGGCGATCGACAATGTGGAGCTGGGCAATCTGACCGGCTTGCTCAAGGTCATCAAGCCGGCCGTCGAGGCAACCAAGTACTCGGGCGACCGCAGCGGCAAGAACGCGGAATTCGTCGATGCGGTCGCGAAGACTAATGTCCAGCACACCATGGCCGCCATACGGAAGAACAGCCCGATCCTGGCTGGCCTGGAGAAGGAAGGAAAGATCAAGATCGTCGGATCCATGTACGACTTGAGCAACGGGATGGTCACCTTCTTGAGTTAACCGCTCACGTTGAATGTCCACGGAAGCAACCCGGCAGGCTTCCGGCCTGCCGGTATGGGGTACGTCCTGACTCTGGGGGTTTCCATGACTGTAAGCATACGGCTCCGTTCATGGCATTGCGCCATGGCGATTTTCCTCTCCGCTATCACCGCGCCAACGTGGGCGCAGTTCACCGGCCAAGGCGCCCAGGTGGCCACCCCAACCGTGGCGGAAATCCTTGCCAAGCCTGTCGATGGGCAGATGGTCCGCGTGCAGGGCCATCTGCTGAGCAAGATCAAATCGGAAACCTATACGTTTTCCGACGGCACGGGCGAAATCGTGATGGAGATCGACGACGACGATTTTCCAAAGCAGCCAGTCTCTGAAAAGACCAAAATCGAAGTCGTTGGTGAAGTCGACACCGGGCTGCGCCGCCCGCCCGAAATCGAAGCAGAATCGGTACGCGTACTTCCTTGACTGGGGAGTGAACATCGGCGCATGGCCCCCCGCGACAGGCGGAGAAACCTTGCGCCGATGCAGAGCGTTTCAGCTGTCTCCCGCAGAAGTCAGGTTGCCCTGACGAATCCCACGTTATCGCCGATCACCGTTGTCGGGCCTATGGGCAAGGGCTCGGGATTGACGATGTCGAGTTTCACGAACTCGATTTTTTCTTTCCACACCTTGCGCAGAAAATCCTCGATCGCGTGGATAGTAAGCTGCTCCCCCGGGCAGCGCCGATAGCCAAACCCGAATGGCGCGAAACCGGCGTGATCACACACCGGCATGGCCTTTCCGTCGGCGACACCGAACACCGTACCGAACGCGCTGTTCTGCATCTCGGCCTTGCGCCCGTCTTTCACGGCGAAGGAGGTCTGATGAAACGGACAGCTGGCCAGGCCAATTTTTTCGATATGAGCCTGGTCAACATCCTTGCTGGTCGGCGCCGTCTCATACCGTGTGGGATCAAACG
>RCUK01000740.1_pt1 | contig 25210 bp, 18 predicted proteins | sample 2166381 | NCBI WGS metagenome assembly RCUK01 (sample SAMN09932809, study PRJNA488358) | compost metagenome | isolation source: compost soil in an enriched community | place: Germany: Experimental Botanical Garden | reverse complement strand
TATTCTTTATTCTTTATTCTTTATTCTTTATTCTTTATTCTTTATTCTTTATTCTCTCCCCATCAAATATTTTAAACGAACAAAACAGATCGTACTATAAAAAGCAAAAAGCAGTATAAGATGCAATAAAACAGACGGATTATCCCATAAACTGGCACCCGATTGCACTATAGCGGTATACAAAACAATAAATGGCGTTGTCGGCAAAAGATTAGACAGCCACTGCAATGCTAGCGGAAGCGATTCAAAAGGCCAGCTGTATCCTGTAATCAAGAAAATCGGATAAGTGGAAAAAGCCATCATTTGCAAGCAAAGCAATTGCGATTTGAACAAAGAACCAATAAACTGTGCCATCGGAATTAAAGTAACGATAAACAAAAGAAGCAATAAGCTTAATTCAAATCCGCTGCCTCTCATGGGTAAATTGAGCAGTTTGTAATTTACATTTAAAAAGAAAAAGCCATACGAAGAAAAAAGTATCAGATAAAACAGTCCTTTTCCCCAAATTCCATTAGAGATACCCGAGCCGAGCCATTCTCTCAATCGACAACGCTGACGCTCGCCTGCTACACTTTCACACAAACCAATCAATAAGGTCTGCTGCAAAATTAAGGCTAACAATCCTGGCAATAAAAATGCACCATAACTCGATCTTTCATTAAATAAAGGGCGATAATCTAAATTTACAGGCATTACATTTTCCATCGCAATGGTAGTGCTCATGCCTTCTTTCTTCTGATAATATTGAAGCCGTACTCCTGCTCCAACTGTAAGGCATATTTGCTGTACATTCAATAACAGATCGCTCGAAGGCAGAAATCTTGCCGCATTGATTGCCAATACTACATTGCTTTGTTTTAAGCTCAGTAAATTGGCTTCTGTTCCTTCTGGAATATAAAAATATCCTTGACAATTGCCTTGATACATCTGCTCCTTTGCCTGTTCCAAATTCGAAAAATGAATCAGTTCTACAATTGGAGAATCGTCTATATTTTGCTGCAGCAAACGTGATAATCTCGAGCCATCATCATCTACGACAGCCAATTTTACATCAAATTCTTCTTTATTGATATAAATACTTCCGTAAAAGAATGCATAAAGCAAAGGAGCAATAAGAAGTGTCAGCAGCAAACTATGATCCTTTACTACTTGCGAAGCTTCTCTCAAAAAGAGATTAATCAGCGATTGTTGCGGTTTCTTTTTCATCTTTAATCGAATTAAATTGACGTTTAAACAACAACATTGCTGTCGGATACATGACCAAACAAAACAACAAGAGTTTTGCCACTTCTCCTTGAGCATATTTTAAAGGCAAATTCATATAATACACCTTAAAAAAACCGTCTAAAAAAGCGGTATAAGGCATAATAAGCGCATAATACTGATCGTACCAAGGCATTGCCCATCGCGGAAAAGTAAATCCGCTGAAAACAAAAGCGGGTGAAGTATAAAAAAGAGCCACATCTCCCGAAAGCATTACATCTTTGAACAAAGCCGATATAAACATCCCAATGCCAATACAGACTAACGAAAGCATAGTGTATAAAACAAAAAACTTTCCTGTCGCGGCAGGAATACCAATATCAAAAAAAGGAAAAATAATCCCTGTAATAATGATAAAATTAATCCAACTGATGGTGAGATGTGCTATTGTTTTTCCGACAATTACAGCAACAACAGAACCTTTTGCCGAATCGTACAGTTCGTGCATCGTTCCTGTAATCCATTCATAATTTAAAGCCAGCATAGAACTGATAATCAAAATCATCTGCATTCCCACAGTTATTAATCCCGGAACCAAATATTCCTGATAATTGTAAGTTGGATTATAAAGCTGATAGGTTCTCAGACTAATCGGATTTGCAATTGCCATTGCCTGATTAGATTTCATTCCCGTTTTTACCAATTTCTGCAAAATTACGCCTGTGCTTCCTGTAATTACAACTTCGGCGACAGCCTTATAAACTAACTTAGCAGGAACAAGCGCGGCGGCATTGGTATACAACGTCACATTACTAGGATGTCGACTGTAGATATTCTTCTGCAGATTTGCAGGAAAATGTACGGCACCCAATATTTTACCTTCTTGAATCAGTTTTTTGACTTCGGCTTCACTGCTTACTCTTCTCGTAATCTGCAATGTTTCTTTTTGCTCTAATAAAAAAATCAGCTCTCGGCTTATGGCACTTTGATCTTCATCCCATATAGCAAATGCTAAATTCTTGGCATCTTGCTTCTGATAAATGAAAGCATAGAAGAAAAACAAAGCGACAGGAACAACAAGCATGACCAAGTAAAAAACCTTTAAACTCAGAATGCGCTTCCATTCCCTAATAATTATGTTGAACATCAAAATCATTGAGGAAGAATTAAAGAAGCAGTCATACCAGAACGAAGCCCTTTAATCTGTGCAAGGTTTTCGGGTTTCACTTCTATTGTAAAAGTTCTCAGTTCAAATTCTCCTTTATCTTTTGATGGTACCCAATTGGCAAATTCTAATGTAGGCGCAATAGAATGCACAACAGCAGCAAACGTTTCAGGTTCGCAACCCGGAACTTTAACTGCTGTCTTGCTACCCACTTTAAGCAAATTGGATTTATCCTGTCGGATATTAAACTTAATTATAGTGGAGTTTTTCTTCTCAATAGTCATAATTGGATATCCTATAGAGATAATTTCGCCCTGATGTGTAACCAAGTTAGAAATTACGCCATCTGCTGGAGCATAAACTCTCGTATTATCTCCAAGTGCTTTGGTCAGTTCATAAGCTTGTTCAGCTTGTTTTACAATGGCATTTGCGGTTTTTAGCAATTCGGGTCTTGTGCCATTTTTTAGCATTTGAAGATTTAACTGAGCGGTTTCCATTTCCTTTTTAGCCGCTTGAAACTTAAAATAGAAAACATCTTTTTCCTGTCCCGATATTACATCTTCATTATACAATCGTTCCATACGGTCATAAGTCGTGCTAAATAATCTGTATTGCTCTTGGCTGATTTGATACAGTTTAGAAGTCGCTTCAATCAATTCTGGTCTTGCTCCTTGTGTAAGCAGTTCCTGCTGTCCTTTTGCCGCATCAATTGCCGACAATGCCTGTGCTTTTATGGCGTTTATTTCGTTAGATCGAAGTACAGCCAGCAATTGTCCTGTTTTTACGGTATCTCCTTGTTTTACAAGCAACGAATCCAATCTCCCCGGAAATTCTGCCGCAACATCAACACTTGTTGCATCGACCATTCCTATAAAATTGTCATCTTCTTTATTATTGTCTTTTAAGAAAAAAATCAGTCCTGCGATTACTACAAAGATTGGAATGATCAGCGCCCAGTAGTTTTTAAATATATCTTTCATCTATTTAATAAATTGCGTTATTTGACTTGGATTTCCTAAACTATTAAAATATTCAGCTAATGCTAGATAATAGCCTAGAACAGCTGTATAATATCCTTTTTCTATTTCTGTTTCTACCAGCAAAGCATCATTAACGTCTTTTGGCGATGATAGCTGATTGTTCATTCTTTTGGTGATTAAACTGCTTGTCGTGCTGGCTTCTTTTCTCGCCGCATCCATAGCCATAACATCGTTTTGAAGCGAACTCATTTTATTTTTTGCCACTCTTGACTGCACCTGAAGCATTAAACTAGAATTCTCCTCTCCTAACTTTGCTTCTTCTATTAATTGTTTTGCGGCTAAAGTTTTTTTGCTTGTCTGTCCGTTATACAAAGTCCATTGCAGTTCAAGCCCTACAAACCAATCTGGAATAGAAACAGGCAAATCTTTCTGATACAGATTGTAATTTCCAATAGCAAAAACGTTGGGCAAAGCCATTGATTTGCTTATTTTTTCAGCAGTTTCTGCGTAAGAGATTTTGTTATTTGCAATTCTGTAAACTGGATTTGTAAGCCAATACTCTTTCATAGGTTTTTCTAGATTGATTTCGGCATATTTTAGAGTATCAGAAATCATTATTGCGGTGTCAAGGTCAACTCCCATCAGTTTATTCAGTTCAAGATGCGCATTTTGCTTCTCCATCTTAATATTACTATACTGAGTCTGCGCTTGAATTAAAACCACATTAGTCCAGTTCTTCTGGTATGGAGGCAGTATTTTGTTCTTGACCAATTCTTCGGCGTAGTTTCTATTTTTATCTAAAGCGTTTACAATTTGTTCTTGTTTTTTAATTAAAGAGTTGAGGTACAATATTCTGAGGTATTGCACTGCAATTAAAAAATCAACTTCTTTGCCTGCAAGCTCAACACCAATTCCTGCCGAATTGGCTACTGATTGAGCTAGATCTATACTCGAATTAATTTTATTTCCAAGAAAAATTGGCTGGCGAACTCCCACTCCTGCAATAAAATAAGACTGTTTACTTAAACTAGGATTGTAATCTGGATAAATGCCTCCTATAACCGTTTTTGAAGCATTATAAATACGATCCTGCGCTGCTTGTGATAAATTGTTTCCCGTAATTTCACGATAAATTTCGTTTGCCGTATTCACACTTTGCTGTGACGAACCTTCAACTACTCCATCTTTAACGGTCTGCAAGTTTATCGTAAGCGGATTGCTTAAATAAGAATAACTCGATAAAAGATCTACTTTAGGCAAATAGCCTTTCTTCTCTGCCTGAAGATTATATTCGCCTGTCTTTAATGCCGATCTTGCCTGTTTTATGGTAATATTATTTTGCTGTGCTATAGAAAAACATTCTTCAAGAGAAGTCGTCTGTGCTTTTGCTTCCAGATAGAACAAAAAGCAAAACAAGATAAAAAGCTTTAGAAATTTTAGTTTTATGTGCATCTATATTATATTCTTATGATTTGAAATTACTTTTAACTAGCGACTTCTTTGCTGTTTAACTAAAAACGGCAGGATAAAATAGAAATGAGATAAAAACTTATTATTCAGATAAATTCTGAAATTGTTTGAATGTATTTAAAATATACTGTTTACGAAAATTTGGGGTTCTTAACTTAAACAGCAAAAAAAGCATATAAACCGATATGCCAACTAGTTAAAGATAAAGATTTTATTTTATAAGTGCTATTTTAATTTATGGAAAATATAATGCTTTTGGTTTTTATGAAATCTAAAAATATGAAGCATTTTGATGTCGATCCTCTGGAGCTTTTTGGGACTGCTAAATGGATTCTTCTATAAATGTTTTGCTACGCCGGAGCATTTAATACCGTTCTTAATGATTCTTGCTTTTATAATGTTTTTCTCCATTGGCATATTTATTGAAAATTACTCTTCATTATTAACTGATTTAAAACGATTTACCATGAAAGTTACTTACTACGGTCATTCTTGTTTTTCTGTTTATGCTAATGGAAAACATATTCTTTTTGATCCTTTTATTACACCAAACGAATTAGCCAAAGAGGTTGATGTTGATGCCATAAAAGCAGATTATATTTTTATTTCTCATGCGCATTATGATCATATTTTGGATGTAGAACGAATTGCAAAAAACACTGGAGCAAAAGTGCTCGGGAATTTTGAAATTTATAATTGGCTATTGAAAAACGGAATCGAAAATGCTCATCCCATCAACCCAGGAGGTAAATTTGATTTTGATTTTGGAACTGTAAAATGTGTGGTAGCCCAACATCCAAGCAGTTTTATAGATGGTTCTTATGGAGGAATTGCCTGTGGTTTTGTACTTACAACTTCTGATGGAAATTTCTACTACAGTGGCGATACCGCTCTAACTTTAGATATGCAGCTTATTCCAAAATTTACCAAACTTGATTTCGCTGTTTTTCCTATTGGCGACGGACTCACAATGGGAATTGAAGAAGCTATTGAAGCTTCAAAACTTGTCGGAGTAAACAAAATATTAGGTGTTCATTACGATACTTTTGGTTTCATTGTAATGGATCATCAAAAAGCTTTAGATGCGTTCAAAGATGCTTCGCTCCAATTATTTCTTCCTAAAATAAACAGCACGATAAATATATAAATTGGGAATTTTCTTTGCTATATTTCGCTAAAAAATAGCTTTTAGCGAAATATCATCTGCAAGTAATCCTGCGAAAAAAGATTTTGAAAATTTTTTACATAAAAAAAAGGAATAGCTGCTGACACTATTCCTTTTGCATATAATTAAGTTCTGCTGATTGAACTTAAAATTATATGTATTCTACAAAATTGATAATATACTGCGCTGTAAGTTCAGGATATTGATGCTGAGGTCCGTGTCCTGTTGCAGAATACACAATCATTTGGGCATTTGTCATTTGATTGATAATCGGATACCAGTTGTCTACCGCAAAACTGATATCATGATCTCCAGAAATAATCAAAATTGGTGTTTTTGTCTTTTTAAGCTGTTCTCTAAAATTAAGCGGATCTTCTCTAAAAGTATCGCCTCCGCCAAAATACAATTGAAAAACATCCATTGTCGAAGGAATTTTTTCTACTTCGATTCTTTTATGAATTCTATCATGTGAAGCTTTTGCCGCCACTCGGCTAGATTCAGATTTTGGCTCAAAAAACAAAACGATTTCATCGTCAAAATCATTTAAAGGTTTTAGCGCGGCGTCATAAAATACTTGTTCAATAGGAACCTCATTTTTTCCTGGCGGATTTGTTCCGACTAAAACAGCATGCGTTACAAGATTAGGATATAACAAAGTTGCCGTTTGCGCCACCAATCCTCCGTAAGACCATCCTAAAACAATAATAGAATCCAGCTTTAAGAAATCGGCCAGATCTTTGACATCTTTGGCTACAATAGTGATATCTGGAGCAAGATTTCCTGTAGAAGAGCCAATTCCAGAATAATCAAATACGATAACATTGAACTTTTCTGCCAACGATGCAACAAACAACGGATCCCAAGTATCAAGCGTTCCTCTAAAACGGTTCACAAAAATTATCGCTTTTCCCTTGCCATAAGAACGATAGGCAATTTTACGATCACCTAAATCGGCAAAACTTGTTTCTGTGTTATAAATTTTTTCCATAATTATAAGTTAAAGATTCAAATCAATATTCATTTTTATGAGGCAGACAAAGATTAAACCAAAACGCATAACCCTTAAAATAAAGCATTTACAAAGATTTTTTTCGTGCGAACTGATGATATTTCAATAATTAAAACTTGTTTTTAACGATATATAATAATTCTGAAAACATCAATCGCAACAATGCTTTTATAATCAATGCTTTACAAAAAAGGCATTCCTTTTGTTTTTAAAAGCTGTATTACTTTTCTGAAAATTAATCTAAAAGCTTCGCTATGATGTATTTATCTAATAGAAAAACGATTATGTTTATTACTGGAGCATTTGTAAGTCATACTTGCTGGAAAGAATGGATAGTTTTTTTTGAAAATCAAGGCTATAAAACTGTTGCCCCACCCTGGATCTATAAAAATGAATCTGCTGTCGACTTAAGACAAACACATTCAGAATCCAAAATTGCTTCAATTCGTTTAAACAATTTATTGGATTATTATATAGAAATAATCGACAAGCTTCCCGAAAAACCAATTTTGATAGGCCATTCTTATGGCGGACTCCTAACGCAGCTGCTACTTCAGAAAGAATTAGGATCGCACGGAATCTGTATCAATTCTATCCCGCCAAGCAATCTTATGCATTTTAATTTTGCATATTATAAAGCAACTTGGGATCTTTCCGATCATTTTAGCTCAACAAATAAGGCCTTTTTAATGCCATTTAAGACATGGCAACACTATTTTGCAAACCAAATGCCGTTTCAAGAACAAAAAGACGCCTATGAAGCCTTATTGATTCCCGAATCTAAATCGATCATACGTGACATTTATTCTAAATCAGCCAAAATTGATTTCAAGAAAAAGCACAATCCGCTTTTGTTTGTATCAAGTTCAAAAGATGCTTTTGTTCCTGTTTCTTTAAATAATTTAAACTTCAAAAAATACAAAAACCTGCATTCTATTACTTGTTACAAAGAATTTGACGAGTCAAATCATCTAAGTATAATTCAGGAAAACTGGGAAATTATTGCTGAATTTATAGCAAACTGGTTGCTAAAAATCACTTGATTGATTGCGTTTTTTTGTGTTTCCGTGGCTGAAACTATGGGCTATATTTTTAAATATGACTAAAAAACATCAATTATTTATACTAAATAATCCCTTTCTTAATCTCTAGTTTTTTAATCTTAGAATTTAACGTTGAAGGATGAATATCTAAAATTTCAGCGGCGCCTCCAGCACCAGAGATTTTTCCGTTGCATTTTTTAAGGATATACAAAATATAATCTCGTTCATTTTCTAATATCGTTTTTATTGAAAATGATTCTTGTACTGGTTCAGGATGGATTTTAGGAGACATCGAAAGCTCAATTTCTTTAATTACATTTCCGTCTGTCAGCAATATGGCACGCTGCATTACATGCTCGAGTTCTCTAATGTTTCCTGGCCAATTGTAATTCCCAATCTGCTGCAAAGCAAAATCAGAAAGAACTGGCGCTTTTCTGCCCATTTTCTCGCTATAAACGGCAATAAAATGATTGGCAAGATCTGGAATGTCTTCTTTTCTCTTTTTTAACGGTGGAACCATAATCGGAAAAACATGCAGACGATAATACAAATCCATTCTAAACCTTCCTGCTGCTACTTCTTCTTCCAAATTTTTATTGGTTGCCGCAATGATCCTAACATCTATTTTTATTGGCGAAGTACCGCCTACACGCTCAATTTCTCTTTCCTGCAAAACACGAAGCAGTTTTACCTGCAATTCGAGAGACATCTCTCCTATTTCGTCTAAAAAAATCGTTCCGCCATCTGCCAATTCAAATTTACCGATACGTCTGTCCAACGCACCTGTAAAAGCACCTTTTTCATGTCCAAAAAGCAATGATTCTGCAAGATTCTCAGGAATAGCTCCACAATTAATAATAACCAAAGGTTTGTCTTTTCTAGGAGATAAAGCATGAATACTTTGCGCAATTTTTTCTTTTCCTGTACCACTTTCCCCTAAAACCAAAACAGAAGTATCTGAAGGCGAAACTTTTCGGATATAATTAAAAACGGTATTCATTTGCGAACTATTACCAATAATTCCTTCAAATCCTTCTTGGGTATTCACAGGTTTTACATTTTTGATTTCAGCTTTTTTAGGAGACAGACTCAAATCTTCTTTCGAATAAATTTTAGTAATAAATCGACAGAAAATCGGTTCAAGCGAGCTCAAAATACGTAAATGCTCCTGAGAATAAACGTTCAGATTACGGCTGTAAAAAGTAAAATGATAGCTCTGGATTGTGGCTATAGAAATGGGAAAAACCAAATACGATTTTATGCCAAAATTATGTGCAATTAAAGCTTTAATTGGCGCCTCTTGTAAATTGTTAATCAGCACTTCTTCGCAATAAATAATAGGCTCTTTATCTACTTTCGATTTTTTGTAAGTTTCATTTATTTCCTTTTCAGATAATTCTGTGATCTGAGAAAGTTTTTGCAAGTTGATGATTTGATACTGATCTAAATTTCTGCGTACTATTCCGAGATTATCGTAATGCGTTGAAGTAACAAAACCCGTTTCTAAATAATCAAAAGGAATAAAAGTCTGTACCGCTTTGGCAAAAGCCAATAACGCCTCTTCTTTCTTTAAATCTGAATTTATAATTGCTGTAATTGCTTCCTGAAGCTGAAATTGCTGGATTAATTGGCTTTCTAAACTGTATTGCTGACGATAAAATGCTATTTCAAGCGTTGTCAGCACATCTTGGTCTCGAAAAGGCTTTACGATAAATCCATATGGATGAGTGGTTTTGGCTTGATCCAATATATTTTTACTCGAATTGGCAGAAATAAATATAAAACCAATATATTTCTCTTTAAGAATATGGGCCAGCTCAATACCGTTTCGGCTTCCTTTGAGCATAATGTCCAAGAAGACCAAATCTGGTTTTTCAATTTCAATTTGCTCTAAAGCCTGTTCTACCGACCGCACAATTCCTATAACTTCATAATTTGCTTTTTCGAGAATTAACTGTAAATCGTGAGCTTCTATAAATTGATCTTCTACAATTAAAATTCGTTTTTTCAAACCAGAAGCAACAGCTTCATATCCGTTATCGGGAGAGTTTTTCATAAGTGAGTATTATTTATCTTATCTTGCACTTAATTTATTGATACAAAAATAGTTAATTATCACAATTAAAATTAACAGTTTTCAAATTTAGATAAATAAAAATCACAATTAACCGTAATTTTCATATTATTTTTCAAAACATTAAAAAATGTTTCTCTATATATTTGTTAATCCAAAACCTATTAAAATTTAATTCTAATAAACCATGAAGCTACTTTACTCGTTTTGTCTGCTCTTTCTTATTACAATTAATTCTCAGGCACAAAACCATCCTGCGACAGCAAATTATGACTTAAAAAAGAAACGTTTATTAATTCATACTTGTTCTTCTTATTTATACAATTCAAATCAAGGATCTATTGATGCAGATAGCTCGGTAGTTTTAACATGCAAAGCTTATAAACTTCCTGTTTCTTTAGCTTATGATGAAGGTTTTAATGACGGCACCTATTTAATTGGAAATGATTTAATTGAAAAAGGCAATATTGAAGCTGCTAAAAAGCTTTTCCTCAAATCAAAAGAATTAGACAGAGTCAAATTGGCTCTGCAATTGGGAATTTTTTATTTGTTCAAACCTTTTACAAAGCCAGACGATATCAAAAATGCTAATTTTTATATCGCAGAAGCAGTTAAAATTAGTAATCAGTTAAAAATTCAAAAATGGCAGCATGAGAGTTTGTCGCTTTTGGGGAAATTTTATTTCCAAATTAACAATTATCCTGAAAGCAAAAAATGTTTTTCGCAAGTAGTAGCCGAATGTCGAAAACAAAATGATAAAGCTGCGCTGGCAGATGCATTATTCAATCAGGCAACAAATCAACACGATTTGGATCCCGAAAAAGAAAAAATTCTGAAAGAAGCCGAAGCTTTATATAAAACTTTAGGCTTTGAAGAAAAAAGGCTTGCTACAAAAGCAAGGATATGCACCATTTATTTCTGGCATGGCCAAATAAACGATGCCAAGAAAATATTGTATCAAAATATTTCCGATATGCGAAAAATCGGTTTCAAGCAGCAGCAATTTAGTGAAACTACGATTGCTTACATAGAAGCCGTTCAATTTAATATGAAAAGCGCTTTATATTATGCTCAAAAGAGTGTGCAAACAATGGAATCTAACAAAGATTACACCTTTGCAGATATTTTTTATATGCGGTTAGGTTTGATCTATTTGCAGATGGGCCATACAGATGAAGCAATGAAAATGGCTCAAAAAAGCATTCAGTACGGACAAAATGTTTACAGCAGCGGCAGCTGGTACAAGAGTTTTATTACTGCAGCAGCATCTTTGTCTATGAAAGGGAAAAACAAAGAAGCAATAGAATATATGAATTCTATAACAAGCCATTATCCGCCTCCAAATAAATTTGACAACATGATTATGAATTTTGCCTACGCAAATTGTTATTGGCGAATTAAAAATTATGGCACTGCCGAAAAGTATTTCATAAAAGCAGGAGAAGCAGCAGACGCTTTAGATTCACCGCAGACTTATCGAGATCTCTGCAACACGTATTCGTCTATTGCTTTATTTTATGCGAATCGACAAAATCTGTCAAAAACAAAACTTTATATTGATAAAATTGAAGCGCTTTCCAAAAAATATAACAAGACCTACAATTCAGAAGCACTAGAAATGTCTTTGTATAAGTTAGATTCGCTAAATGGTAATTTTAAATCGGCTTTGGCACACCATAAATTGTATAAAAAATTCAGCGATTCTGTTTTAGATTATTCTAAAAACAGACAAATTGAAGAGCTTAAAATTCAGTACGAAACAGAAAATAAAGAACAAAAAATCAAATCATTACATCAAGAAACTGATTTACAGCAAACGGCATTAAAGAAATCAAAATTATTAAATACACTTTCAATCTCGAGTCTAGTTTTATTGGTTCTTTTTCTCGTTTTATTATACAATCGATACCGCTTAAAACAGAGAACTAATGCCGAATTAGAATTCAAAGAAAAAGAAATCAATCAAAAAAACATTAATCTTAGACATTTGCTAGATGAAAAAGAATGGCTTTTGAAAGAAATTCATCATCGTGTAAAAAACAATCTTCAAACTGTAATCAGCCTTCTTAATTCGCAATCGGCTTATTTGGAGAACGATATGGCATTATCGGCTATTAAAAATAGTCAGCACCGCATTCATTCCATGTCGCTGATTCATCAGAAATTGTACAATTCAGAGAATATTGCTACGATTAATATGCCTAATTATATCAAAGAATTGGTAGAGTACTTAAGAGAATCTTTTTCGCTTGGGCAACGCGTTCGTTTTGAACTTAAAATTGATCCGCTCGAATTAGATGTTGCACAGGCAGTTCCGCTTGGACTTATCTTAAACGAATCGATTACCAATTCAATTAAATACGCTTTTCCAGACAACAGAACAGGAATGATTTATGTCAGACTCCAAGCGACAACCGAAGATAAATACCTCCTGACAATTGCTGACAATGGAGTCGGTTTTGATGCGAATATCAGCAATAAAAAAATAAATTCGTTTGGATTAAGTCTTATAAGAGGGCTTAGCGACGATTTGGATGCTGCTTTTTCTATGGAAAACAATAACGGAACGATTCTTAAAATTGAGTTTTCTAAAGAATTTCCCATTAACGAAAAAAGAAGATAATTTGAAGAACAAAAGCTAATTTCTTTTGTAGCGAAATCTCACTAATCGAAATGGGTTTAGCGAAATATAGCGCTTTTAAATGCCATAAAAAGTGCTAAATCCTTATTATAAAAGGCTTTATTGGCATGGCATATAAATTGGTTTTCTAGGGAGTTAACCCTTAAAAACCAATTTATTATGAAAAAATCAATATTGCTAATAATCATTCTATTTTTAAATTTTAGCGCTACAAAAGCTTGCGATAAATGCAGCTCCTACAATAACAGTGATTTTAAAATAAAATCGGCTACAATAACTCATAAAGCAGATTTAGGTCTTACTGTTTGGGATATAAAAGTTGAAGGAACAGCAGGAAAAACAATGCCTAAACCAGTTGGCCAGCTAAATGGTGCGCCAGTTTTGGCCTATGTTTTTCCCTCTACTTTAAAATCTTCGGATATTGGTTTCGGTCAAGCCGAAGGAATAGTAGCACTTGCCCTTACTTCTCATCCCGATTTTGAAGATACCCCGCTTTGGGATGAAAATCTAGACGGAAATTATCTAAATGATGGTTTAATCTGGCATGCACACTGGGTCTTGTTGGTTGAAGACAAACGTGTTGGCGGCGGACTTTCGGTTAAAGAATTTACAAAAGGAGATCCAAAAGTGGTTTTGCCTCCAACAAATCCAGGAATGGCAATGTATATGGATAGTCCAGGGTTTAATATCGTGGCTAAAGGAAATTCTATAAAAGTAATCGTGCCTGATTTTAGAATAAACAACAAAACCAATTTTAAGTTTGATGTTGTAAGCTGCTATATGGAAGTAAGCACTGGCGCTGGCGGATCTCATGATTCTGACGGTTCTAAGCCAATGCTTGGCGTTTATAAAGTATATACGGTTGCCAGTGGAAATCTTTCATTGCCATATTCTGTCAAATAAATTAGCCTAAAGCCTAGTAAATTTAACACATGAAGATAGCAATTATAACAAATTAAAAATCAATGTTTTACACAAAATAATTTTGTAAATTTAATTCCCAAAACAGTAAAAAAAGTAGTTATGCTTCTCCAAGAAAAAACGGGATTGATTATAATTGACGTTCAAGGAAAACTTGCACGAATTGTACACAACAGTGAAAAGCTAGCAACAAATCTAGAAAAGCTTATCCGAGGCTGTCAAATACTTTCAATTCCGATAATTTGGGCAGAACAAAACCCTAAAGGACTTGGCGCAACGATACCCGAATTAGAAAAGTTATTGCAGGATCAAAAACCAATTGAAAAGTTTTCTTTCAACGCTTTAGATAACGAAACCTTTAAACAAGCAATTATAGATTCTGGTAGAAAGCAATGGCTAATTTGCGGTATAGAAGCTCATATCTGTGTTTATCAAACTGTAATGGGATTATTAGCATATAATTTTGAAGTCGAAATTGTAGCCGATTGCATTTCTTCCCGATCTGAAGAAAGTATGCTAATTGCTTTGCAAAAATTACAGCATAAAGGAGCTGCATTAACCAATATTGAAATGTGCCTGTATGAACTTATCAAAGATTCAAGACGAGAAATTTTCAAAGAAATTCTAACATTAATCAAATAAAAGAATCATGTCAAAATCAAAAACTATTGTACTTATTCATGGAAATTTTGTGAACGACAAAACTTGGACAGAATGGAAAAAGTACTATGAACAAAAAGGATATACAGTTTATGCTCCAGCAAATCCTGGACACGACGGAGTTCCTGCCGAATTGAGAGCAAGAGTTCATCCTGATCTTATTGAAACTGGATTTATTGACATTGTCAATAACATTAGCAAACTAATAGACACTTTACCCGAAAAACCATTGATAATAGGACATTCAATGGCTGGAATGGCAACATTAAAGCTTGTAGAATTAGGTAAAGCCGCGGCTGGAGTAAGCATTGACGGAGCACCTCCAAAAAATGTCTTCCCGCCATTTCAAACTTTAAAAACAGTAATACCAGCTTTTGGTTTCTTTTCTTCTAAAAAATATTTTATGGGAAGTCGTGAATGGTATGATTATGCTTTTTTTAATACTATAACGGAAAATGAAAAAAAGAAAGCATTTGAAAAATTCGCAGTGCCTGAAAGCTATAAAGTGAGTCGCGAATTGGTTTTAAATTCGTATTCAAATATTAATTTCAAAAAACCGCATGAACCAATTTTGTTTATTGCTGGTGGCAACGATCATATCTTCCCGCCTAGTTTAACACACACAATTGCCAGCAGATATAAAGAAAATGCAGGTCGTGTCGATCTCAAAATATTTGATGGAAAAAGCCATTTTATCTGCGGAGAACCCGGCTGGGAAAGTGTTGCAGATTATATTTTAAATTGGTATGAATCGATATAGAAATTACATATTTTGCATCTAAAAAAATATATTAAAAATGCTAAATCCAAACGATTTAGCATTTTCTTTCTTTCAAACAATCATTTCTATAAAGAATATTGCTCCTTTTTTATTTCTTCAATTCCGTTTCTATAGCTTGTTACAGCAAAATCTGGAAAACGCTTTCTAAATTTTGAATCATCAAAAACGTTCGCATGCTCGTATCTTGGAAGCAATTCTTGCAATTCTTTTGCTTGTTTATTGAAAAACGCTCCTATTGTAAAAACAAACTTTGGCATAACTTTATATTTAAGCTCTTTACCATATATTTTAGACGCTAAAGCAATGAATTCTTTATAATTAAGATGGCTTTCATCAACAGGCAAATGCCAAGTCTGGCCAAAAGCGCCTGGCGTATTTCCAATTAATGCTGTCGCACGACTTGCATCTGGTGTCCAAATTAGGCTTCGCTTTTTAGTATCACTCAAAGGCACTTTAAGTTTTTTATTTTCTTTAATCGCATTAAAAATTAAAGTGTTGGTGATACTCTGCGTTTTGGCAGGACCATAAAATTCAGGCGCACGACAAATTACCGCTTCCAATTGTCCTGATTTCATTTCGCTTAAAACCATTTCAGCCATTTCTTTTCTAATTTTTCCTTTTCTTCCTACGGGTTCAAAAGTGGTTTCTTCTGTAAGCACCCTGCTGTCTTGCGGATACATGTAGGTATTGTCAAAAAACACCAATTTCGTTTTGTTGATTTTACAAGCTTCAATAACATTTCTTAAAATCAGTAGAAATTGTTTTTCCCATAAATCAGAATCCATCGGAAGGCCTAATGTAAAATAGGCAATTTCAGAGCCTTTAACAGCTTCTATGGCTTTTTCTTTAATAGTTAAATCTGCCGAAAAAACAGTATCTGTATCGTTTACTTTTTGTGCTTTACGACTTACAATTCGTATATCTGAAGTATAATTTCTTTTCAGTTCTCTTGCCAATTCTTCTCCAATTTGTCCATTGGCACCTAATATAGTCTGCATATTACGTCGCTTTTTTTATTGCTTCATTATCTCTTATACTTGTATCTAAATTATAGAAATTTACAACAATATCTCTCCCACTTTAACTCATTTATTCTGCTTTTATGTTTTTTATTTCTTTTTTATAAAGAAAATTATTCCCGCCAAAGCTAAAATTATAAAATAACGAACAACTTTTTCTAATTCCTTTTACCTTTGAATGCAATTCAATCTAAAAAATGAACCTGAATCACATTGAAATACATCGGGATGAAATGAAAACTATTGGAATAGATGTTATTCCAATTGGTGCATTTTCAGAGAAAGCGCAGGCGCCGCATCGCGATGATCATTATATGTTTATCGTTCTGACTCAAGGCCTTTTTGAATTGGAATTGGATTTCAAACAAATTGCAATGTCTGATCGCTGCGCTTATTATGTCGCTCCTGGACAAGTTCACTCTTATACGAATCAGGACAACTGCAAGGGATGGTATATTTTTATGGATTCGCTTTTAATTTCTGAAAAGTACACTCAAATTTTAAATACCTATTTAAATAACAGACAAGGAATTCAGTTTTTAGAAGATAATTTGATTTTTTCTATTATTCCCATACTTGAAAATCTGCTAAAACAAAAAAGAGAATTCTTTCAAGATCAAACCGAATATTCGCTGGCTGATGCTTTTTTGGGATTTTTTATTGGAGCACTTATACAGGAAGATGCAGCAAAAGAACTTATTGGCGGACAAAAATACCAGACAGTTAATACATTTAAACAACTTGTGCAATCAAAATTTAAAGAATGCAAGCAGGTTAAAGATTATGCCGCTTTATTAAATATTACCCCTTTATATTTAAATGAAATTGTAAAACAAATCACGGGTTTCACCGTAAGCTATTGGATACAGCAGACAATCGCATTGGAAGCCAAGCGTTTGCTGTATTATACAGAACTCGATATTAAACAAATCGCTTTTGAATTAGGCTATGAAGATCATGCTTATTTTTCGCGTTTTATGAAAAAGAACATCGGAATGACTGCATCTGAGTTCAGATTAAAAAAACATTATTTGTCCAACAACACCCCTGCTATAGACAACCATTAAAACTTAGCGTGGGCATAATTTTGCCTTTGTAAAATTATTAATATACAAAGTAAAATTATGACAGAAAGTACAACTACAAACAGTACTCCCAAACTAAATCCTGAAGCGAATACCAAACTTTTAATCCCTATTGTGATAACGGTTTTGGCAGTTTATACTACAATTGGCATTTCTCTAGGCATACTACCAAAATTCATAAAACAAGAATTAGGATTTGACAATCTTGCCGTTGGTTTAGTTATTGGTTTACAAGCATTGGCAACATTGCTTACACGCGCTTATGCAGGAAAGACAACCGATGTTCTAGGTTCAAAAATCAGTACCACACGAGGCATTTTACTGGTTTTATCAGCTGGTGTTTTATATATGTGCGCTTGCACGGTGGTTTCAATTCCATTATTATCCCTTTCTTTATTGTTAATGTCTCGAATCGTACATGGAATAGCCGAAAGTTTTCTGGTAACAGGAATGCTCACTTGGGGAATCGGACTTCTAGGACAGCAAAATTCTGGTAAAGTAATGACTTGGAACGGAATTGCGATGTATGCCGGAATTGCAATTGGCGCACCTTTTAGTCTGTGGATTGTCCAATTTGGAACCATACTGGCCTTTTCTTCCATTCTGGTTCTGGCTTTTATAAGCTGGACAGCTTCCAAAGGATTACCGATAGTTCTTGCACACAAAGGGCATTTAAGAACTCCTTTTTATAAAGTAATTGGAAAAGTGTTTCCGCAAGGAATTGCACTCGCCTTTTCTTCTATTGCTTTTGCCTGCATTGCATCGTTTATCGCTTTATTGTTCAGCCAGAAAAACTGGGATGGAGCTTCTCTTGGATTTCTGTTTTTTGGAGGTTCTTATATTTTAACCCGCGTCTTTTTCTCTTCTTATCCCGATCGTTTTGGCGGGTTTAAGGTCGCTATGATTTCTATTTTAATTGAGATTGCAGGTCAGCTGTGTATTGGTTTGTCTACTAGCAGTTGGACAGCTATTTTAGGATGCACTCTTACTGGCATTGGGTTTTCGCTTGTTTTTCCCTCTTTAGGCGTATTGGCGATACAGAAAATAACACCACAAATGAGAGGAACAGCTTTAGGAGCTTATGCGGCTTTTTTTGATCTTTCTTTAGGAATTTCAGGACCAACGGCAGGTTTAATTGCAGGATGGTTCAATTATCAATCCATCTACTTTTTTGGGGCATTCAGTTGTGTTATTGCCATCGCAAGCCTCCTTCAATCAGAACGAAAAGAAATTCAGGCAATTGTTAACTAAAAATATCAAATACTAATGGATAAACCTTTGCGAAATATTGCGCGATCTATTTTTGTGGTTAAAGAAAAGGAATTTCTTACTCCGCATTACATCAGAATAACTTTTAGAATGTCTGACAAACAAGTAAATCTATTTCAGAATATGCGATCTGGAAGCAATAATAAAATTTACATTCCTTCTGAAACCGCCATGTACTGCAACGACTATGATGAATCAATCTGGAGTTCTGATTTTTTTATGGCGATGCGAACGTATACCACGCGCAATATTAATTTCATAAATAAAACCCTGCAAATCGATTTTGTAGCACATGGCGATAACGGACCTGCTTCTAAATGGGCAGAAAATGCTAAATCGGGAGATTTTCTTGGAATTGCAATGAAAGAAAGTCAAAAACCGCTTATTCCTTCGGCTGAAAACTATTTTATTGTTGGAGATAGTACTGCAATTCCTGTTATTTCAGCTATTTTAGAAACTCTGCCTTCAACCGCAAATGTTATGCTTTTGCTCGAAGTGAATTCTTATCGAGATACATTTATTTTGCATACCAAAGCCAATCTCAATGTAAAATGGATCTATAATTCTTCACCATTAAACGGAAGTACACTCGCAGAAGAATGTATTGCTTTATTAGCTGAAGAAAAACAGCATTATGTATTTGCAGCAGCAGAATTTGAAACAATTAAGAAAATAAGAAAACATTTGAAAGAAGAACTTCAATTGGAACGTGATTGCTTTCATGCTGTCTCATACTGGAAACGCGGAAGTTCTGAAGAAGAATCAAATCAGGAAAGACAAAAACAGCGAATAGAATAATGCAAAAGCCCTGTATCTTAATTGATACAGGGCTTTTTGACTCAAAAAAAACAACACATTGTTTATTTCACATCAAACCATAATTTGGTTGTCAATAAATCTTTTCCTTGATCTGCAACGGCAGCTTGATAACTTGCTCCGTTAAGAGATTGTTCTGTTCCCGGATAGAAAAGACGCGAAGGAATTTTTCCGTCCAAAACAGTAGCTGGACCAGCTGTTAATACTGGATAATCCAATCTTCTCCACTCTGTAAAAGCATCTAGGCCTTGTCCGAAGAAAGCAATCCATTTTTGTGTACCAATCGATTTAGCATAATTTGAAGCATCGTATTTTACACTTGCCTGATTTAGATAAGTTGAAATTGTTGTTGTATTGGTAACTCCAAATTGATTAAAAGATGCTGTAATAGCATTTTTATAATACTGCTCTGCATCTCCAGAAATGTATCCGCGTGCTGCAGCTTCTGCTAGATTAAATAATGTTTCTGAGTAAGAAGCAATTACAGCAGGCGAAGCTGACGTAAGGAAATACGTTCCAGGTTTTGATGTTTTAGCAAAACCTTGGCTGTTAGCATCACTATTTGATAATCCATTTGCGCCTCCGACATATTTGCCTACACTTGCATCTGATGGCAATTGAGCAAAAACTGGTAAACGCGGATCAGATAATGCATACAATTGATCAACCATAGTTTTTGAAATACGGAAATCATCACGAGTTTCAAACCAAGCCGAAGCAGGATTTTGCTGAGGCGAACTAGTGTAAGTAAACTTAAATGTTTCGCTTTCGCTGCTGATTAATCCCGCAGCATCGCTTGTTGCGTCAATTGCAGCTTGTTTCGCCAAAACAGGTTCTCTGTCTGAGATTCTCAAAGCAATACGTAAACGAAGCGAATTCACAAATTTTTTCCATTTTGCTATATCGCCTTTATAAACCAAATCTCCAGTAACAGAACCATTTGCAGCATTTAATAAAGATTGCGCTTGTTTCAAGTCTTCAAGTAAACCTGTGTAAACTTCTTTCTGCGTGTTATATGCAGGCGTCACCTTTTGACCTGCTTCTTTGTACGGAATACTTCCGTAAGCATCTGTCAGCAATAAAAATGTCCATGAACGTAGTGATAAGGCAATTCCTTTATAATTAGAGTTAGCCTGTGCTTCTGGAAATTTTATAATCGTATTCAAATCTGTAATCAGAGTCGCATATCCCTTATCCCACAATGAAGTGAAAGAAGCATTTGAAACATCGTATCGATCTGGTTCTGTATATTGGATTTTAGCCCAATGCTGTACAAAAAGCAAAGTTGAATTAAAGCTGTTCGCATCTCCCCAATACAAATCTGCACCTTGTTTCAAAGTACCTGTCAAAAGGTACGGTGCAAGAGGAGTTTCAGTTGCATTTGGATTTTTATTTATATCATCCAAAGTATCACTGCAAGAGCTCAGTGCCAATGCAAACAGTATTGTATATGATAGTTTTTTTAGCATGATTCCGAGTTTTTAAAATTTAACATTAAGGTTAAGACTGAAATTTCTTGTTGTTGGCAACGCTAAACTTTCCAATCCTTGTGCATTTCCTGTATTGAAAGCTGTTTCAGGATCAATATTTGGTGCATCTTTGTAGATAAAGAATAAGTTACGTCCAGCTGCAGTAATGCTTGCTCCCTCTAATCCTAGTTTTTTAACCAACTTTTTATCAACATTATAAGTTAGCTTTATCTCTCTCATTTTTACAAAAGTTGAGCTGTAGATATATGCTTCGCTAATATTGTATGATGCTTTGTAATATTCTTGAGCACTAATCACTTTATTATTTGGAGTTCCATCTGCAAATGCACCTCCGAAAATCATTCCGTCATCATAAACCGTTACACCGCTTGGAGCAGCTCCGCCAGTAACCAAAGTTTTCGGGTTAGCTGTATTGTTTCCTGGGTAATAGTAGCTCAAACCTCCGTTTTCAGCACCACGTCCTTGAAGAGTCTGTGCTAAAACTCCTGTATAGTTTCCTGTTCTGTTTGTACCTGAGAAAAGTTCACCGCCAACGCTAGCATCAACAAGGAATGAAAGCTCAAGATTTTTGTATGTCAAAGTATTTGTAAGACCTGCCAAATAATCTGGCGTATAATGTCCTAAAACTCTTTTTGTCGGATCTGCTTTTGGAAGACCGTTTGCTCCTACTACAATGTTACCGCTTGCATCACGCTCATACGCTGTTCCGTAAAGTGCTCCGTAAGCTTGTCCTACAGATGCTAATACATCTACACCTCCAGAAGAACCTATTGTATAGTTTTTAATATCTCCTGCATAATCTAGAATTTCTACTTTACTCTTATTTTTTGAATAATTTAAAGCCACATTCCATTTAAAGTTTTCAGTTTGAACTGGATTTCCGTCCAATTGCACCTCTATACCTTGGTTGTTAATTTTACCCGCATTGATTAACTGCGAAGTATAACCGCTTGATGCTGTAGTTTTAATTTCCAAAATTTGATCGAAACTATTTGTATTATAGTACGCTACATCAAAATGAAGTCTGTTTTTCCAGAAAGAAGCTTCAAGACCTACCTCTGTAGAACGTGTTGTTTCTGGTTTTAAGTTTTCATTTAATTTCTTTTGTGAAGAAGTCTGGATCGGATTTCCATCAAAAGCTGTCTGGAAATTGTAAACTGTAGCTAATTGGTACGGATCTGCATCGTTACCTACTTCAGACCATCCTCCACGAACCTTTAAGAAATCTAAAGTACTGCTCTTAATGTTCAACGCATCTGTTAAAACTACACTTCCGTTAAAAGAAGGATAGAAATAAGAACGGTTGCTGCTTGGCAATGTAGAAGACCAATCGTTACGTGCCGTAACGTTTAAGAAAGCATAATTTCTAAACCCTACCTGAGCAGAAGCATAAGCACTATACACTCTTAATCTTGACAATGAGTTTGATGATGTCAACGGATCTCTAGAGTTGGTTAAAGTATACAAATCTGGAACCGCTAAACGTGGTGCTTTCTGATAATTATTTGCATCGCTATGGTTACGAATATTGAAACCTGCAAGTGCATCTAAACTGAAATCATCATTAAGCTGTTTTGTATATTGAAATAAACCTTCAGTATTTTGCTCATTTACAGTGTAAGCGTCTTCGGCATACGATCCGAAAGGAGTTCCATTTGTACCATATTTGATAGTATATTTTCTTCGGTCATTGTAATAATCAACTCCCGTACGGAATCTGAAGTTAAGTCCTTCTGCCAATTTAGCATCTAAGTGAACATCTCCAATTATACGGTTACGTTGCTGGCTTGTTGTATTGTAATATGCATTCCAATATGGGTTGCTATAGTAACTGTTGTTCCAGTTTGTTGTCCAGTCTTTGTCCAGCTGGTCAATATCAACCTGGCGTCCAAACCAAAGAAACTGAAGCATTACACCCGCCGCACGTCCTCCTGATGGACCTCCTGGCAATTGCGGAGCATTTGTTACAATATAATTAGCATTAACACCCACTTTTACATTTTCAGAAATCTGATAATTCGTATTAACTGTAAAGTTTGTTTTGTTTATTTCACTGTTAGGCACAGTTCCAAGCTGTTTTTGATTGTTTACACCTAAACGGAAATCTGATTTCTCATTAGATTTTGCAATAGAAACACTATTATCATATGTAAGTCCCGTGTTAAAGAAATCTTTCACATTATTAGGATGCGCTACAAAAGGAACTGCTTCGCCTTTAGAATAAAACTGCGGTATTAGACGTCCGTCCATTCTAGGTCCCCAGCTTTCGTCAACTCCATCATTAACTCCTCCACCTTTTCCGTCTACGTAGCTGAATCTTCCGTTAGAACCTTGCCCAAAAGTATTTTGGAAAGAAGGTAAAGTAGCAACTTGAGAAACGGTTATACCTGTATTAAAAGTAACCCCATACCCTGATTTTTGTCCTTTTCCAGATTTTGTAGTAATAAGCACGACACCATGCGCAGCACGCGATCCGTAAAGCGCAGCAGCATTTGGTCCTTTTAAAACGGTCAAGGTTTCAATGTCTTGCGGATTTAAATCGGCAATTGCATTTCTGAAATCACGTGTAGCTCCCCCAAAATTTAATTGTGAATTATCTACAGGAACTCCATCTACCACAAAAAGCGGCTGGTTATTTCCTGCAATAGAAGTTTCTCCACGAATAATAATACGCGAAGATCCCATATCTCCCTGTGAATTTGTAATACGTACACCCGCTACTTTACCTGAAAGCGCATTTAAGAAGTTGGTTTCTTTTGTAGTTGCCAATTCTTTTCCTTTTACTGCCTGAGTAGTGTATCCTAAAGACTTTTTTTCTTTTGAAATTCCAAGTGCTGTAACAACAACTTCAGATAAAGCATTCTGTTCTTCAGTAAGACCAATCGTAATAGCATTTTTGTCTACTACAACTTCTTGTTTTTTATATCCTAAATAACTAACTAAAAGTACATATGGGAATTTTTGTCCTGTTTGGAAATAGAATTTTCCATCTGTATCCGTGATAACCCCATGTGTAGTTCCTTGAATTGTTACCGAAGCCCCGATAATAGGCTCTTTTGTAACAGCATCTACTACTGTTCCTTCCAGTTTAGACTGGATTAGTGGCTTAGTCTCTTGAGCTTTAACTCCTATGGAAATCAATAAAATACATAGCCAAGCATATCTTTTTAATTTTATTTTCATTACTTTGTTTTAGTTTAATAAATAAGGCGAGCCTAAAACAGTTTTATACTATTCCTGCTTTCCTTTTAGAGATGACAATTTCTTTAAACTCTTACCATTTCTGCTGCAACAGAAATGGTTTTTCTTTTTATCTGCAGCACATTCGTTTTTTCATTTTTACTTTTTTTGGATTACTATTATTTTAAATTGGCCTATAAAATTTTAACCCCTACTCGGGATTATATATCATAAAATTTTTAATGAATTAAAAAAGAGGAATTTTAACCGTAGTAATGCATAAGGTTCAAGTAACCTAATACTTTTATATTTCTCAAAATGAAATGATAAGGTTCTAATCTCTGTATTTCTATCAAAATTTTAAACTCTACTAATTTGATAGAACAAAAGTAAATTAAAAATTTTAGTTCCCAAATTTTAATTAAACTTTTTGCAAAAAAAATGTTAACCTTTTTAAGTGATCAATCATAAATACCTAAAAATAAATCAGTTAAGCTCAATACATTTTTTTGCCATTTTATAAGAATTATACTAGTTGCTCAATATTTTTAGACGATTTTAATCTTTAGAAATTCAATCTTAGCTCACTCTGCCAAAAACCTTTGCACTCTTTGCGTTACATTTTTATCGCAAAGCTTTGCGAACTTTCATTTTAATGATTCTCAGAAAAAAACTTAGCGCTCTTTGCGCTATATTTTAGTCGAAAAGCTTTGCGAACTTTCATTTTAATGATTCTCAGAAAAAAACTTAGCGTTCTTTGCGAATCCCGATAGCTATCGGGATTGCGCTCTTTGCGTTACATTTTACTCGCAAAGTGCGCTAAGATATCTTGATGTCGAGACTAAGAAGACTTAAATTAAGCTGTAAAGTATAAACAAAAAAAAAGCTCCAAGATCATAAGACCTTGGAGCTCTATTTTTAGTATTGAAATATTACAATTCGTTAAACTCGTGCAACGATTTCAATGTAGTTTCATAAAATAAGATTGCAGCGATAAGATTTCCTTTATCAGAATACGGCATCATTTTTCTTTGAAAATCTACTGTAGTATCTAAGAAAACAGTTGTTCCTTCTGCTTGTCCATCTAAGATTTTTTTATTCTCGCCAGTGTCTGGAATACCTAAATCTGCCATTGTTACACCAGGCTTAGTAACCAAAGCAATGTAAGGAAGTGTTTTTACTAAAACTTTAATACGTTCAATGTACAATTCTAAAAGTTCTCCTTTTTGCATACCACTT
>RCUK01000738.1_pt1 | contig 25242 bp, 16 predicted proteins | sample 2166381 | NCBI WGS metagenome assembly RCUK01 (sample SAMN09932809, study PRJNA488358) | compost metagenome | isolation source: compost soil in an enriched community | place: Germany: Experimental Botanical Garden | reverse complement strand
CGTACTTGGGCGTCCACGGGCCCAGGCCCGCGCGCCAGCCCGAGAATTCGGGCTGTTTGTCCAGGTGGCCGTACAGCAGAATGGTGTCGCCGTTGTCGCTGCGCGTGGCGGGCGCGTCAAAGAAGATGACGGGCGTGCGGCCCGGCAGGCGGATGACTTCCAGCTTCAGGCCGGAGACCTTCTGCGCCTCGACCCATTGCGCCGCATCACGCACCACGCGGTCGATGAACGCGTTCTTTTCCCAGTCGGCGTCAAAGGCCGGGCTCTTGGCCGGGATGGCGATGTAGTCGGTCAGCGCCGGGATGATCTCGTTGTCCCACTTGTCGTCCACGAAGTCCTGGAGGGCCTTCGGATCGAGGGTGGGCGGCAATGCGTCGTCGGGGATGCGTGCGTTCATGGCGCGGGATCCTGTGAGTGCGGGGAATGGGCAAACCGCTATTTTATGCCTGCGCGGCCGGCGCGGCATCTTTTCGCCGTCCGTTGTCAGGAAGGCAGCCCCCGCGCCGGTCCCGCGCGGCTATCGGGCCGCGTAGGCCTCGATCCGGCCCCACACTTCCCGGGCCAGCGGCTTGGCGTTGCCGACCGGCTGATACAGCCGGATCTCCATATGGATGTCATTGCGGGCGCCGTCGGCGCGCACCAGGGTGCCGTCGCGCAGGTCGGATTCGACCAGGGTATTCGGCAGCCAGGCTAGCCCGAAACCCTGGCGCGCCATTGCGTGCAGCGCGTCGGCCAGGTCCGACTCGTACATGGTCTGCAGCAACGGCACCTCGCACAGCCCGCGCAGCTTGTCGTGCAGGATGCGTCCCAGCGACATGCTGTCGGCATAGGCCAGGAACGGCACCGGCGGGTCCGAGGCCAGCTTGGGCACGGCGTACCGGGGGTAACGGCCGCCCGGCGCGACCGGCGCGCTGACGGCGACCAGCTTGTCGGCGCCCACGCGCCGGCAGCGGTAATTGGGGTTGTCGATCTTGGCGTACAGCGGCTCGTGCGCATGGCACAGCAGGAAATCGACCTCGCCGTCCTCCAGCATGTCGACCCCGTAATTCAGCGTGGTCGTGACGACCTTCAACTGGAATGCGGGCAGGCCCCGCTGCACGCCCGCCATCAGCCCGGGCAGCACCGAATGCGCCAGCGTCTTGCCGGACGCGATGGTGATCTTGCGGGCGCGTTCCTGCTCGGGTTTTTGCAGGGTTTCGCGCGTTTCCCGAAGGATGTCCAGCACGTCGATCGCGGCGGCCAGCATGCTGCGCCCGGCCGCGTTCAGCGTGGACACCTGATGGCCGCGTTCAACCAGCGGCACGCCCGCCCACGCTTCCAGCGCCTTGATGCGGCGGCCGAACGCCGGGTGCGTCACGCTGCGCGACTCCGCGGCCTGGAACATGTTGCGCGACTTCGACAGCGCGACGAAGTCCTCCAGCCATTTGATATCCATGCGCGTCTCTTCTCCATGCCCCTGCCCGCCGCCCTGTTTATCCGGGGCTGGGCCTGTGTTTGCCTGTCGTTCATCGACTGTGCCGTTTCGGCACAGAGACTGCGCATTTTGCACAAGACAGAAACACCTTGCAACTAATATCCCCGCATCCACCCCTGGAAAACCCTATGTCAGACACCCCTGTCCTGCTCAAGTCCATTCGCAGCCACTTCCTGGGCGGCGCCGACGCCGTGGCCGGCGGCGTGCCGATGCAACAGCAGAAGGTGGTCGGCAACGCCTTGCCCCGGCTCATCGACATGAACGGCGGCTACAGCGTCGGCCAGTTGTATGTGCAGGAATACCGGCTGGTCCAGCCGCGCCACCCCTGCCCCGTGCTGCTCTGGCACGGCGGCGGCATGACGGGCGCGCAGTGGGAGAGCACGCCCGACGGCCGCCAGGGCTGGTTGTGGCGGCTGCTGCAGGCGGGCTACGACGTGTTTGTGTCCGACGCGCCGGAGCGCGGCCGCGCATCTTGGGCGATGTATCCCCAGGTGTACGACTCCGCGCCCATATTCCGCTCCAAGGAAGAGGCCTGGCGCCTGTTCCGCATCGGCCCGGCCTCGGGCTACGCCCCCGCCGGCGAGCCGCGCCAGGCCTATCCGGGGCAGCAATTCCCCGTCGACGCCTACGACACGTTCGCCAAGCAGTTCGTGCCGCGCTGGCTGACGCACGGCGACATGGCGCTGGACGCCTACCGCGAACTGCTGGACCTGGCCGGTCCGTGCATCGTCATCGGCCATAGCCAGGGCGGCGGCTTCGCCACCGTGCTGGCCCAGGAATACGCCGCCACCGTGCGCGCCGTCGTCGCGCTGGAACCCACCGGCACCCCCGCCCAGGCCGCCTGCCGGTTGCCCCCGCAACTGCTGGTCTGGGGCGATCACTTCGACGCGGACGACACCTGGCAGCGCTACCGCGCCCAGACGGACGCCTATTGGAATGCCCTGCGCGTGGCCGGCCAACGCGCCGACGTGCTGGACCTGCCCGCTGCCGGCATTGCCGGCAACTCGCACTTCTGCATGCTGGATCGCAACAGCGACCACATTGCCGGATTGATCGTCGATTGGCTCGCTCGCAGCCTCGACTAACCTTCTCGTGGAGATACCGATGACCCTGAAGAAAACCACCATTGCCCTGGCGCTGCTGACCGGCGCCACGCTGGCGGCCGGCGCTTCGGCCCAGCAGGCCGACTACCCGAGCAAGCCCATCCGCATGATCGTGCCGTTCGCCCCGGGCGGCACCGCCGACATCATCGGCCGCGTCTTCGCCGCCCAATTGGGCACCGAACTGGGCGCCACCGTGGTCGTGGAAAACAAGGCCGGCGCGGGCGGCTCGATCGGCACGCGCTATGTGGCCGACGCCCCGGCCGACGGCTACGTCGTGCTGCTGGCCTCCTCCAGCACCCACGGCACCAACCCCGCCGTCTACAAGAACCTGACCTACGATGCGTCGCAGGACTTCACCGCCATCACGCAGCTGGTCACCGTGCCGGGCGTGCTCAGCGTCACCAAGGACTTTCCCGCGGCAGATCTGAACGCCCTGATCGCGGAGTCCAAGGCCAATCCGGACAAGTACACCTACGCCTCCTCGGGCGCGGGCGGCCTGGGCAACCTGGCCATGGAACTGATGAAATCCATGACCGGCGCCAAGCTCATGCACATCGCCTACCGTGGCGCGGGCCCCGCGTTCACGGACGTGATCGGCGGCCAGGTGTCGATGATCTGGGAACCGGTGCCGGCGTCCCTGCCCTACATCAAGAGCGGCCAGATCCGTCCCATCGCCATTGCCGCGGACGCGCGTTCGCCGGAACTGCCGGACACGCCGACCTTCAAGGAAGCCGGCCTGGCGCGCTATGAAGCCAATGCCTGGAACGGCCTGCTGGCGCCCAAGGGCCTGCCGGAAGACGTGAAGAAGAAGCTGCACGACGCCTCGGTCAAGGCGCTGAACACGCCCGAAGTGAAGGCCAAGCTGGCCAGCCTGGGCGGCACCGTGGTGGCAGGCTCGTCGGACGCCTTCCAGCAGGTGATCGCCAGCGACGTGAAGAAGTGGAAGAACGTGGCGGCCGACGCCAAGATCCAGCTCGACCAGTAATGGAAAAGGCCCCGGCGCGCTGAGCGCCGGGGCCTCCTGGATGGTCTTGCGGCCGGCCTTCGTGGCCGGCCTTTTCAATGGCGGATCAGGCGCCGATCAGCGCGGGCTCGCCGCCCCGGCCTTCCAGCGCCGGCGCTTCGGCGTCGATCACGCGGCCCGTCTGCAGCTTGAACACCGCAACGGCTTCGCGCAGGCGCTGCGCCTGGGTTTCAAGCGACGCCGCGGATGCCGCGGCCTCTTCGACCAGCGCCGCGTTCTGCTGCGTCACGCTGTCCATCTGCGACACCGCCTGGTTCACTTGCTGGATGCCTTGCGACTGTTCTTCGGAGGCGCTGGAGATCTCGTTGATGATGTCCGTGACGCGACGCACAGAGGTCACGATCTCTTGCATGGTGGCGCCGGCGGCTTCCACCTGGTCCGAACCCAAGGACACCTTCTGCACGGAATCGTCGATCAGGCCCTTGATTTCCTTGGCGGCGGCGGCGCTGCGCTGCGCCAGGGCGCGCACTTCGCTGGCCACGACCGCGAAGCCCTTGCCCTGCTCGCCCGCCCGCGCCGCTTCCACGGCGGCGTTCAGCGCCAGGATGTTGGTCTGGAAAGCGATGCCGTCGATCACGCCGACGATGTCCGCGATGCGGTGCGAGCTGTCGGCGATGCCGCGCATCGTGCCCACCACGTCGCCCACGGCCTGGCCGCCGCGCGTGGCGACGGCGGACGCCGCCACCGCCAGCTGCGACGCGTTGCGCGAGCTTTCGGCGTTGTTCTTTACCGTGGAGGACAGCTCGTCCATGCTGGCGGCCGTTTCTTCCAGCGAAGCGGCCTGCTGCTCGGTACGCGAGGACAGGTCGATATTGCCCGCGGCGATTTCGCGCGAACCGGTGTGGATTTCTTCCACGCCCAGCCGCACGGCCGACACGGTGCGCGCCAGGCTGTCCTGCATGCGCTTGACGGCGGCATACAGGATGCCGATTTCGTTGTTGCCACGCTGGTCGATGCGGTTGGTCAGGTCGCCCGCGGCGATGCGGTCGAACAGGCGTCCGGCTTCGTGCAGCGGACGGAAGACGGAGCGGCCGAAGACGATGTACAGGGCCACCACCAGCACCGCCACCACGGCAAGCAGACAGATCAGGAACACGATCGCGCCGTTGATGCGCGTGGAGGCTTCGCGCGCCACGCGCTGGCCGACGTCGTCCGCATAGTCCACGTACTTCTGGATGGACTGGGTGAAGGTAATGCCCAGCGGCGTGACCTTTTCAAGGTTGATGCGGCCGGCTTCCTTGGCATTGCCCGCGCGGATGGCGGCGATCAGCGGCGCGATGGCGTCGCGCGCGTAGACGTCGTGCGCAGCCAGGGCGGCATCGAACAGGGGTTTGCCTTCCGCTGACAGTTCGGGCTGCTTGCGGGCCGCTTCGATCAGGTCGACCGCCTTTTTGGTGTAGCCGTCCAGCCGTTGCATGCTGGCCATGTTGTCCAGGCTCTTGCCTTCCAGCAGCGCGCTTTGCGCCGCCAGCAGCACCACGCGTGCCCGCAGCAATTCGGACGCGGCATCGTCCAGCGAGTTGGCGCGGACCAGGTTAGTGTCCAGCAGCACCTCGATAGAGGTGCGATTGGACGTGAGTTGCTGATAGACCGCGATACCGGTTACCAGGAAAAGGGTGAAAAAGACGGCCAAGGCGGTCGTCAGGATTGCGCGGATACTTAAATTCTTGAACATTGATGCCACTCCGGGGGTTGCGTAACGCTATCCCTTTAACGGCGCAATGCAATGAAAAGTTAAATATCTCATTGGGTTACACGCACATTTGACCTCTGCCTCCGCCGACTGCTCATGCAGCCGGCGGGCAGCCCGGCCAAGACCCCGCGTTCAACCGGGCTTCCAGCCTTCCGGGACGCGCGGCTTCTCGATCTGCGCGAAATGGCAGATGGCGTCCGCAATACCGGAAAAGTCGATTCCCCCAAACTGGCTTGCCCGAGCCAGACTGAATGACTCGTGCACGGCGGCGGCCACGGGCATCGGCACCTTGGCCGCATGGGCAGCAGCCACGATCAGTGACATGTCCTTGTGCGCCAGGTCGATGGTGAACCCGGGCGCGGTGTCGCCGACCAGCACCTTGTTGGGAAAGTTCATCCGCAGTTGGCCGTTCGAGGCCGACGTGCCGTACAGCACCTGCAGCGTCTTGGTGATGTCCAGCCCGAAGCGCTGGGACAAGGCCAGGGCCTCGGCATTGACCTGGCACAGCGTGACCGCCACGTAATTGTTCACCAGCTTGGTGCGCCCGCCCGAACCCACCGGCCCGCAATGGTAGGTGGTGGTGCCCATGGCGCCAAGTAGCGGTTCGACCCGGGCGAAGTCGGCGTCGCTGGCGCCCACCATGAACAGCGATTCGCCCCGGTCGGCATGTTCGGCCAGGCGTCCGACGGGCGCGTCCACCACGGTCATCCCGGCGGCCAGCGCCTGTTCCTGGAGCCGGTCGGTGGCCAGGGGGTCGATGGTGCTCATGTCCATCAGCAGGCTGCCGCGGGCGGCGTTCGAGAAGATCCCGTCGCTGCCCAGCGCCACCTGCTCGACCTCCTTGGACGATGGCAGCATGGTCACGATGATGCCGCATTGCCGCGCCACGTCGGCCACGCTGGCGCCGGCCGCGGCCCCCGCCGTTGCCAGCTCGTCCACCGCCTTCTGGTTGATGTCCAGCACCACAAGCTCGAACCCTGCGCGGCGCAGGTTCAGCGCCATGGGCTTGCCCATGCGCCCCAAACCGATAAAGCCGATCTTTTCCATGCCTGTCTCCTGCCGGCGTCTTTGCGCCGGATTGTCTTGCGGTTGATGGATCAGTAGCCGATATAGGCGGTCTTTGTGGACGTGTAGAAGTCGACGGCGTAGCGGCCCTGTTCACGCGGTCCGAAGCTCGACGCCTTCACGCCGCCGAAGGGCACGTGGTAGTCCAGGCCGGCGGTGGGCAGGTTCACCATCGTCAGCCCGCTGCGCACGTTCAGCCGGAAATGGTTCGCAAGCTTGAGCGACGTAGTGCAGATGCCCGACGACAGACCAAAGGGCGTGTCGTTGGCGACCTGCAGGGCCTCGTCGTAGCCGGACACCCGGATGACCGCCGCAACCGGCCCGAAGATCTCTTCCCGGTTGATGCGCATGGCGTTGCTGCTTTCCGTGAACAGGGTCGGCCGCAGGAAATGGCCGCCGGTGGACGCGTCGGCACGCTTGCCGCCCTCGGCCAGGGTGGCGCCTTCTCCGCGCCCCAGCTCGATGTAGCCCAAAATCTTTTCCAGTTGCGGCGCGTTGATGACAGGCCCGATCTGGGTGGCCGGATCGCGCGGATCGCCCACCACCAGCTTGCGCATCCGGCCGGTCAGCGCCTCTACGAAGCGGTCGTGTATGCCATCCGCGACGATCAGCCGGCTGCTGGCGGTGCATCGCTGGCCCGCCGAATAGAAGGCGCCATTCAGCGCGCACTCCACGGCCACGTCCAGGTCGGCGTCATCGGCCACCACCAGCGGATTCTTTCCGCCCATTTCAAGCTGCACCTTGATCATGCGCTCGGACGCCGCGGCCGCGATCTTGCGCCCCGTGGGGACGCTGCCCGTGAAGCTGATGGCGTCCACGTCTTCAAGCAGGGCGCGGCCTGCCGCCGCGCCTTCGCCATTGACCAGGTTGGCCACGCCCTTGGGCAGACCCGCGCGTTCCAGGATGGCGAACAGCTCCCAGGCCACTCCCGGCGTGTGCTCGGAAGGCTTGAGCACCAGCGTGTTGCCGAAGGCCAGCGCGGGCGCGATCTTCCAGGCCGGAATCGCGATCGGAAAATTCCACGGCGTGATCATGGCCACCACGCCGACCGGGTGCCTGCTGATCTGCACGCCAATGTCCGGACGCACGGACGGCAGGCTCTCGCCGCCATAGCGCACCGCCTCGCCCGCGAAGAACTGGAATACCTGGCCGGCGCGCACGACCTCGCCCTGCCCCTCGGCCAGCGTCTTGCCCGCCTCGCGCGATACCAGGGCGCCCAGCTCCTCCTTGCGTGCCAGGATTTCATTGGCGACGCGGAACAGGATGTCGCTGCGCAACTGCGTGGTGCTGCGCTCCCAGGCCGGCGCGGCGGCGCGCGCCGCCTGTACCGCTTGCCGCATCTGTGTCTCGGTCGCGCAGGCGTATTCGCCGATCACGTCCTTCGGATCGGCCGGATTCAGGTTCACGATTACCGTGTCGCCGTCTACCCATGCGCCGTCGATGAAGTTTGCTTTCTGCGTCACTGTCCGCTCCTTGTCGTGAATCGTTGATGGATCATGCATGGCCGCCCTTGCCCTTGCCAAGCACCGCCTCGCGGAAGCGTGTGCGCAGGTACGGGCCGTCTCGCGACGGCACACTGCCGGGCTCGGGCGCCGCGGCCACCTTCAGCACCAGGCATTGCAGCCCCGGCTGATACAGCCCGGGGATTCTTTCGGCCAGTTCGCGCTCGCTGCGCAGCGTGGCGCTGTCGGCGATGCCGCAGGCGCGCGCGATGCCCGCGATATCGACCCCGCGCCCGGAATGCGCAGGCTGCATGCCGGTTTCACCGTAATGCTCGTTGTCGATCACGATGATCTTCAGGTTCGACGGCGCGCGCACGGCGATCGTCGCGAACGACCCCATGCCCATCAGCATCTCGCCGTCGCCGGCAAAGGCCAGCACCTGCCGCCCCGGCTGGGCCAGCGCCAGGCCCAGGCCGACCATGCAGGCGCCGCCCATCGCGCCCCATACGTAGAAGTTCCGGTCGTCGTCGCCAGCGGCCGAGGTGTCATAAGTGGGATTGCCCAGGCTTGCCACCACCAGGGCATCGCCGCGTTGTTCAAGGATCCGGGCCACCGCCGCCCGCCGGTTCATTGTCGCGCTTGCGTTCATATCGGTTGCCTTGTGCTACTTGTTGAAGTTCTTGATGCCCAGGATGCGTTGGGAGATCACCACGGCCACCGCCCGGTTCGAATTGAACGCCAGCAGGCTCGCCGCGCGCACCGTTTCCGGCACATCGCCCGCGTGCTCCACGCGCTGCACGAATACGCCCGCGCTGCGCAGCGCGGCCTCGGTGGACTGCCCCATCGGGCATTGCCAGGGGTTGAACTCGCCCCATTCGCCGCGCATGGTGATGAGGCACAGGAACGGCATGCGGCATTCCTGAATCAACGCCAGCATGTTGATGCAGTTGCCCACCCCGCTGGACTGCAGCAGCAAAACGCCCTTGGCGCCGCCCAGCCAGGCGCCGCCCAGCATCGCCACGCCCTCTTCTTCGGTGGTAAGCGATACCGCCGCCACGTCAGGATCCGCCTCGAACAGCTTGATAAGCTGGCTATGCCCCGCGTCCGGCACGTACGCCATCTGCGTAATGCCGGCCTCCTTCAGGTTTTGATAGACCATTTCGGGCCAACTCTCTGCCATGATTCCTTCCCTCTGTGTGTGGATGAAGCCTTGATGGCGGCGCGGCCGGCCGGGGCCGGACGGCGCCGCGTCCGTTCAGATGCGCGCGCTCAGCTTGCAGATGCCGGGCTTGGTGGGTGCGTAGGCTTCCTCGCCCGGGATGGTGGCCACCTTCTGGTAGTAGTCCCATTCCCCCTTCGACGCGGCGGCCGACTTGACCTGCATGAGGTACATGTCATGCACCATGGCGCCGTCGGCCCGGATGTAGCCCTTGGTGAACATGTCGTCGATAGGCGTGGACTTGAGCGCGTTCATGACGGCGTCCGAGTCGGTCGTTCCGGCGCGCTCCACGGCCTTCAGGTAGGTCATGACGGCGGAGTAATCGCCCGCCTGGAAGGTGGTGGGCATCTTCTTGTTGCGTTCGTAGAAGCGCTTGCTGAATTCGCGCGACCGGTCATTCAGGTCCCAGTACCAGCCGTCGGTCAGGTACATGCCGGCCGTCGTGTCCAGGCCCAGGCTGTGGATGTCCGTGATGAAGACCATCAGGCCGGCCAGGCGCATCTTGTCGCTGACGCCGAATTCCTTGGCGGTCTTGATCGAATTGATCAGGTCGCCCCCGCCATTGGCCAGGCCCAGCACCTGCGCCTTGGACGCCTGCGCCTTCATCAGGTAGGAAGAGAAATCGGAGGTATTGAGCGGGTGCCGCGTCGTGCCCGTGACCGAGCCGCCACTGGCCTGCACCACGTCCATGCTGGCCTTTTCCAGCGAATAGCCGAAGGCATAGTCGGCGGTCAGCATGAACCAGCTCTTGCCGCCCTGCTGCACCATGGCCGCCGCCGTGCCGCGCGCCTGCGCGGAGGTGGAATAGGTGTAGCGCACGGTATAAGGCGTGCAGGCCTCTTCGGTGAGGCTGTCGGCGCCCGCGCCCGCGCTGATGAAGACCTTTTTCTTTTCGGCGGCGATCGTGCTGATCGCCAGCGAGGCCGACGAATTGGAGCCGCCAATCACCAGATCCACCTTGTCCTGGTCCCACCATTGACGGGCGCGGTTGGAAGCGATGTCAGCCTTGTTTTGATGGTCGGACGACAGGATCTCGATGGGCTTGCCCAGCACCTTGCCGCCAAAGTCGGCGACGGCCATGCGAATGGCGTCCAGCCCGCCCACGCCGTCGAAGTCCGAATATGGCCCGCTCATGTCCGTGACGAAGGCGATCTTCACCTTGTCGCTCTGCGCGCTTGCGCCCCCTGCCCCGCACATGCCGACTACCGCCAACGCGACGGCACCTAACACTTTCGTACTGGTTTCCACGTCTTGTCTCCTCGCTATGCCGGCCTTGCCGCAGGATCGCCAAAGCCATCTGTTTTTTTAATAATATATCTATCTACAATCTATTTATGGCATATCGTTAACCCGTAGAACGGTGCCTGACGCCGTCTTTGCCTCCCTATAATCCGGTTTTCCCATTGCACGCCACACACTATGGATTTACGCCAGATCGAGTGCTTTCTGTGTCTGTATCGGAACGGCGGCATGACCCGCGCTGCGGCCGAATTGGGCATCGTCCAATCCGCCCTGAGCACGCAACTGGCCAAGCTGGAAAAGACACTGAAGGTGCAGCTTTTTGAGCGCTCCAGCCGAGGCGTCACGCCCACGGCGGCGGGCGTCGACCTCTACAAGATGCTGCTGCCGTTGTCCAAAGAGGTGGAAAGCGTGCGCCAGCGCATGCTGGACCTGAGCGGCGGCACGTCGGGCCTTATCCGCGTGGGCACGGTGCCTTCGCTGGGCGCCAGCATCGTGCCGCGCGCCCTCTCTCTTTACACCGCCGAAAACAAGGACGTCACCATCCGTTTGACCGAGGCCTACAGCGCCGGGCTGGTCGAAAGGCTGGACGCGGGGGAACTGGATGTCGCCATCGTCAATCTGATCCAGCCGGTGCGCAGCCTGGAAACCACGCCGCTGGTCAGCGAAGAGCTGGTGCTGGTGACGGCGTCGGACAGCGCGCTGCGCAGCGTGGAATTCAGCGACCTGCCTATCGATGCGCTGATCGTGCCATCGCTGGGCCAGGGCTTGCGGGCGATCATCGACCCCGTCTTGAAGAAGCGCAGTCCCAGCTCGCGTCCCCGCCTGGAGATGGACGCGTTGACCCCTACGTTGGAACTGGTCAAGTCAGGCGCATGGGCGACCATCCTGCCCATCAGCGCAATTGCGCACGAGCTGGACGCGGGCGCCCTGTCCGTCCGGCGGATTCACGCGGACATGCAGCGGCAACTGGTGGTGGTGAACCATCCGCGCCGCCCCCTGAGCCTGGCCGCGCAACGCTTCGTTGCCGCGCTGGCGGCCGAGGCGCACGACGCCGTGTCGCGCGCGCAGCGGTTCATGAAGTCGCTGAAAGCGCGCAAGTAGGCCAGGCGCAGTCCAAATGAAAACACCCCGCCGGCCGGGCGATATGCCCAGGCGGCGGGGTGTGTCGCGCATGCGCCGGGGAACCATCCCCGGCGGCTACGCCGGTCTTACTTCAGCCAGACGCGCGCGTTGCGGAAGATGCGCATCCACGGGCTGTACGCGCCGCCCGTGTCGGCATTGCCCCATTTCTCGGGCGCCCACGACATCATGACGTTGCGGGTCACGCGTTCCGGGTGCGGCATCATGACGGTGAAGCGGCCGTCGGCGGTGGTGACGGACGTGAGGCCGCCCGGGCTGCCGTTCGGGTTGAACGGATAGGCCTCGGTCGCCTGTCCGTTGTTGTCGATGAAGCGCGCGGCGGTCAGCACGCGGCTGGCGTCGCCCTGCTGCGAGAAGTCGGCAAAACCTTCGCCGTGGGCCACGGCCACCGGCACGCGGGCGCCTTCCATGCCGGCGAAGAAGATCGACGGCGACTTGGCCACTTCCAGCATGGACAGACGCGCCTCGTACTTTTCCGACTGGTTGCGCGTGAAGCGCGGCCAGTGTTCGGCGCCGGGGATCATCGGCGCCAGGGCCGCCATCATCTGGCAGCCGTTGCACACGCCCAGCGCGAAGGTGTCGGGGCGCGCGAAATAGGCCGCGAACTGATCCGACAGCTTGCTGTTGAAGCGGATGGTGCGCGCCCAGCCTTCGCCCGCGCCCAGCACGTCGCCGTAGCTGAAGCCGCCGACCGCGACCAGGCCCTGCACTTGCGCCAGGTCCACGCGGCCGGACAGCAGGTCGGTCATGTGGACGTCGATGGCCTCGAAGCCCGAGGTATCGAAGGCCCAGGCCATTTCGACCTGGCTGTTGCAGCCCTGCTCGCGCAGGATCGCCACGCGCGGACGCTTGGCCAGATTGAGGAACGGCGCGGCCACGTCTTCCTGAGGATCGAAGGACACGTTCGGGCTCATGCCCGGATCCTTCGTGTCGTTCCAGACATCCAGCTCGGCCTGGGCGCAAGCGGGGTTGTCACGGCGCGACATGATGCGGTAGGACACTTCGGACCAGGCGCGGCCGAGGTCGGCGCGCGGCTGGCCCCAGATCTTCTTGCCGTCGCGGTAGAACTCGACTTCGTCGGCGCCGTTCAGGCCGCCGATGACGTGCGAGTGGGCCGACAGGCCCGCGCCGCGCAGCACCTGCATGACGGCGTCGCGCTGCGAGGCCGGCACCTGGATCACGGCGCCCGCTTCTTCGGTGAACAGCGCCTTGAGCGTCAGTTCGTCGCGCTGCACGGCCACCTGTTCGGGGCGGATCTTGTAGTCGCCCCAATCGGCCGATTGCGGATCGAAGGTCAGCATGTCCAGGTTCACCGAGATGCCGGTGCGGCCGGCGAAGGCCATTTCGGTCAAGGTGGCGAACAGGCCGCCGTCGGAGCGGTCGTGGTAGGACAGGATGGTGCCGGCTTCAGCCAGCGTGCGGATCGTGATGAAGAACGCGCGCAGGTCTTGCGGCGCGTCGATGTCGGGCACGGTCTCGCCGACCTGGTTGTAGGTCTGCGCCAGGATGGAACCGCCCATGCGATGGCGGCCGCGGCCCAGGTCGATCAGGATCAGGACGCTGTCGCCCGCGTCGGTGCGCAGTTGCGGCGTGAGGCTGGCGCGCACGTCGGCCACGGGCGCGAACGCCGTGATGACCAGCGACACCGGCGCCACGACCTGGCGCTGCTCGCCGTCCTGTTCCCAGGACGTCTTCATGGACAGGGAATCCTTGCCCACGGGGATGGACAGGCCGGTGGCCTGGCACAGTTCGCTGACGGCGGACACGGTGTCATACAGCGCGGCGTCTTGCCCGGCCACGCCGCAGGCGGCCATCCAGTTGGCCGACAGCTTGATGTCTTCCAGGCGCGCCACGTCGGCGGCGGCCAGGTTGGTCAGGGCTTCGGCCACGGCCATGCGGCCGGACGCCGGGGCGTCGAGCATGGCGATGGGGGTGCGTTCGCCCATCGACATGGCTTCGCCGCGGAAGCCTTCGTAGTCGGCCAGCGTCACGGCGCAGTCGGCCACCGGGACTTGCCACGGGCCAACCATCTGGTCACGGCTGGACAGGCCGCCAACGGTGCGGTCGCCGATCGTGATCAGGAAGGACTTGTTGGCCACGGTGGGGTGGCGCAGCACGCGGTAGGCGGCTTCGGTCAGGTCGATGCCGGCCAGGTCCAGCGGCCCGGACACGCCGGGCAGGCGCTTGACGTCGCGCGTCATGCGCGGCGGCTTGCCCAGGATCACGTCGATCGGCACGTCCACGGGACGCACTTCGGCGTCGCCCTGCGGGCGGATCGTGTCCAGGCCGGGCAGGCCCTCGCCGTCCACCACGCGAAGCTGACGCTCTTCGGTGGCCACGCCGACCACCGCGTAGGGGCAGCGTTCGCGCCGGGCGATGGCGTCGAAGCGTTCCAGGTCCTTGGGGAGGATCGACAGGACATAGCGTTCCTGCGATTCGTTGCTCCAGATTTCGGCGGGCGACAGGCCCGATTCTTCGAGCGGCACGCGCTTCAGGTCGAAGATGGCGCCGCGGCCGGCGTCGTTGACCAGTTCCGGGAAGGCGTTGGACAAACCGCCCGCGCCCACGTCGTGGATCGCGATGATGGGGTTGTTTTCGGCCTGCTGCCAGCAGCGGTCGATGACTTCCTGGGCGCGGCGTTCGATTTCGGGGTTGCCGCGCTGGACGGAATCAAAGTCCAGTTCGGCCGAGTTGCTGCCCATGCTGATGCTGGAGGCCGCGCCGCCGCCCATGCCGATGCGGAAACCCGGGCCGCCCAACTGGATCAGCAATGCGCCGGGCGGAATCACGTCTTTGTGCGTGAGGCCCGCGTCGATGCTGCCCAGGCCGCCCGCGATCATGATGGGCTTGTGATAGCCCCAGCGCGTGCCGCCGGCGGTCTGTTCGAACGAACGGAAATAGCCCAGCAGGTTGGGCCGGCCGAATTCATTGTTGAACGCCGCGCCGCCGATGGGGCCGTCGATCATGATGGACAGCGGGGTGGCGATGCGGTCCGGCAGGCCGTGGTGATCGGCTTCCCAGGGCTGCAGCGCGTCGTCGAAACGCAGGTGCGACACGGTGAAGCCCGTCAGGCCCGCCTTGGGCTTGGAGCCGCGGCCGGTGGCGCCTTCGTCGCGGATTTCACCGCCGTTGCCGGTGGATGCGCCGGGGAACGGAGCAATCGCGGTCGGATGGTTATGCGTTTCCACCTTCATGAGGGTGTGCACGGTGGTGTCGCGGCGGATGTACCTGGCGCCTTCCGCGCCCTCGCCAGTGACGCCCGGCACGCCGGCCTGGAAGCGCTGCGCGGGGCCGCCTTCCATGATGGCGGCGTTGTCCGAGTAGGCGACCACGGTGCCTTCGGGCTGCGCCTTGTGCGTGGCGCGGATCATGCCGAACAGCGTGTTGGGCTGTTCCTGGCCGTCGATCACCCATTCGGCGTTGAAGATCTTGTGGCGGCAGTGTTCGCTGTTGGCCTGCGCGAACATCATCAATTCGACGTCGGTGGGGTCGCGCCCCAGGTCGGTGAAGGACTTGGCCAGGTATTCGATTTCGTCTTCGGACAGGGCCAGGCCCAGCGAGACGTTGGCTTCGGCCAGGGCATCCACCCCGCGCGCCTGCACGCCGACGGTACGCATGGGCTTGCCGGCCAGCGGCTGGAACAGCGCCTGGCCGTCGAAGCCGGCGTCCACCACGGTTTCCGTCATGCGGTCATGCAGGCAATCCGCCGCGCGGGCCAGCATGGCGTCGTCGAAGGACTTGGTGCCCAACAGGCCGCGCTCGGGCGTGATGGTGTAGCGCACGCCGCGTTCGATGCGGTGCACCGACGACAGGCCGCAGTTGTGGGCGATATCGGTGGCCTTGCTGGCCCAGGGGGAAATCGTGCCCAGGCGCGGGATCACCAGCAGCGACAGGCTCTTGGCCGGGGCGTCCGCCGTGCTGGGCGTGCCGTAGTCCAGCAGTTGGGTCAGGTGTTGCTGCTGTTCGGCCGTCAAGGCGGCGTCGGTGCTGACGAAGTGCTCGTAGCGGGCGGATATGTCGGCCACCGGCAGGCCGGCGTCCTTCAATTGCGCCAGAAGGCGATCACGTCGAAAGGAGGACAGGACGGAGGAACCAGGCAGATGCTGAACTAGGGACACGATGCGGGCGCCGTATAGAGAGAGGTGCAAAGAATCGATTTTACCCGTTTAAGGGGTTTTCCCGGAGCGCTTGTTCAACAAGGGACTACCAGTCCTGTTTTGGCCAGTGTTACAAAAGAATTCCAGGCGCTACGCACGCGTATGGTGCATAGCAGCATCCGGCAAAAGCGTTGCCCCCATACCGGAATATTCATAGCGGAAAGCATCCTTCCCGGCGCGCTTGATGCGGTGCACCATGTTGCGGTATCCCCGCACCGCGGGAAAACACGAACACCCGCCCTTGCGGCTCGACGGTAGGATGCAGCGACCCCAACCTATAAGAGCGCGTACCCGCGCGTTGGCCGTTGCCTCACATGTCCCGCCAAGAAGCCCCCGCCGAACCCGTCGAACCGATCCTCCCCGCACAAGCAGATCCCGCCGTGAAGGTGCCGCTGGCCATCGAAGACTGGCTGGCCGTGATCCTGCTGGCCACCTTGGCCATCATTACCTTCCTGAACGTGCTGGTGCGCTATTTCACCGACCAGTCCTTCGCCTGGACCGAGGAAATCTCGGTGTTCCTGCTGATCGTGCTGACGATGGCGGGCGGCAGCGTGGCCTTTGTCCGCAACCATCACATCCGCATCGAAATCCTGGCCGACTCGGGATCGCCGCGCCGCCAGCGCATCATGGCGCTGATTTCCAGCGGATGCGTGCTGGCGTTCTTCCTGCTGCTGACCGTGCTGTCCGTGAAGCTGGTCCTGGACGAATACATGTACGAGGAAACCTCGCCGGCCATCGGCGTGCCCACCTGGTGGTATTCGATCTGGCTGCCGGTCATGGCCGCGGCGATCTCACTGCGCACGCTGGGCACCCTGCGCCGCATCGCGCGCGGCACGCAGGGAGACGCGCAGCAATGATCGCCGCCATCCTCTTCACGGTCTTCATCGTCCTGATGCTGATCGGCGTGCCGGTCGGCGTGGCGCTGGGCATCGGCGGCACGGTCGCCATCGTGCTGTCCAACCTGGACACGCCCTGGTATGGCCTGTTGACCGTGCCCCAGAACTTCTACGCGGGCCTCGCCAAGTATCCGCTGCTGGCCATTCCCATGTTCGTGCTGGTGGGGTCCATCTTCGACCGCTCCGGCGTGGCCAAGCGCCTGGTGGATTTCGCCATCGCCATCGTGGGCCGCGGCCCCGGCATGCTGCCGCTGGTGTCGATCGCGGTGGCCATGTTCCTGGGCGGCATCTCGGGTTCGGGCCCGGCCTGCGCCGCGGCCGTGGGGGCCGTCATGATCACCGCCATGTCGCGCGCCGGCTATCCCGGTTCGTTTTCGGCGTCGGTGGTTGCGGCCGGCGCCGCCACCGACATCCTGATTCCGCCGTCCGTGGCCTTCATCATCTACTCGGTGCTGGTTCCCGGCGCCTCCGTGCCGGCGCTGTTCGCCGCCGGCATGATCCCCGGCATCCTGGCCGGCTTCGCCCTGATCGTGCCGGCCGTCTGGCTGTCGCGCAAATACAAGATGGGCGCGCTGGAATCGCACCTGCCGCGCCCGCCTTTCTGGAAGAGCCTGCGCGACGCCTCCTGGGGCCTGGCCGCGCCCGTGCTGATCCTGGGCGGCATGCGCATGGGCTGGTTCACGCCCACCGAGGCCGCCGTGGTGGCGGTGTTCTACGGCCTGTTCGTGGGCGGCTTCATTCACCGCACGATCAAATTCCGCGACCTGTACACCATCCTGCGCGAAGCCGCGGAGCTGTCCGCCGTGATCATGCTGGTCGTGACCCTGGCGGGCATCTTCGCCTGGGCGCTGTCCACGCTCAGCGTGATCGACCCGATCACCCACGCCATCGTCAATTCCGGCCTGGGCGAATGGGGCGTGCTGGCGCTGCTGATCCTGCTGCTGATGACCGTCGGCATGTTCCTGGACGGCATTTCGATTTTCCTGATCTTCGTGCCGCTGCTGATGCCCATTGCCAACGCCTATGGCTGGGATCCGGTGTGGTTCGGCGTGATCCTGACCTTGAAGGTGGCGCTGGGCCAGTTCACCCCGCCGCTGGCCGTGAACCTGATGGTGTCGTGCCGCATCGCGCGCGTTCCCATGGAGTCCACGGTGCGCTGGGTGGTATGGCTGCTGGGCGCGATGTTCCTGGTGCTGGTCGCGGTGCTGGTGTTCCCCGAACTGGCGCTGTGGCTGCCGCGCAAGCTGGGCTATTGAAACGGCTGGACGGGGCGGCTCCGAAAGCCGCACGCATTTTGACTACAACAACAGACAGACTCGCAAAGAGAGGAGACGCAACATGAAATTCCGCAACCTGATCGGAGCCGCGCTGTGCGCCGCAGCCGTGGTGGGCATGGCGCCCGCGCATGCGCAAACCTACAAGCCCGAGTACAAGCTCTCCATCGTGGTCGGCCCCACGTTCCCGTGGGGTCAAGGCGCCGTCATCTGGTCGGACCTGGTGCGCGAGCGCACGCAGGGCCGCATCAACATCAAGGTCTATCCGGGCACCTCGCTGGTCCAGGGCGACCAGACCCGCGAATTCACGGCCATCCGCCAGGGCGTGATCGACATGGCCGTGGGGTCCACCATCAACTGGTCGCCGCAGGTCAAGCAGCTCAACCTGTTCTCCCTGCCCTTCCTGATGCCCGATTACGCGGCCATCGACGCGCTGGTGCAAGGCAACGTCGGCAAAGAGATGTTCAAGCTCATCGAGAAGGCCGGCGTGGTGCCGCTGGCCTGGGGCGAAAACGGCTACCGCCAGATCAGCAACTCCAAGCGCGAGATCAAGCAGCCCGCCGACATGAAGGGCATGAAGCTGCGCGTGGTGGGTTCGCCGCTGTACATCGACACGTTCACGGCCCTGGGCGCCAATCCCACGCAGATGAGCTGGGCGGATGCGCAGCCGGCGCTGGCCAGCGGCGCGGTCGACGGCCAGGAAAACCCGCTGTCCATCTACACCGGATCCAAGCTCTACACCGTGGGCCAGAAGTACCTGACGCTGTGGAACTACGTGGCCGATCCGCTGATCTTCGTGGTCAACCGCGAAGTCTGGAATTCCTGGTCGGAAAAGGACCGCGACATCGTGCGCCAGGCCGCGCTGGACGCCGGCAAGCAGCAGATCGTCATCGCGCGCAAGGGCGTCACGCCCGAGGACCCGTCGCTGCTGAAGGAAATCGCCGGCCACGGCGTCACCGTGACCACGCTGACCCAGGCGGACCACGATGCCTTCGTGAAGGTCACCAAGCCCGTCTACGAAAAGTGGAAGAAGCAGATCGGCGAAGACCTCGTCAACATGGCCGAAAAGTCCATCGCCGAACGCAAGAAGTAAACCCGCGACAGATTCGCAGCAAGCCCCAGGGGAACCGGCGGCGCAAGCCGCCAACCGAGGCAGGGACGTCAGATCCCGCCCACCAGACGGGCGCCGGCCACAAGCTGGCGCCCGTTATTTTTTCCGTTGTGCGGCGGCCTGTGCGACAGCCTCAATGGGTTCCAGGCGGGTATACCCGCTTAGCCGGGCCTGCCCGTCGGTGACGAACTGGCGCCGGCTTGCTTCGGTCTCGTCCCGCGCGTCGTCCTAGTCGTTCTCCACGGCATCGAGTTCGGCCCGCAGGCCGTCAGGCGCGTCTTTCAGCAACACGTCTTTAAGCGATTCGCTGGCATTGCCCCACAGGCCAAACATCCTCATGTTTATGAGGATGTTTTCGCGGACATCCGGATCATCCGCGAGCGCAAGATAGACCGCCTCTGAACTCGGCACGCGGACGATGCCGAACAGGGCATCCGCCAAAGCCAGCCGAACGCCGGGATCCTGATCGCGAGCCAGCAGCAGTTGGGCGGGAATCGACAAAGGACGTAGAAAGTCACTCGCTCGAAGCAGACAGAGCTTGACTCTTTTATCGGGGTCAACCGCCAGCCGAGATTGGGTATCCGGCGCAAGGCCGGGCTGCCCCGCCAATTCAAGCCGCACATCGGTGTCGCTGTCGTTGGCCAGAACCCACTGTGCGTCTTCGCTCAACCGGGTGAAGATCTGGCTGTCGTCTCCCTTGGCCAGAAGCTTGCGGAGGCTGGCGCTCGCATCCTTAGCCAAGAGCATCTGCACGGACGGCGCCAATCCGCCGTACACCGCCAGTGCATGGCAAACTTTAAGGTCGCTATCGTGGGCAAGTATTTCCTGCGCCATGCGGCCGATACCACGAAAGACGAATCCGCTACGCTCAACAAGACGCGCCCGCACCTTTGCATCGTTGTCCCTGGCCAGCCGCACTTGGGTGCTCTTTGTCAGGCCGTCACGGGCGGCCAGAGCAAGGCGCACGGATGGGCTGTCATCCTCTGCGAGTTGTCGCTCGATATCGGCGCTGAGCCACCGATACTCACCGATCAAGGCGCTGCGAACCAAGACGGCCTCATCCTTGACAAGGTGTTGCTGGACCTTCGCGCTGATGTTCTCGTTGGCCGCCAACGCTTCGCGAATCCGGGTATTTTTGTGTCGGGCAAGGGTTTCCTGCGCGGCCTCGGATAGCGACGGGTTACCCGCCATCTCTATGAGGAATTCAGCGGAAGTATCGGCCTGCGCCAGGAATTCCTGCCGAGAGGCCGGAAGTTTTCGGTTTCGAGCCAGCGCAAGCCTGACCGGGTTCACGGTGCCGGAGGCGAGGGTCGGTTTGAGGATATCGGCCATCAAGGCCTCGCCGATATTGGGATTGCCTGCCAGCGCCACCCGGACGTCGTTCGAGCCCTGTCTGAACAAGCGGGTGTACTGCGATTCGGTCAAGTTCCGGTTACTGGCCAACTGGACCTGGATATCCGCGGAATCGCCGATCAGTTTTTCCGAAACCGGTATGGCGAGGGACGGATTCCTGGCTAACTCCCGGCGTATCTCCTGGTCGCTGTCTTCCGCCAGCCTGGCTTGAAATGGGGCGTCAAGACCTGGGTTCCCGGCAAGGCACCGGCGGGTCTCGACGTCTCCTCTTTCGACGAGCTGCTGTTGTGTCTTGATCGCAATCGCATTGTTTTCAGCCAGGGCGCGCCTGATCTCCGGCAGATCATTGCTCAACGAATGCTGCACCTCGATGACAAGGTCGGAAAGCGCCGCCAGGCGAGCACGAATGTCAGCGTTGGAATCCCGGGACAAATGCAGCTGAACGGTTGCGGGTACGGTATTGCGTCCACGTAGCAGCCATTCGCGCACGTCGTCATTGCCATCGCACATCAGTATTTCGAGCGTGGCGTCCGCCGCGGCGCGATTCCCGGCCAGTTTTCCGCGTACTGTTGCGCTGGCATCCCGCGCCAGCCGGGCCTGCACTTCGACGCAAAGCTGAGGGTTGTCCGCCAGAGAGCCTCTGACGTCTTCGACTTCGCTTTCGCTCAATTTCATCTGCAGCGTTGCGCCCAGATGCCGGTTTCCCGCAAGCTCTTCCTGTACGGATGCCGTATCCGCGGCGAGCAACTGAAGGATCGTGCTGGCGAGGTTGGGGTGGAGGGCAAGGTCCCGGCGTACATCTTCCTTCGGATCCTGCGCAAGAATCTGTTGAGCGCTGACGGCAAGGCCCTCAGCCCGTGCAAGCGCACGGCGTACCTCCAATTCATCCTTGGCGAGCACAAGTTGGACAGTCTCTGGCAGGAATGCCGAATTGCCACGCTGCGCCAGCTCGATTCTGACGTCGACGTTGTCATCCTTGGCGACGGCGAGCTGAACGGCTTCGGTCAATGATTTCAGCCGGGCGAGCGCTTCACGGACCTGAAAATCACCGTCGCGGCTCAGGAGCTCCTGGATGTCGGGATGCAGTGTTTCATTGGCGGCGAGCCGCTCACGGACTTCCAAGCTCGTGTCCGTGGCCAGCCGCTTCTGCGCGGCCAGGCTCAGGGATTGGTTGCGCGCCAGGCCCTTGTGGATGGCGCGATCCTTCTCTGCAAGCAGGCGGTCGTGCAGGGCATCATGGCTGCTCCGCCCGGTCAGCAACAGCTTGTGGCTGGTTGTCAGCTTCAAACGATCGAACTGCGAAGCGAGCAGGTCATGCGGCGCATGCGCATGCACGCAAGCCAGGTGCAGCAGTTCGAGATCGAAGTCGGGCTGATCCTCCAGGATATTGATGCGCAACGTCAATAGACGTTCCGGACAATTCGGGTTCTGGTAAACGGCTTTCCGAATGTCGAACTCCGGGTCCTGGGCCAGCTTTTCCAGCAGGTCATCAGGACAGTCCGGATCGCGCGCCACGATGCGGCGGCGCATGGCGTTGGGATCGTCCACCATCTTGATCATTTCGGCGACGCTAAGACCATCGAACATCGACGCCGGCTTGAGCTTGAGCTTTTCGAAGAGCTCTTCGTACTTGTTCACCTGATCTCGCAGGGTGTCGCGCAGCGGCACCGTGCGCTGGATAGCGCCCTGCAAATGCTCGAATGTCAGCTTCGCGTCGCCGTCCAGGAACGCGCCTTCCCGTGCTTCATTGACCGCATTCTGGATATCGGCGCCTGCATAATCACGGCATTGCGTAACGAGCGCCTTGCGTTGTTCCGGCGTCAGTTCCAGACCATCGTTCTTGGTATGAATATCCAATATCGCGCCGCGCTCGACAGCGTTCGGAAAGCCGACATAGAACACTTCATCGAAGCGTCCCTTGCGCAGCAGCTCCGGAGGAAGCGCTGTGATGTTGTTTGCAGTGGCGATAACGAAAACGGCGCCGGTTTTCTCTTGCATCCAGGTAAGAAAATATCCGAAAAGCCGCGACGAGACCTCGGAACCGCTGTTGCTATTCATGCCAACGAACGCTTTTTCCAGTTCGTCGATCCAAAGAATGCAGGGGCTGACGGATTCCGCCATCGTCAGGGCCCGGCGCATGTTGTGTTCACTTTCTCCAACATACTTTCCAAGCAGCGCGCCGATGTCCAGACGCAGCAGCGGCAGTTGGAACAGGCCCGCGGCGGCTTTGGCGGTCAGGGACTTTCCGCAGCCCGGCATCCCGGCGATCAGCACACCCTTGGGCGCGGAGATACCGGCATCGGCGGCTTGGTCCAGGCGGCGGAAAATCTGCGCCCGGCGATTGAGCCAGTGTTTCAGGTTTTCCAGGCCACCGATATCGCTGGCATTCTCCGCGACCTTGATCATTTCCAGGACGCCGCTCTTGGCAATGATCTGTTCCTTTTCTCGCTGGATCAGGGCCAGGGCAACCTCATCGACCTGCTCGCATTGTTGCCGGACCATGGCCAACGCCGATCGGATCTCCTCCAGGGTCAGGCCGCTGCACGCCGCATTCAAGCGCTGGCGTAGCGTGTCGGGAACGCGAAGTTCAAGCTCGTGGCTCGCTGTATCGATCTGCGTTGCGATCTCGTCGCCCCGGGGGAGCACCAAAGGCAGCAGGCTGATCTGCGCCTCGATCGACGGCGGAATGTGCAGCGTTTCCGATACCAGGATCACCGCCGCCTTGGCTCGATGATGACGTTGGATGCGGTTGAGCAACTGCTTCAGGCGCGCAGTTGCCAGGGGCTGATGCTCCAGGGCGCTGCGCGCATCCTTGATGACGATGAGCTTGCCATTCAGATCATCATCGAGAAGCACGGGCAAGCTGTGCGCCAACTCGGTGTTCTGTTCCTGATATTCGCGCGGCTGCTTATTGAAGAAATCGACCCAGCCGTATCCCAGGTTCCATTCCTTGGGGTAGAGCTGCAAGTCGGCGGCGACGTCCGCCACCACGGCGTCGACCCGGCTTTCCTCGCCCGATTGAATGAATAACCCCGGATAGCCGGCGACCAAATGCAGCTTTATCTTCTCTTTGAGTGCGATCAGGTTCATGGCGTTTTTACCAGAGCGAGGCAATGGCCGAGCCGATGGACTGCAGGGCACGTCCCGCCGACACCATTGCACGCCCCGCGCCATTAGCGGCCTTGGATACAAGGTTGATCGCCGTCTTGGAGATGGCCTTGCCGGCGGAATAGACCTTCTCGCCAATATGTCCGCCCGCAATGCCGCCCGCTACCCCGCCGACGAAGCCGCCGACCAAGGTGCCAACGGGGCCGAATACGGTGCCCAACGCGGCGCCAAGGGCTGCCCCTTTGGTTGCGCCCATAATGGCGACAGTGGCCGTAACGGTGGTGTTGCCGATCTCGTCCAAGGCGTCGGCTTGAGTAAGTTCTCCTTTGCCCAGCTTATAAAGCACCTTGGCATTCTGCAGGCCGATGCAGGCGATATTGGCGATCAGACCGGCGGGCGTGGCGCGCAACGCGGCGCCGAGCCAACCGTTCTTCACTGCCACAAGCAATGCGCCGGACACCGCCACCTGAGCCGCCACGTTGCCGGCCGCATTCAGTGAGCTTTCGAAAAACTCTTTCAGGTCTTCGTCGACGCTGGGATTTTCCCGGCCATTCAAGTTATTCCACCCACGTCGGCCCAGAATACGGGCGCCTTGCATGGCGGCGGCAATGCAGGCGCCTAGGAGCGCCTGTTTGCCAATTTGCTTGGCCACTTCGGTACGGTTGGTGTCTTTCCATTCATATTGGCGCGATTCTTCCCTGGCCTGCGCATCCTCCTGCAGCCGCTTTGCCTCTTCCTTAGAGAGTGGCCGGGACTGCACGCCATCGGCCTCGATACGTTCCGTGCTATTGGGTACGTCGGCCCCATGGCCTTCCGGGACAAGCCGTTCCTGTTCCGGATAGTCGCCCCGATTGAACAGCGTGTCGGTCTGGCTGGCGTCGGATCCATACTTGGACTGGTATTTATTGACGACATTGCCCTGGGCATCGACGATCTCGATGTCCACCGAATTCAGCTCGCGCGAGTTGACCATTCGAGCGCGGTAGCCACTGCCCTTCGTGGTAGCGTCGATATTGAACGTATCGACGTGATGCTGCTCGGCAATGAAGCCGTCCAGATTCGAGCCCTGATTTACCGTGCCGCCCTGCGTCGTGATGACGGTGCGTGCGTTGAAATTCGCTTCACCAAGCGCGCGATCGATGTCGCTGGCGTACCGCCCCACGTTTATCGACCCCGCCAAACCGGCATTTTTCTCTATTTCTTGCGCCAGCCAGGAGGCCTTGCTTTGGCCCTTATCCAAATGCAGCTGCAGCGATTCGCGTGAACGATTGAAGGCGCCGGTCGATTCCATGATTTCCTGCGTGCTTCGCAGGATTTCCTCTTCACCGGTCCATATCGTCGGATACTTGCGGAACTCGTCGCTCAGCCATTGTTCGAGAGGCTTTTCACCACGCTCGCCGCAGGACGATACAAACGATCTGACGAGAGCCGTGGTTTTCTCGGCGGCCTCCTTGTTCTCAAAGAGTGCCCTTTCGGCTTGCGCGATTTGATCGCGCTCGAGCGCCTGTTCGTCGACATCCTCGTCATTGCGAGGTTTTTCCACGGCTTGATTCATGGGTTGGTCCTATTGAAACAATGCGGTTTTTAACTTCTATCCGGCGCCGCTTCGGTTCGATTGGACCTGCAGATGATGCATAGCGACGACCCCGCGGCGATCATAGTCCGGGAGGTCGTTTGTTAATTTGGTGCTAAACCCGTATTTAAGGGCGTTTATTGGCGGTTATTTGTTTTTGGCGCGAAGCGTTATATCGCTGCAAATCCGCAGCGGGTTCCGATAGCCGGGCGCGCCCCTGTCGCTCTGATTGTTTCTGCCGCGGGCAGACGTTCGAGCGGGACGCGCGTTCTAGTCCGGGTAACTGACTTCCAGGATATCCAGCTCATCGATCCCGCCGGGCGTGCGCAGCACGACCGTGTCGCCTTCGCGGGCCTTGATCAGGGCCC
>RCUK01000736.1_pt1 | contig 25296 bp, 24 predicted proteins | sample 2166381 | NCBI WGS metagenome assembly RCUK01 (sample SAMN09932809, study PRJNA488358) | compost metagenome | isolation source: compost soil in an enriched community | place: Germany: Experimental Botanical Garden | reverse complement strand
ATCCGAGGGTTTTGTCTCCCAAATAAAGTCCGGTTCCGTAAAGTCCTAATGGCAATAATAATTTTGGCAATGTCAATAACATGGCACTCACGTTGAATGCTTTTTTGTCTCCAAAAGCACCACCGGCATTACTTAAATCGATTGGCGTTTTGGTAAATGCACCGCCCAAAAGCACCAAATGCGAATTAACCCCAATATTATAAATTGCACCAACAACAATTGTAAGGTAAACTTCCCATCCGTAAAAAAGATAAAACGAGGCTAGTATTGTCGAGATAAAAGTGGCAATAACAATAAGCCACCATTTTGAAGTAATATAACCCCTATACGGAATATTTTGTGTCATCATTAATTGATAATACGAGCTATCCCAACTTGGTACAAACTGTCCGAAGACAAATAAAAATCCGCCCGAAACAAAGATTCCGGCAAAAATATACATCACCGCCGGTTGATGCGTATTCCCGAAAAAAATCAATCCATAGAACAAAAAGAAAAAACTCATGATTAATGTCGTTTTTGATCTTTTATTTCTTCGGATTAATTTAATATCATTTTTAAGAAATGTTCCCAAAGTTCCAAATTGATTCAGCCAGGCCAGATTTTCTGTTGTTGCAATATCTTCCTTTTTAGAAAGCCCGGCATCCAAAAATAGATTGTTTTTAAAGTACTTAAATGTAAATTGATATAACCCAATCAATACTAAAACCGGAATTAAAAACAGTCCCTTTTGAGAATATAACCCCTGAAAAAATGGAGTTGTATAAACAGTAATATCAAATAATTTATAATACTGCGCTGCTCCTAAACCAATTGCAATTGCGACAAAAACAACAAATAATTTATCAATATTGCTTAAAATAATATTTAAAAAATTGTTGATATATATTAAAGAGAATATTGCCAGAAGCCACATTGTGATTCCGATAATATCGTAGCCTTCTAATATCAGTACGATCGAAAAAGGAACAAAGAAAAGGGCGTGAACCCAGTTAAAAAAAGACAATGCTGTTTTTCCTAATGAAAAATGAACAATCGTTGGTTTTTTAAAAGGTAAAACTAATAATGGTTTGATGTTTAAAACCGGAATTGCCTGCATCAACAAACGAATCACCAAATCAAACAGAAAATAATAGATCAAAAATCGATTGATTGTTATTAATGGTTCGAAGTTCATTTTTTTCAATAAATAAAATGCTCCAACACCTGCCCCAATAAAAAGTAGTGAAAAATAAATCATTAAAAACCCTAACAAAATTTTCATTGCCAGGTTTGCTCCAAATGATGCCGATCTGGTAAAGGCCTTCCATTCGAGATAAATAAACTTTTTAATCATGGTTAATTGGTTTTGAGTTTTGTAGTAAGAGATCAAATGTAAGAAAACGTTACAAAAAAAGTTAAAAATAATAGTTTAGTGCCTGCGAATTAATCTCCGTTTGCTACTTTTGCATAAAATATACAATCATGCCTTCATTCTTAAAACTGATAATTAAAGAGGTAAAACGTGAAACTACCGATGCCGTTTCTATACTTTTTAATGTTCCAGAGGAACTAAAACCAGACTATAAATTTATTGCAGGACAATATATAAATTTAAAATTAACTCTTGATAATCAAGAAATTCGCCGTGCTTACTCCATTTGTTCTGCACCAGAAAGCGGTGAATTGCGAATTGCTGTAAAAGCAGTCAAAAACGGGTTGTTCTCCCAATTTGCCAATACAAAACTAAAAGCTGGAGATGTTCTGGAAGTAGGTCATCCGGAAGGAAAATTTACTTTTGAACCAGATGCTGAAAGACAAAAAAATTATGCTGCTTTTGTAGCAGGAAGCGGAATTACTCCTGTACTTTCTATCATAAAATCAGTTTTAAAAAGCGAGCCAAAAAGTTCATTTGTATTGGTTTACGGAAATAGAACTCCTGAGGAAACTATTTTTCACCAGGAATTACACGATTTACAATTAAAATATGTTGGCCGTTTTTTCGTGCATTATGTATTTAGTCAGGCAAAAGCCGAAAATGCATTGTTTGGAAGAATTGAGAAATCAGCAGTGAATTTTGTTCTGAACAACAAACACAAAGAACTTCAATTTGACAAGTTCTATCTGTGCGGACCTGAAGAAATGATTAATACGGTTTCTGATATTTTGAAAGAGAAAAATGTAAAAGAATCAGCTATTAAATTTGAACTTTTTACTACTTCATCGCAAGAACATGAAATAAAAGCTTCGCTTGAAGGACATACAAAAATTACAGTTTTAGTTGATGATGACGAAGTTTCTTTCGAAATGTCTCAAAAACAGACAATTCTGGATGCAGCCTTAAAACAAGGAATTGATGCTCCTTATTCTTGCCAGGGCGGAATTTGCAGCAGCTGTTTAGCCCGCGTAACTTCCGGAACTGCGGAGATGACTAAAAATTCAATTTTAACGGATAAAGAAATTGCTTCCGGCTTAATTTTAACTTGTCAGGCACATCCAACTTCAGAATCTATTTATGTAGATTATGATGATGTGTAGAGCGTAAAATTCCAATTCCGATCCCGAAACTTCGGGACGGGATTAAATTCCAAATTCCAACTTCACAATTGGAGCTTGGAATTTTTTTATTTTATAATATTTTTTGTAAGTTTTTTAATACTTTTATACGCTTTAAACTTCAAATTACATTACCCTCCTATGATTGCAATTTGGAATTTGAAAAAATTGGGATTTAATATTTTACTATTATGAGATCAGTTCGGGAAATTTTTAGAAATAAGCAACAACTTTTAGATGAGCCTGAAGTAGAAAAACTTATAGAATATTGTGAAGAGCTGCAAGATGAAATTGTAGAATTTAAATTTCAGAAAAATAACAATAAGGAACTTGCGATGCTCGATATGCTCAAAGAAGTTATAAAAGGATGCAATTCTATTGAAAAAGAACAAATAGAACACGAACGATTTGGTTATGAAGCTCCAAACTATGAAGCTACGATTTCAAATCTTAAGGAATACATTTATAACAGATGCCGGGAAGAGAAAATATGGCTGTGACCAAATCTAATAGTAAAATTCAAATCCCAATTTTAAAGTTGGAATTTGGATTTTTTTTGCGAATTACTTTTTTGCCATCTAAATAAAACTTAAAAAAACATATCGAATTTTAACTATTTTCTAAAAAACATGGCCAAAATTTACTATATTAGTAGTGTAATTAAAGCTGTTACACCTTTTTCATTTTAAAATAAGTTGTAAAGCTATATCTATTTGTCAACACGTTTAAAACATTAAATATTATGGCAATGCATCACTACCTCCGTCTGTCTTTTATCTTACTATTTGTAATAACATCTTTTATCTGTATCTACTTTATAATTAAAAAAAGAAGAAACAGGAAAGGTCCAAAACTACTTTCAAAAGAAAAGTACAGTCCATCAATGAGTGAGGGAATGGCAGAAATACCAGTCTCTAATGATAGTTTGTTCAATATTTGGCCCTATGTAAGTGAATTAAAAGCAGCTAAAATTTTATCGAATAAAATTAAGGAATCTGAATTGATACATAAAGTGTACAGAAATTCAACCGAAGATTTTGAACACATTTTACTAGCTACTGAAAAAGAAAATCATTTTATTAAAGTTGTGATTGATAGAAACAAAAAGAAACCAATGGGATATCTTTTTCTTGATTTATAATTTATCCTTATCAAAGTTTGAAACTTTGGTAAGGATAACTCTCAAATAAAAATCCAAATTCCAACTTTACAATTGGGATTTGGATTTTTTTATTGGAATTTATCTAAACTTTATTTTAAAAGCTGATTTTCTATTTTAGCAATTATTTTCTCCGGAGAAATACTTCTCATCGCATCCTCATAACCTTCAACGATTTTATTTCCATAAACGGATGTTGGTAGTTTTGGATATTGATTTCTATCCGAAGTTAAAGCATTTTCTAAATTTTGATTGAATGGCAAAAATCCTGCGTATGGATGCGTTGCGCCCCAAAGCGTAATCACTTTTACTCCTAACATTGCCGCAATATGTGCATTTCCGGAATCCATAGAAAGCATGACGTCAAGATTGCTGATCAATTGTAATTCCTGTTGAAATTTAATTTTTCCAGCCATATTAATTACATTTTCAAATGGTTTTGAAAGTGAATCTAAAATTTCGATTTCTTTTTTTCCTCCGCCAAAAAGTAAAATTTTATTCGACTGATTTTCTGCTAATTTCGAAATAACTTCTGCCATTAAATCGATTGGATAAACTTTAGAATCATACTGAGCAAAAGGGGCAATTCCGATAAGTTTTTGGTTTTGGTTTCCGATAATTTCCAAAATAGCTGAATCTAATTTCGCTTTTTCAGGAAAAACAGGCTTTGATAAATCTAAAGGAAAACCCAGTTCTTCAAACACTTTTGCATGTCTTTCAAACATGGTTGGCAATTGCCTGAAAATCTTATTTTCTGCTCGGGTTAATTCTTTTTTGCCTTCTCTTCCTTTATCGACTGTTGCTCTTTTTTTTCCGCCTAAAGCGAAAAGTAAGCTCACAACTTTAGACCTTAAAACGTTATGAAGATCGGCGAAAGCGTCAATTTTAAACTTTTTTACATCCTTATATAATTGCAAAAGTCCCGGAAAACCTTTGTGTCTTTCTTTTTCATCAAAAGCAAAAAATTCCAGATTCGGAATTCCGTCAAAAAAAGGTTTGAAAAACGGACGGGAAATTACCGTCAGTTTAACGTCTGGATATTGTTTTACAAAAGCGCGTAAAACAGGAACCGTCATGGCGACATCTCCCATTGCGGATAGTCTCATGACGGCTATATGCTTAATTTTATTGGACAATTCTGCCAATTATTTTTTATTTTGATATAGAACAGGATTCAAATCATCGTCGTTGTACATTTTCATTTGTTTGTACACTTTCATGAATTTTTCTCCATTTTCAATGTCTGACAATAAATCATCAATTGCGGTAGACAAATCACTTCTTTGCTCTAAAAGAATGTTTAGTTTTTCCTGACATTTATCTCTGTGTTCTTGTGAAGCCTCTGCACGATTAGCTTCTTCCTGCATGTGATAAATTTTCAAAGCTAAAATCGACAATCTGTCAAAAGCCCAGGCTGGACTTTCAGAATTTATTTTTGCACCATCCTTTGCTTTTACATCGCTGTATTTTTGCAAAAAGTAGCTGTCAATATATTCCACCATATCAGTACGTTCCTGGTTTGAAGCATCGATTCTTCTTTTTAAAGTCAAAGCTGCAACCGGATCAATTTGCGGATCACGAATAATATCTTCAAAATGCCATTGAACAGTATCAATCCAGTTTTTTAGATATAATAAATGCTCAAATTTATCTTTTGGATAAGGATTATTTATAGGCTGATCAACATTATCAAACTGGTGATAATCTTTGATACTTTGTTCGAAAACAGAATAAGCTAATTTTGAAAACATGTCTTTATTTATTAGAGATACAAAGATACTTTTTATACTTTTATAGTGTGAAAAAAACGATTGTTTTTTCATTTTAGTATCACAAATCATTGATAATTCTAAAAACTCCACATGAAAATTCATTATATATCTGAGAATAATAGCGTACTAAATCACTTTTTGGGTCAAATCAGAAATGTAAATGTTCAGAACGACAGCATGCGTTTTCGCAGAAATATCGAACGAATTGGCGAAATTATGGCCTATGAATTAAGCAAAGATTTGTCTTATAAAAATGTGGAAATCCAGACGCCGCTAGGCATTAAAAAAACGACAGAAATAGAAAGTGATTTGGTTTTATGTTCCATTTTAAGAGCTGGCTTACCGCTTCATAATGGCTTTTTAAATTATTTTGATCGTGCTGAAAATAGCTTTGTTTCGGCCTGCAGATATCATCCGAACAACGATCATGAGTTTGAAATTAGAGTTGAATATCAAGCGCTTTCGGACTTAAATGATAAAACGGTTTTACTTCTTGACCCAATGTTGGCTACTGGACAATCTATAATTGCAGTTCATGAAAAATTAGTTCAGAACGCAGTTCCAAAAGAAATTCATATTGTAGTCGTTATTGCCGCACCTGAAGGAGTTGCACACCTTGAAAAAAATCTTCCTGACAACTGTCATTTGTGGGTTGCTTCCTTAGACGAAAAATTAAACGAGAAAAACTATATTGTTCCCGGACTTGGTGACGCCGGCGATCTTGCTTATGGAAGCAAATTATAATTGTGAGAAAAACGTAAACAAACTGCAGCAAATAAGTACATAAAATACAATCTCGTTGTTTAATTTCTGTTGCATATATTCAATATGACTTGATGCCATAATGGTTAAAGGGGTAATACTAAACAACAGTAAATCATTGCTTTTGTTTGGAGAAAGAATAAAAACAAAGGCTGCAATAAAAAAACAGGCTACTACTTTTTTATAGGAAGTATGTACAATTTGAGGTCTGTTTGATAAGGTTGTTACTACTGAAACCACAAAAAATAAGGATACCGCAACATAAATTGAAAGTGCACCATTTTCGTAATTATTCTTAAAGTAATCCATTCTTAAATCGATTACAGCTCGTTTTTCAAAAAACTCAATGGCATTAAAGTGAAATACTAAGGATACCAATAAAAACAAAATTGAAACCGCAACAAGTGCTATAAAAGGTAAAACCCAGTTTCTGTAATCTCTCGAAACGTGAAAAATAATTGATATAAAAACCAAAATCAGAAAAAGAATACACCAAAATTGAAATAAAGAAGCTACTAAAATCCAAAAAGAAGCGTCAAATATTTTTTCTTTGGAAGCTTTTAAGGATTGCAGAGAAATCAATCTTCGAAGCGCCAACAATAGAAAAAAGTTGGCATATATAACATTCGGATTGTTAAATATCGTGGGGAAAAACAAGATAAACAACAAGTAGAAAAATATCGAATATCCATTGTCTTTACTGAGTCCGTTCTTTTTGACTATAAAATTTATCAGGAAAAAAGAAGCGAAAATAAAGCACAATAAACTTAATTTTTGAAACGCCAAAAAATAAGAAGCCATCCATGATGGTTCCTGAATTTGAAACAGAAAAAAGAAAACCAGTATTAAAATTACGACCAAAGAATAATTTAATGGCGTAGATTTTTTAAAAACACTTGTTATCATAAGGATATTTTATACTTTTGTGATTGTAAATATAATACTTGTTTAAAAAGGAAAACCCAACAAGTTGAAAAAAGATTCTATTATCTGAATTTTGTCTTCAATGCGTTACAAAACAATAAATAACATATAATTTATAAATTATGACAGCTTTTTTCGAAGGAATACAATACTTATTCGTTAACATTTTGTTTGCTCCTCTTGACCTTTTACGTCGTTGGGAATTAAATTCATGGTTTGGTGCAAATTTTATCAACTGGATTTTTATGACCATCTGCGCATGCGCAATCGTTTATTGGATTAAACAATTACGCATATTTGATGATGCTGGAACAGAAAACCAAGATACTACAGCTCACTCTTTCTTAAAGTAAGTCGAAGCCGATATCTTTTCTAAAATACATCTTATCAAAATTTAGTTTATCTATGTTTTGGTAAGATTTTTTTATGGCCTGTTGGAAATCGTCTCCATAAGAAGTTACAGTCAATACACGTCCTCCATTACTAACGACATTTTCGCCATCTAATTTTGTTCCCGCGTGAAAAACAATAGAATCTGTAATATTTTCTAATCCTGTAATTACTTTTCCTTTTTCAAATTCTTCAGGATATCCGCCAGAAACGACCATAATTGTAGTCGCGCTTCTTGGGTCAACTTCTAATTCGAAACTATCTAATTCCTGATTGGCAACCGACAAGAACAATTCTACTAAATCAGATTTTAATCTTGGCACTACAACTTCAGTTTCGGGATCGCCCATTCTCACATTGTATTCAATAACAATTGGTTCGTTTTTTACATTGATCAAACCAATGAAAACAAATCCTTTATATTCGATTCCGTCTTTTTGAAAACCTTCAATAGTTGGTTTAACGATACGTGTTTCGATTTTTTCCATCAAAACAGCATCAACATAAGGAACTGGAGAAACTGCTCCCATTCCGCCTGTATTTAACCCTGTATCGCCTTCTCCAATACGTTTGTAATCTTTTGCTGTTGGAAGGATTTTATAGCTTTTCCCATCAGTTAAAACAAAACAGCTTAATTCAATTCCGTCCAAAAATTCTTCGATAACTACTTTTGAACTTGCTGCTCCAAATTTTTCATGAACCAACATATTTCTTAATTCCGTTTTAGCTTCTTCAAGATCCTGAATAATCAAAACTCCTTTTCCTGCGGCTAAACCATCTGCTTTTAAAACATAAGGTGGTTGCAAAGTTTCAAGAAATGCACACCCTTTTTCAACTGTTTCGGCAGTAAAACTGTCATAAGCAGCAGTTGGAATATTGTGTTTTATCAGGAATTCTTTAGCAAATTCTTTACTTCCTTCTAATTGAGCACCTAATTTTGATGGCCCAATTACTGGAATATGATTTAAACTTTCGTCGTTTTTAAAATAATCGTAAATACCTTTTACTAACGGATCTTCAGGTCCAACGACTACCATTTTTACATTTTCTTTTAGTACAAATGCTTTTATGGCATCAAAATCGGTTGGAGACATTGCAACGTTTGTAGCAATTCCAGCTGTTCCTGCATTTCCTGGTGCAACAAAAAGTTTTTCGCAAAGCGGACTCTGAATCATTTTCCACGCAAAAGCATGCTCTCTTCCGCCTGATCCCAATAGTAAAATTGTCATGGTATAGTTGTATTTAGTTGTGGTGCAAAAATAATTGCTTTTACACGTAAAAAATAATTAAATCTTAAAAAGTTCGTGATTCTTCTCTGTTAGTAGTTGGATAATATTATTTTTGATGAAAATTAATCTTCAAAAAATGATTTCTCTTTTCGATATTTCGCTTCAATTAAATGGCTTTCCGATAAAGAAAGCTAAAGCTGAATTGAACGAAATCGCAAATTTATCTGAAGAAGATTATCTTATTTTCCTTCAAAATAAAAAAGAAGAAATTGTTGCTTTTCATTTGCAAAACAATTTGTTTTATCAGCAATTAATTGGAAACAAAACGGCTCCAAAATGGGAAGATTTGCCTATTTTGAACAAGCAAAATCTACAGAAACCACTCAAAGAAAGACTTTCAAAAGGATATACTTTAAAGAATGTTTACCTCAACAAAACTTCCGGATCCAGTGGAACACCTTTTGTTTTTGCCAAAGATAAATATTCGCATGCCTTAACCTGGGCTTCTAATATTATGCGTTTTGGTTGGTTCGGAATTGATTTTAATCATTCCTACCAAGCTCGTTTTTATGGAATTCCGATGGATTTTGTTGGCTATCAAAAAGAACGTTTTAAAGATTTTTTGAGCCGCCGTTTTCGTTTTCCGGTTTTCGATTTATCTGATGAAGTTTTAGAAAAATTTCTGCAGAAATTCAAAACCAAAAAATTCGATTACCTCAACGGTTATACCAGTTCTATTGTTTTGTTTGCCAAATATTTAGAACAGAAAAACATTATTTTAAAAGAAACCTGTCCGACTCTAAAAGCTTGTTTTGTTACTTCGGAAATGCTTTTTGAATCAGATAAAAAACTCCTTGAAAAACAATTCGGCATTTCGACTATCAATGAATATGGTGCCTCAGAATTGGATTTAATTGCTTTTGAAAATCCAAAAGGCGAATGGCAAGTGAATGCTGAAACGCTGTTTGTAGAAATTTTAGATGAAAACTATAAAGTTCTCCCTTACGGGGAAGAAGGCCGAATTGTGATTACTTCTTTATTTAATAAAGCCCATCCTTTTATCAGATATGAAATTGGCGATATCGGAATTTTAGATGAAAAAAGTACGCCACAAAAACCAATTCTAAAGAAATTAATTGGAAGAACGAACGATGTTGCCATTTTGCCAAGCGGAAAAAAATCGCCGGGATTAACTTTTTATTACGTTACAAAAAGTATTATTGAAGATGATGGAAATGTCAAAGAATTTATCATCAAACAAACTAAATTAGATACTTTTGAAATCGAGTATGTTTCTGACAATGAACTAAATTTAGATCAAATTCAAAAAATAAAAGAAGCAATTTCCTTATATCTTGAACCCAATTTAAACTTCACTTTTACCCGAAAAAAAGTTTTAGAAAGAACCAGTCGTGGAAAATTAAAGCAATTCAAATCTTATCTTTAATACAGATAAAATCTTACATTTGTTTTTGCTTATAAAAACTTATGGACGATCAATCTCTACTTTCAGAAGAAACTATTTCAAACAAAATATATTTTATCCGCGGTCAAAAAGTGATGCTTGATCGTGATTTGGCCATGCTTTATGGAATTGAAACAAAAGTTTTAAAACAAGCAATCAAAAGAAATATATCAAGATTTCCGGAAGATTTCATGTTTGAACTTAATAAACCAGAGTTTGAAAATTGGAGGTCACAATTTGTGACCTCCAATTCTGACAAGATGGGTTTGCGTTACAATCCAATGGCATTCACTGAGCATGGTGTTTTAAAAAGCGACAAAGCAATTCAAACCAATATTCAAATTATGCGTATTTTCACGAAAGTGAGACAAATGCTTTTGGATACAACAGAAATTAAAGTTGACATTCTTCAGATTCAAAAAAAATTGGAGAATCATGATAAAAATATTGAATTGGTTTTCTCTTATTTGGATGAATTGACTGAGAAAAAGGAAAACGAAAGCGAGAGAGTGAAAATTGGATATAAAAAATAATTGGAGGTCGCAAATTGCGACCTCCAATTTTAAGACGATTCTTTAAGGTAACAATTTGTGACCTTAAAGAATTAAACCGCAATCTTGATATCGCAAATTGCGACATCAAGATTCAGAAATAAAATTGAGTGATTTCGTCAAGGTCACAAATTGTGACCTTGAAAAACACTAAAGCTTTTTTATATATCGAGGTTTTATAATCAACTGCGTGAACAAAAATCGTGTCATCAACAAAACAGAAAACATAAAATTAAAACCATGAAATTCTCTATAAACACCAAAGTTGTGTTTGATTAATTTGAATTTTGATGATGAAATAGAATCTTTTCTAATTCTATAAAAGGCTAAAGGTTCCGGAACGGGTTTTGTAACCTGAATTTGTTTTAAAATCGTGAGCCACAAACGCCAATCCTGTCTTTTTTGTGTGGCTTCAATTACAATTTTACCAAAATAATCAGCGTCATAAATGGCGGTTAAATTGCCAACATAATTACAAAAAAAGAGTTCGTCGTAAGTTAGATTTATGGGTGCTTCTACTCTTCTGTTTAATGAGTTTCCTTCTTCATCAATACAATCGTAAAAACTAAAAGTGAACGGTAAATTATTGGTTTTTAAAAACTGAAGTTGCTTTTCCAGTTTCATTGAAAACCACAAATCATCTGCATCCAAATAAGCAATATATTTTCCGACTGATTTCTCTAAAGCTATATTTCGTGCAAATCCGTTTCCTGAATTTTTTTCCAGTTTAAACAGTTTTATTCTGCTGTCTTTTTCAGCAAAATCAGAAATAATCTTTACAGTTTCATCCGTTGAAGCGTCATCAACCAAAATCATTTCCCAATTCTGATACGTTTGATTTTGAACTGATTTTAAAGTTTCTGTAATAAACTTTTCAGCATTGTAAGTTGGCGTTATAATAGAAACTAATTCACTCATTAACGCTTGCGATTATTTTATATAACTTGAAAAATCTTTGTGTTCTTCTTTTGAAAGTTCTTCTTTAGAAAGCGATCTGAAATAATCATACGTGATTTTCATTCCTTCAGAACGGCTTACTTTGGCTTCCCAACCTAATAATTCTTTGGCCTTTGTAGTGTCTGGCTGACGTTGTAAAGGGTCATTTATTGGTAAAGGATGGTATACAACTTTTTGATTAGTTCCAGTCAACTTAATGATTTCTTCTGCAAAATCTTTAATGGTGATTTCGTCTGGATTTCCAATGTTTACAGGAAAGACATAATCAGAATGCAATAATCTGAAAATACCTTCAACCTGATCGTCTACGTAACAAAATGAACGCGTCTGCATCCCGTCTCCAAAAATAGTTAAATCTTCACCACGAAGTGCCTGACCAATAAAAGCCGGAATTACACGTCCGTCATTTAATCGCATTCTTGGTCCGTAGGTATTAAAAATACGAACGATTCTGGTTTCAACACCGTGAAAAGTATGATACGCCATTGTAATCGATTCCTGAAAACGTTTGGCTTCATCATAAACGCCACGCGGGCCAATTGTATTTACGTTTCCGTAATATTCTTCCGTTTGAGGGTGAACCAATGGATCTCCATAAACTTCAGAAGTTGATGCAATTAGAATTCTTGCTTTTTTAACTCTTGCTAAACCTAACAAATTATGCGTTCCCAGTGATCCCACTTTTAAAGTTTGAATCGGAATCTTTAAATAATCAATTGGACTTGCAGGCGAAGCAAAATGCAAAATATAATCTAAATCACCCGGAATATGGACAAACTTGGTGATATCGTGATGGTAAAATTCGAAATTTTCTAACTTGAATAAATGCTCAATATTTTTAAGATCTCCCGTAATCAGGTTGTCCATTCCAATAACAAAATAGCCTTCTTTAATAAAACGATCACACAAATGTGATCCTAAAAATCCTGCTGCTCCGGTAATAAGTATTCTTTTCATAATTGATTTTATTGAACATTTTTGAGTTTCACTGTCATAAGTCCAAGATAGATGCACAAATGTAATAAAATATCCGGCCTTTTAAATTACCTCTTAAATCATAAGTTAAAAGAAGTTTTATCTTTTCAGAAATTATTAAACTCATTTATCTATTTTTACCCACAATTAAATTCATTGTTTTGAAAGTTGTACACATTATTGAAGCTCTAGGTGGCGGCGTTTATACATATTTTAGAGATTTATCGACTTTCTTTGGAGATGATGAAATAAACAAAAACATAGAAACCACTATTATTTATAGTGGCAATCGAAAAGAAATTGACGCTCAAAAAATTAAATCTGAATTTTCAGATGGGGTTAAACTGATCCAGGTCAATATGATTCGGGAATTTTCTCCTATTCAGGATTTAAAATCTGCTTATCAATTAGCCAAAGAACTCAAAAAAATTAATCCGGATGTTATTCATCTCCATTCTTCAAAAGCGGGTGTTTTGGGTCGGGTAGCTTATTTTTTCTTATTCAAAAAAAAGAAACTCTTTTATACTCCCCACGGATATTCTTTTCTAAGAACAGATATTTCAAAAACGGTTAAAAACATATACTGGAGAATCGAAAAAAGTTTTCAGCGTTTTTTTGGAGGAACAATTGTCGCGTGTGGCGATACCGAACTTGAAATTGCGAAGGAAATCGGCAGTGCCAAATTAGTTCGAAATGGTATTGATATTGCAAATGTTCAGGAACATTTTACACCTCATCAAAATGAAAAACTTACAATTGGTATTATGGCCAGAATTACAGCTGCCAGAAACCCTGAAATGTTCAATCAAATTGCTTTAAATTTTCCGCATTTTAATTTTGTATGGATTGGTGATGGTGAATTAAGGCCTCTAATTACGGCTCCTAATATCAGAATCACAGGCTGGATTTTAGACCGAAAAATAGTTTTGAAAGAACTCAATAACATCGATATTTACATGCAAATATCACTTTGGGAAGGATTGCCAATTGCTGTACTTGAAGCTATGGCATTGCAAAAGCCTGTTATTGCCACAAATATTATTGGAAATAAAGATGCTGTTCTGCACAACAAAACAGGATTTCTTTTTAGTGATATTTCTGAGTTGGAGAACTTTTTTGAAATTTTAAAAGATCCAAACACAAGATCAGAATTTGGTGAAAATGCATTGGCAAGATGTCACAATTTATTTGATAAAAATCAAAATTTTAAACAGCTTCTGGCACTTTATCAAGAGTAACTTTTTGTTGCAGCCAATAGCTTCCAAAAATCGACAACCATAATCCGCTGAAGGCAATTCCGTCGAAGCGGAGTAAAAAATCATCGGTTAAATTTGAAGTGAAGAAAATAAGGAAAAAAGAAAGTATCATTCCGTTTTTCAAATCATAACCTAAATAACAAATGGTAAAAATATATAGTATTACTACCAAAGGCCCAAGAATACCAAACTTCAATAAGAAATCAAGAAACTGATTGTGTGTCGGAAATTCATATTTAGCCAAAAATTGTTGGTTCGTTGCTGCATAATATTTGTTTAATTCCGATTTTCCGTCTGCGGCCCCAACGCCAAAAGGAAGATTTTGCACTGACAATTCCCATGCCGATTTCCAGATTGATACTCGTGTTACCAGCGAATTAAAAACCTTAATTTCGGGATGATCAATTTCGTCTAACTTCCCTACCTTATCCATATACGCAAAAGTTACGGACGAATATTTTTCTTTCATATAAGGATTCTTCTGAACAAAGAAAAATGTAATTCCTCCTAACAAAACAAGAACAGTTGTAGCTGTCAGAACGATTTTTTTTGTGTTGAATTTCGATGACAATTCAAAAAAGAAAACAATCAAAAATCCGAAGAAAACATTGATCAACGCCATTCTGGTATTTACAAAAAGAACGAAGAAAAAAGAAAATACAAAAACAATTAAACTCACCATTTTAAACAGTGTTTTTTCATGATTCCTGAAGCTCTCAAAAACAAAATACAACGCACAAACCGACACAAAAGCCAAATGCATATTTAAAGCCGGAGCATGAATACCAATGCTATCTGCAAATTGATAACCCATTTCCCATAAATCGATTCCATTCAGATATTTATCCATTAATTCTGGATAAACAATTATAAATCTTAAAAAGAAAGACAATATAATTAGCGTTGTAACAATCGTATATATCTTTGCTATTTTTAAAAAATTTACATGCCGATAATTTCCAATTATAAACAGCGGAAAAATAAATAGTGAAGTACTTTTCTCAATAGCTTTTAAACCTTTTGCAAAAGAATCATTATTCCAAAATAAAAGCAATTCCAATAAAATTGGCGAAGCAATACAAGCTATTAAAATCAATGCTGGTCTGGTAAATTTTAATTTTTTAACGAAAATCAAATTAAAAGCGGCAAACAAAATAATCAGCAACGAACATGGTTTTCTGAAAATCATCGCAACGGCGATTAAACACAAAAAAACATGAAATACTTTATTGAAGTTCTTTTCGGAAATGTTCATAGTATAATGCAAAATAGATTAAAGGAAAAATGCCGATTTTATGTCGAATTGCCGAACCTAAATCGGGTTCAAAAACACCCTGAAGAATGAAAAAAGAAAATAAAATAAACATGATTAAAAGTTCATAACGGTATTTTTTTCTTTCTTTAAGACATTTAGAAAAGCGAACTAATAAAATATAAAACAGCAAAAGCTGCCAAATTACAAAAACAATAATTTGGGGCGAAAGTATATGTTTTAAACCGTTTAAAGGAAGATTTACCGTAAAAAAACCATAAAAAACACTAATTGTTTCCCCGTACCACGTATCTGTTTTTACAGGAGATGTAATGATTGAATTGGCGTCTCCGGAAACTAATCGGGTACTGTTTACCACTTCCCTGCTTATCTCAGAAAAGTATTTGCCTTTTAAAACACCGTAACTTAATGACAGAAAAACGGCAATGAGCAAACCATAAAAAATTGTTGTTACGGTTTTGTTTTTAAAATTTATAAAACTGACCAAATACATTCCTCCGCCAATAATTGGAATTAAGGCAAAATAAGGACGATACAGCGCCCCAAAAACAATTAAAAGCACAATACTAATAATTATGGTTTTTTGGAATGGAAACCGCTTGTTTCTACACACCAAAACAATTAGCGTAATAAACAAATACGTAATAAATTCTTTTGAAGGCATTGATATGAAAATTGCAATCATAAAAATGCTCAAATACACAATCAGGTTTTTAATATTTACTTTTTCGAAATTGTCCGGAACTCCAATTTTATACAAAATATACATTAAAATAGGAAACTGTATAAGCGCAATTACCGGAAAAGGTAAATGCCGGAAACCTATAATTTTATAGAATAAGATAGTAAGTGGATAACTTCCAAAATAGCCTATTTCATTATACTTGTCGTAAATAATTATGGCAGTATCGTAGAAAAATTTTGGAGGCAAAACAAAAAAAGCCAAAAATGCCACAACTAAATTAGCTGAGGCAATAAGCAAAAATGCCGCTGTACTTTTTTTGATTAAAATCTGCATAAGATTTGATCTGTTATTTTAATGTTCTGTATTTTTTAAATAAAATGGTTTTTATTCTGTAGCCATTCAAAAAGAAAATCAAAGCTTTAAAAGACAGAAATGAATAAAATTTCACGACTTTATCAACCTTAATATTTCTTCCTTTTTGAAGCAAATATTTCCAGGAAATTAAATCATCCCATATTTGTTTTCGGGTTCTGGAAGACAAAACATAAAAGTCTTTTAAAATTACAACATAATTGCAAGCCCAATAATTTTCGATGGCTTTGTTTAGTGTTTCAGAAACTGTCTTTTCAGAATTTAAACCCTCTTTTACCATTTCATAAACATCCTCAATATGCTTCGCGTCTACTGTTGTTGTTATCGAGTCTTTTCGTACTTGGCGATAAGTATAAAAGGATTTTGAATAAATACTAAAAGTTTCTATATGATGCATTAGTTTTCCGCACCACTCAATATCTTCTGATTTTCTTCCTACTTTAAAAAACAGTTGGTTGTCTAGCAAAATTGGCCTTCTGATTACTTTGTCCCAAGCTGATGCAACATATAAATCATAGTAAACCAAATCATTAATTTCATCTTCAAAATCACCTTTTTTATTTTTTAGAAATTTTTGATTGTATTTGCATTTTGCATCCTTCTCCGAAAAAAAACGAGTCTCTTCATGTAGGATCAAATCAGCATTTGAGTCTTTAATTAAATCATTGATATCTTGTAAAGCGTCCTGGCCCACCCAATAATCATCGCTATCTGTAAAAATAACATAATCACCTTTTGCTGCAATTAATCCCGTGTTTCTTGCATCAGATAAACCTCCATTTTCTTTATCAATCAATAAAACAGAGCTGTGTTTTTGCTTATATTCCTGACATATTTTAAAGGAAGAATCTGTTGAGCCATCATTAACCAAAACAATTTCATAATTAGAAAAAGTTTGAGATAAAATACTATCTAAACATTGTCTTAAATAATCTTCAACATTATAAACCGGTACAATAATGCTAAAAAAAATAGCTCCTCTTTTAATGGTATCTTCTTTCATCCTAATTCAGAAAAACTTTTATTTTATCTTTTTGATAAATAACAATTGCCACAACAAGATTCCAGAAAAAAGAACTTGAAACAAACGCAATTGCCGCGCCTGTCATTCCGTATTCCGGAATTAAAAATCGGTTTAAAACAAAATTAAGTACAACAGCCAAAATTAAAATTACCTGAAAAGTATGTTGTCTTCCTGTCATATTCAAATAAACGGAAGCAGATCCAAAGGCAGAACAAATTCCCTGACCAATTATTAAAATCAGAAATGCTTCTTTTGCTGCAACATATTGGTGTCCGAAAAAAGACAAAATATATTCAGAAAAAATACTAATCATAACGATTATCGGAAATGTTATTCCGAAAATTAAGCGGGCGCAGTTCTGCACTATTTTTGTTAATTCTGACTTATTTTGACTGGCAAAATATTCTGAAATTTTAGCCGAAACCGTAATATTTATGGTTAAAATAACAACCGAAATAATCGTCATTATTTTAACTCCAACTGAATAAAAGGCTACTGTTTCGTCGTTTCGATATTTTTTTAGAAACATGATATCAAAACACATTAATAAAAATATAGCCATACCACTGATTGCCATTGGATAGGACTTTAAAAAAATATCTTTATGCGAGAAAAAAGTTGTTGTTTTTAGCGGCTTTGTTTTATTGAAATAACTAAAAACCAAAATGGTGCTAATTAAAGCAAGAAATACAAATCCAATTAAAAAAACATCAACTAAATAGGTTTCTTTATGCCAATAAAATAAAACGATTGAACCAATAATTAGTGGAATATATTTAATTACATTTCTAAATAACTCTGCAATATACAGTTTATCCAAAGCTCTGATAACTTCAATATTTAAAGTCGCTAATCCGTAAAAAAATAAGGTTGCAGCACCTTTTAAAAAAATGGAATAGACCTCCGGATCTCCAAAATAACTATTGATTGTTTTTGCATTTATCAACAAAATTATAACTAAAGCAATAACCGAAGTCGCAAAAAACATTGCAACCATTTTGAGGTATATTTTTTTTAACTCGTCGAGAGCATCCAGACTTGCTAATTTTCCTTTAAAATATAAAATCGACAAATCGAATCCCAATAAACAAATGGTTCCAACAGCTAAGAGAAAGGATCTGGCAAAATCATATTGCCCTACCAATTTCGGACTGTAGGATTTTGTCAAAAATACTGTAAAACCAAATAATAAAAGAACTCCCAAAATTCTTAAAAACAAGGTACCGAAACTTTGTCTTAAAAATGGATTTTGCGAAAGGCGTTCATAAATAGGATTGGTTTTCAATTGCTTTAAAGTTGATTCGCTTTTGATATTGCAAGCTGTCTGCGATAGAATTTTTTGAACATGCTGACCAAAACAAAAATAAAAATAAAGAAAAGTGGCAGCCATATTTTAAAATGGCCATTTACCGTTTTGCTTTCATTTATGTTGAGAGTTGCATTAATTTTTTTGATTGTTTTATCAAAACTAATAAGTCTAAATCTGTTTTTTCCCTGTTCTGTAACTAACTTCTGTTTGGTTTTTATAATGTCGTTTAGTTGTAAATTTTCACTGTAATAAACCAATTTTTCGTTTTTCGAACTGTTCTTTGATGTACTTGATAGGCCGTCTAAAACATGATCTATTTGCGCAATTATAGTATCGTTTTGAGCAATTTCACGTTCCAGATTTTTATATCCGATTTTCTGAATGGAATTAAAATAAGCAGAATTATTCAGGTATTTCAACAAAGGTTCCACAACTTCCTTTTCATTTGTCGTTCCACTTGAAACAAATGAAATTGTATGATACGTATAGTTTTTACTGGTAACATTGTCTTCTAAAACCTTTTTTACTTCGCCAACCTCAGCCATTAATTTTATGAGTTCAAAGTTTTGTTCCTTGTCTTCAATAAATTTATAAACATCTGCAATCGGTTTAATTTCAATTTTTCGAATTGTCTGCGGATTCGGCATTCCAACTGTGTTTTTCAGGAAATCCAAATCTCCGGCAGCAATTTTAGATTGAATCAAATCTACTTTTGCGTACAAATAATCAACACTTTCAAAGTTTGGCGTTACAACAACCTGATTATTGTATGATTTTTTATTCGAGTCTAAATAAAACCCGAGTGCAGCTCCAAGCACCACCAAAACCAGCACCACAATCCAGTTTCGAATAAAAAACTGAATCACTCTAAAAACAGACCTGTTCACACGATCAAAAAAACTGTTAATGCTTCTTGAAAGTTGAAAAATATCTATTTCCTGATCAGAACTATTTTGGGGTACTTTTGTACTCATTTATCTTTTATTTTACGTTGAAAATTTGTTCCAAAATTTTAATGGTAATCAAATAAGTTGGTTTTACACCCGTAGTTCCTAATCCGCCTGAAGCCAGTGTACTTCCGGTTTCCAATGGATTATCCGAGGCATAATACGCATAACGAACCTTTATATCGTGTGGTACGCTTTTTCTAATTTTTGATGCCGACTGAATCGCTTTTTGATAATAGGAGCCTTCCATTTCAAGACCAATTACTCCCCAGGTTGATTCATGGAAAAATTTCAACAAATCTCTGTTTTGTAATGATGTTCCTAAAACAGTAACCATTGCGCCTTCAAAGACAGCAATGTCGTTTCCTTCAAACATAGCGCCTGTTAATTCATTTTCGAAAAAATAATTATCAGCCGTTCCTTCGTTTATATGTGCCGTTGGAATCATAATATCTCCTTTTCCGCCTTCCAAAATTCCGGCTTTTCCCATAATCGAAACCGACTGAACATTTAATAAAGTGTCTTTTTTATAGGGTTTTAAAAGCTCGTCGATGGTTTCGTATGCCTGCTCACCAAACGCATAATCCATTACAATAATAACCGGTTTTTCTTCGTCAACATTCGCATATGTAAAAGCGGTTTTTGTCCAGTCAATTTTGGCCGTATCAAAAATCTGAACATCTATGTTAGTTCCTGAAGTATCCGGTAACGAAATCATTCCGTTTTTCAAAGCCAATTCTTCAACGTGAGCTCTAACTTCTTTTGCGCCAGATTTGCTTAATTCTTCATAAATAAAGAAATCTGATTTGTCTTTGAATTTCGTTTTCAACAACGGAGTTGCAAAAATCGAATTCATAACGCTATGCATGTTCGCACTAATTACGTGAATTGGTCTTTTTAAAAGATTATTAGCCTTTAGAACTTCCTTGATATTGGTCGCCCAGATTTCTCCGTGAATGTGGTGTCCTAAACGTTCTCTTAATACCGGACTGAACGTAATTGTTCTTTTATTGTTTTCAATGACTTCTTCTATTGCTAATTTCCCTAACCAATAAATAACATGCAGGAAACGATCAGGAGCATTTTCAGATCCGAAGGCGTCGTAAATATCTAAAACCTCTTCAAAAGTTCTTCCTAAAATATTGGCAACATGAGAAATCGCTTTTTCTTTTTCAATTAAAGCTAATTTTTTGGTTTGCATTACCGCTTGTTCCAATTTCAGCCAATCGCGTGAAACCTCTCCTCCATCATCTAATAAAACTCTGTTTTTAATTTTATGAGATTCGATGAAAATAAAAGTCAAGTGCGTCAAAATATCGTAGATGTCTGAACGTCCACGTGTGATTTCAACATTCATTTGTTCTTCGTCGATTCTGTAGCAATTTCTTCTTCTTTTTGGAGGAACAATGGCCTGAAAATGCGATTTTGAATACCCTTCATCTGAAGTTAAGTTGATAAAACGGCATTGCTCAATTCCTATCGGAAGACGTTCTATAACGTACAAAAGCCCGTTTAGTTCTACTTTTTCTTCGCCTATGTTTCCGTAAATTTCAGGGCGTAATGCCAATAATGATTCGCGTAAACTATCGCCGGAAACTCCCATTGGTTTATAAAAACCACGGTTGAACAGGTGACGCATTGTAATGTACATTTTTTCTATCGCTGCAGATGATTCCTGCGCTCTTGATCTTGATATATGTTTGGTTTCTTTCATTCTTTTTTATTTTGTAAACTCAAATTTAAGCAAATACAAGGCATACCTTGTATCTACCACATAATTTTTTAAAAAATCATTTTTATTTATCTTCTCTTTTAAACTTATCCTTTGCCCAATTTTCCGGATTTGAAACAATATAATCAGAAATTTTTTGATAATCATTATTGTTTCTGATGATATTGTCATAAAATAATTTTTGCCATTGATGTGGATATCCTAATCTATTAGCATGTTTGGTTACCGCAGATTTATATGACCCAACAATTGACGAAATGGTATTTTTTCCAATGTTTTGAAAACGCTGTAAACCTGGTTTTTTAAATGTGTCTGTAGGTGATAATGGTAACGATGGTAGAGACAGGGCATGCCCTGTCTCTACATTATCAACATCTATATCATGCAATTTTTTATCGATAATTAAAATTCCGTGAATATGATTTGGCATGACCACAAAATCACCTAATTCCACATTCTTATGGTGTATTGGGATTTGATGCCACAATATATCGGCAATAATACCGACCTCTGACAAAACCATTTTATCATTTTGAATTTCTCCAAAATAATGTTCTCTATCTTGTGTACAAATTGTTATAAAATAGGCTCCGTTCCAACCATAATCCCACCATTGCGCCCTTATTGAAGAAATACGGTATTTATTTTGAAACTTTCCTTGACTCATTATTTTTAATAATTCTGCATCCTATTCATAAGAATGATAATGCTTTAACCTTGGAAATAATTATCTAAAGTTTTGTCAAATTATCCGCAATCTTTCTATCATTAGATAATCTTGGTGTTTTATTCTGTCCTCCTAATTTCCCTTGCGATTTCATATACTCCTGAAAACCATTTTTAGAAACTTTGGTAACAATCACTTTTCTTAAAACATTTCCGGTAATCAAATCATCATAATAAATATTTTGTTTTCGCATTGAAGCATCAATTGCTTCGGCGAAAGCCTCCATATTTTCCGGTTCATTTTCAAATTCAACAAACCATTCATGATAAGGCAATCCGCTTGACGGATTAATTTGTGGTGCTACTGTAAATTCGTTGATAACGACTTTAGTTCCTGCTGTAGCTTCTTTCATCGCATTCTCGACCTCATTGGCAATTACGTGCTCTCCAAAAGCAGAAATAAAATGTTTGATTCGGCCCGAAACTATTACACGATGAGGAAATAAAGAGGTAAACTGCACCGTATCACCAATATTATAACGCCAAAGTCCGGCATTTGTCGAAACGATCAACGCATAATTCACTCCAACCTCAACTTCTCCGATAGTATAACTTTTTGGATTTGGTTCGAAAAATTCATCGGCTTTAATGAATTCGTAGAAAATTCCGGAATTCAATAACAACAGCATTCCTTTTGCTTTTTGAGAATCCTGATACGCAAAAAATCCTTCAGAGGCAGGAAACAATTCAATGCTGTCGACTTTTCGTCCGATCATGTTTTCAAACTTGGCTCGATACGGCTCATAATTCACACCACCGTAAATGAACAAATTAAAATTCTTGAATACTTCACTAATTTTCTTGCCCCCGCTTTTCTCCTGTAAACGCTCAAAATACATTTGAACCCAGGAAGGAATTCCCGAAATAATGGTCATGTCCTGTTCAATGGTTTCTTCAACAATCGCATCAATTTTGGTTTCCCAATCTTCAATACAATTGGTTTCCCAGGAAGGCATTCTATTTTTCTGAAGATATTTTGGAACAAAATGGGCTCCAATTCCGGAAAGTCTTCCAAATTTTATTCCGTATTTTTCAACTAAAATAGGGCTTCCCTGCAGGAAAATCATTTTTCCATCTACAAAATCGGCATTTCCAGTTTCATATATATAATGAAGAATCGCATTCCGCGAAGCTTCAATATGAAATGGCATTGATTCTTTCGTTAGCGGAATATACTTTGCGCCAGAAGTTGTTCCTGAAGTTTTAGCAAAATAAAGCGGTTTTCCTTTCCAAAGAATGTCTTTTTCACCCATTCGAACTTTGTCGATATAGGGTTTTAAATCTTCATAATCACGAATCGGAACACGTTTCCTGAAATCATGAACCGTTTTTATTTTATCAAAATGATGGTCAATACCAAACTGGGTTTCCTTTGCACTATTTATTAAACACTTAAAAACTTCTTGTTGCGTTTCGACTGGTTTATTGGCCCAAGCCTTCGTTTGATAATATACTTTGCTGGCAAATAATTTTGCTGCTACAGATTTAATCGACATTTCTTATACTATTATTTCTTGTCACTTTTGTTTTTACTCCGCGTTTTTTCGCCTGACTCCTTCTCTGTTTTGTTAACCTCTTCTCTTAATTTTATTTCTTCTTCAGTAGCTTTCATATTTACTTCTGAAGGTTCGTCCACTTCTGCTAAAATAGAATCTTTGTTGAATTTGGCATATTCTAATTCGCCTCTCAATACTTTTTGAACACCATGAATATAGGCTTCGTTTTTCTTTAAAACTCTTTCCAAAGAATCTGATTTTATCGCTAATTCGGTTGCATTCTTTTTTAATTGTGATGAAGAATAGCCTGGTATAAATTCGCGTAAGGGTGTAAAGGCAATAATGAAAGTCGTTATTAAAATTAAAAATATACTTCCTAAAGAAAGAACAACAAAGACATTCATTAGAGTCAGTTTTAGCGAAAAAATTTCTTCAAAAGTATCTTCATTCAAAATTACCAATCGGTTTTTGATGAATAATTTCTTTCTGAAATTCCGTTTTTTTTTAGCCATTTCGGTTCTTTAATATGAGCAAATATAATAATTAATAGTTGTGTTGATGCGACCCAAATTTGACCAAATCTGCTTAATTTACGATTTTATAAAATATTTAACGTGGCTAAGGCTAAATATTTTAATCCAAAAACACTTCTTGTTCGTATATTTCTATATACCTTTGCGGTACAATTTAGAAAACAATTTGCTTCGGCATTAAATATACAATCATGGGAAGATTAGGTCTTACAGAAATCCTTGTAATAGTAGGTATTGTGTTATTACTTTTTGGAGGTAAAAAAATTCCGGAATTAATGAAAGGTTTAGGAAGCGGAATTAAGGAATTTAAAAACGCAGCCAAAGACGACCAAACTACTGCTGCCAAAAAAGAAGAGGAAGAAGTAAAATAAATTTTACAACTTATAAATTAAAAATCCCAAATTACAATTGTTATGATTGTAATTTGGGATTTTATATTTCTAGATTACTCTGTTTGGAATTTAATTTTTGGAATTTTACAAAACCATCGTCAACTGAATTCTCTTTCTGTCTTCATCAACCTCAGTAACCTTCACATCAACATGTTGGTGCAATTTCACAACCTCATTTACATCGCTCACAAAACCAGCTTTTAACTGCGAAATATGAACTAAGCCACTTTCTTTGATTCCGATATCAACAAAACAACCGAAGTTGGTAATGTTATTCACAATTCCCGGTAAAATCATTCCGGTTCTTAAATCTTTGATCGACTTTACATTTGCATCAAATTCAAAAACCTTAGCTGACTTCCTAGGGTCCAATCCAGGCTTTTCAAGCTCTTTTATAATGTCTTTTAGCGTAAGCAAACCAATTTCAGGTGTAATATAGTTTTCAGCTTTAATAAGCGCTGTTTTTTCTTTGTTTGCAATTAAGTCGTTTACAGATAATTTCAAATCTTTTGCCATTTTCTCCACAACCGGGTAAGCTTCCGGATGTACTGCCGAATTATCCAGTGGATTTTTAGCATTCGAAATTCTAATAAAAGCCGCACCTTGCTGATATGCCTTATCGCCTAAACGCGGCACTTTTTTCAATTGCTTTCTGTCTTCAAACGGACCGTTTTCTGAGCGATACTGAACAATATTTTCGGCCAGCTTCTCTCCTATTCCACTTACGTAGCTTAGCAAATGTTTACTTGCTGTGTTAATATTAATTCCAACCGAGTTTACACAACGAATTACGGTATTGTCTAGTTCTTCTTTTAATTTCGTTTGATCAACA
>RCUK01000731.1_pt1 | contig 25410 bp, 32 predicted proteins | sample 2166381 | NCBI WGS metagenome assembly RCUK01 (sample SAMN09932809, study PRJNA488358) | compost metagenome | isolation source: compost soil in an enriched community | place: Germany: Experimental Botanical Garden | reverse complement strand
GAGCGGACCGTTGAGGCAAAGACTGGGCTGACGATGACACTGATCGAGGACCTAGCAAGCCGACTCGCTAATGATGCGCAGCTATCTCGTGAGAGTTCCGGACGGCATCGTGGTATCGATACAGTGACAGAGGCTAACGCTCTCGTCGAGGCCTACGAAGGCGGGCGGGTGAGTGATAAGGATCTTTCTGTTATTGCAGGCGCGCTTCTTGGCTCGTCGAGCAATCGTTCCGATATTGAGGCGGTATTTTCTGAAGTAAAATCTGCCGGCGTGTTAGCCGAGTCTGATATTGCTGCCTTGTCGACGCAGTGGTCATCACTTGAGAATATAGGTAGGGCGACTGGCCCAAATGGCGATCAAATGAAAATTGGCTACATCAACTCATTGATTGGCAGAAGTGAAAGTCTACTCACTGCCAATAACCGTAAGCCAACCGCACAATATCGTGTAATTGTCGGGATGGTTATGGGACTCTCTGCGCAGATTAAAAATCAGGCAGCTTCTAGCAACTCTATGTCTGGTGCCTTAAATCGCATGCGTAAGATGGATGAGACAGAATAGTGACTGAGACCAACAAGAGCTCATTAATAGAGGTGCCGCATAAGTTTAAGATCGATAGTTGGCAGGGTGAGATTGTACCTGGGACTCGTGTAGAAACACGTATACCGCCCGAAGACCGTGTCGTTCGAGTAGACCCCACTGATCCCAATGTATTTTTGAATGTCAGAGAGATCGCATCTCGAAGTCATTTATTGCCAGAGCTAAGTCCGGAGCTTGTACCCGGGCATGAGCTACGGTTTATCGGCCAGGCGATTAATGCCGCCCGTGCTGAGGCTCGAAAGGCTTAAGGAGTCGGCTGCCACGGATATAAAAATACCCACCGAGATGGTGGGTATTTTGTTGGTAAGGTAAATTATTTTACGCTTACTTGTGTACGAGGGTTAGTCTTACCAGTAAAAGTCTGTTTGCGAATTTTCGCAAACTCGACAACGCCATCAACTGCAGCGTGAATGGTAAAGTTTTTGCTCATGAATGTACCAGGACCGGCAACTTTAGTGCTACCAGTTTGACGTACGAGAACTTCACCAGTACGAACTGTCTGACCACCGAAGCGCTTTACGCCAAGGCGCTGACCGGCGTTATTGTGGATGTTTTTACTTGAACCACCTGCTTTAACGTGTGACATAAAACAAACTCCTTAAGTTTTTTATAAATCAATCTGTTCAATTGTACCGAATCTAAAGGGTTTCGTCAAGCCTTGACGAGAACAAGTAGCTCACGGGCAACGACCTGGTCTTCTCGGAAGTAGAGAAGTTCTTGATCCTTGATGTTCTTGAAGCTGTGGCGAGTAAAGCCGAGCTGATCGAGCTGGTTAATCAGTGGAAGGTGTACGAAGCCGCCGTCAATTCGCTTCCAGGCAGGGATAGCGATCGAAACTGATGTGCCACTTGGTAACTGCGAACCAAGATTTTTAAGAAAGGCACTAATAATATTATTACAATTGCCGCGAACCTGATCGAGCTTAGCAGGGGATGGCGGTGCGCTAAATGGCTGACCAAGATAGGTTTCGCCAACAACTGCATCGATCGGTCCTTGCCACGAAGTATCCATGGCGTCGCCTTCGTGAAGATCATATTCAAAGGTGGTACGGTGCGTTTCTTTGAGCCAGTCAAGATTTTCTTTGCTGTAGCGAATCATCTTTTCTGAAAGGTCTGTACCGTAGACGGAGTGACCCAAGAGGGCAGCTTCCTGAAGAACGACGCCAGTTCCACAGAAAGGATCAAGTACGCGGCTGTGAGGAGTGGGATCAGCAAGATTGATCATAATCTGGGCTAGTTTCGGTGGAAGCATGCCGACAAACGCATCACGCTTTGGCCGTTCTTGGTCGCGCTTAGTGTAGGCGGTAATGTTCTGGGCACCGGTACTTTCAGCGATGATAACGCGGCCATTACGGGCGCGCACAACAAGGAGTTCGACTTTATTATTCGACAGACCGAGCTTGTTATGGTGCGACGTAGCAGTGTTGAGGGCGGTGTCACTATTTGGGATCATACGTAAGCTGACATTCGCTTTTTTTAGTTTTTGCTTTAAGATGATGCCGGTTTGTTGGATCTCTCGTGGCGAGACATCAAAGCCGTAGGCACTGATGCCAAGTGTGATTTTTCCCTCAAAGCCAGACCACGCATGTGTATAGGCCTGGACGATTTTCATGCTGACGCGGCGCCAATCACCGCTAGGTAGTTCAATGACAACCTGTCCCGCTTTTTGGACACCACCGAGCTTTTCGATAGAGAAGCCGTCATCAATAGCGATTTTTGCTGATACGTCAGAGAACCAAGACGTCGCTTCTTCGCCGTAAAGTCGTTCAAGTTCGGCCATGCCGAGTGCGGGTTGTCTGCCAAGGAGTGCGATATACATATATACCTAGTATACGCGTTTATGGTGAGTGTGTATAATACAATTATGTCATTTCGAACGTGGTTGAGTGTTGCGACGTTAGTATTACTCGCTGTAATCATCTACTTTGCACGTCACGAAATAGTTCACGCTTGGCAATTACTCGGCAATGTGAACATCTGGATTCTACTACTGCTCATCCCGGGTCAAATGCTCGTCTATTATGCGGCTGGCGAAATGATCTTTGAGTATCTGCGCGCCAAGAAATCTATCAATAAAGTCACGCGTTTCGAGTTGATGCGCATGGCACTTGAGATGAACTTCGTCAATCATGTTTTGCCGAGTGGCGGCGTTAGCGGCATTTCCTATATGGGATGGCGACTTGGTCATTACGGCGTAAGCCCTGGTCGGGCGACGATGGCTCAGGTTGTTCGGTATGCAATGGGATTTGCATCGTTTGTGGCGCTACTTATTCTAGCGGTGCTCATGGTGACAATTGACGGTAACGTAAACCGCTGGATTATCCTTGTCAGTGCAGGTTTGGTGACGGCCATGGTGTTAACAGTTGTTGGCGCTATTTTCCTTCTTAGCAGCAAAAGGCGACTTGACCAGTTCTCCGATTGGCTTGCTGTAACAGTCAACCGCTTTGTCAGAAGAATAACATTTGGCCGGATACACACAGCACTAAAAGCCGACCATCTGCTTGTCTTTTTCGAGGACTTGCATGCTGATTTTCTCGAGCTACGACGTGAAAAGAAAATCCTCCTAAAGCCGTTTTTATGGGGATTAGTATTTAATCTTGCTGATGCGGCACTGTTTTTCATTACATTCTGGGCGCTCGGCACAGTCGTCAACCCAGCGCCAATTTTAATTGCCTACGGTCTCGCCTCGATGGCTGGTTTCTTCGTCGTAACCCCTGGCGGTGCGGGTGCCTATGAGGCGATTATGGTGGCATTCTTGGCGGTAGCCGGTGTGGTGTCCGGTGTTGCGATCGCTGGTATCTTGTTAACCCGCGTCATTGTTTTGATCGGGACGATTGCTTTGGGATATGTTTTTTATCAACATGCGTTATTGAAATATGGAAAAGATAAGTCTCCAGTTTAGTGTCAGCGACTTCATAGCGCTGACAAATCAAACACTCGAGTATGCATACCCGAGTGTTGATATTGAAGGCGAAGTATCAAGCTTCAAGGTTAACCAAGGTAAGTTTGTCTTTTTTGACCTGAAAGATGCTGGCGCAAGTGTCGGCTGTTTTATGATGTTGTTTCAGCTGCGTGTGCCGATCGAAGACGGTATGAAGGTGATCGTCACTGCGTCGCCAAAGCTGACACAGTGGGGGAAGTTCAGCCTGACTGTTCGATCGATTCGTCCGAGCGGTGAAGGGAGTCTCAAGAAAAGTTTTGAACTATTGAAAGCCAAGCTTGATAAAGAGGGGTTGTTCGCTCCTGAGCGCAAGCGTAGCTTACCGAGGATTCCGAAGCACGTCGCGGTCATTAGTAGTACGGGTGCGGCCGGCTACGCCGACTTTATCAAGATCTTAGGTGATCGATGGGGCGGTGTAAAAGTTGACGTGGCTCACGTTCAAGTCCAGGGGGCAGACGCGCCTGACCAAATGATTCGAGCATTGAAGTATTTTAACGAGCAGGAAGTGCTGCCGGAAGTGGTCGTGATGATACGTGGCGGCGGAAGTGCTGATGACTTGGCGGCATTTAATGACGAACTGCTCGTACGTGAAATTGCCGCAAGTCGCATTCCGACTCTCGTAGGAGTGGGGCACGAGACAGATAGTAGTCTCGCTGACTTAGTGGCGGATGTTCAAGCGGCAACGCCGAGCAACGCCGCGCAGATACTAGTGCCTGACCGCAATGAAATTATTCGAAGCGTTCATTATCAAGTTCGGACATTACTGCCGAAAGTGGAACAGGGAATTGCGGCGCAGCAGCTATTTCTAAGGGAGGTGCTTGATACTGCTCTGCGTACAACGACCAGCAGGCTCGAGATTCAGGACGAGCGACTACGTATGCTGCGTACTATCTTGCAGCAACTTGATCCGCAGACAGTGCTGCAACGTGGCTATGCGCTGCTTCGCGGTACTCAGGCGGTAGGTGAGGTGATTGAGATTGAGACAGCAACGGCTATAATGAAAGCAAAGGTAGAGGCATATGACACAAAGTAAAACAATCCAGCAAAAAACAACTGAACTAACCGAACTAGTGGCCTGGTTTGACAGTGATGAGTTCACGCTTGAACAGGCACTTGATAAGTTCAAAGAAGCAGAAGCGCTAGCGCAGGCTATTGAGCAAGATCTCACGACATTGCGAAACGAAATCGAAGTCGTTAAGAAATCATTTGATAGCGAGTCGTAAGACATGATGTTTATATGGGTCGGCATGGCGTTTGTCCTTGTGTTTGGACTCGTCGTATTTCGCGGTGCGCCATATGTACCAACGAGAAAACGTGATCTTGAGCTGGCTTTCGATGAGCTCTATCCAATCAGCAAGACGGATGTCCTTGTGGATATTGGCAGCGGTGACGGGGTAGTGCTGCGACAGGCGGCTAAGCGCGGCGCACGCGCGATCGGCTACGAGCTTAATCCCGTGCTGGTGCTAATCAGTAAACTACTAGCTCGCCGATACGGTTCACTAATTAGGGTCCGCTTGGTGGATTTTTGGTTAACGCAGTTACCGGATGACATCACGATAGTGTATACATTCGGCGAGTCCCGTGATATTTCGAAGATGTACAATAAAGTTGTTCAAGAGGCAAGCAGGTTGCATAGAACAATTTATTTCATGAGTTACGGCTTTGCAGTGCCTGGTGTCGAAGCGACAGCTCGCAACCGATCGGCTTATCTGTATCAGGTGTTACCTTTACAACCTCGCTAGGCATAAGTATAATGACGGCATGAACTCAAACACTCACATACACGAACGCGGCGCTGTTAGTGGCTTGCTTATTGCGACGATCAGTCTGACTCTGCTGGCAATTGCGGCCGGAGCGGTAGCGATATGGGCCTATATGAACTATATCGAACAGAAGACGAACGTTGACACGAAAATTGAAGCTGCCGTCGTAACGGCAAAAAAAGAACAGGCTGATATAGAAGAAGAGAAGTTTGCCGAACGCGATAAACTACCAAACCGACAGTTTACTGGACCGGATGATTATGGTCGCCTAACGTTTGACTACTCGAAGCAGTGGAGTGTGTTTGTAGCAAAAGACGCTACGAGCGGAGGTATCTACGAAGCCTATCTTAACCCTGGTGTTGTGCCGCCGGTGAGTGCTACAACTCAGTATGCACTTCGTGTCACTATCGAAGATAAAGAGTATGATTCAGCGCTTGCGACATATGCACCGCTTGTAAAGAAGGGTGATCTTAAATCAAGCGCCGTTTCTGCCAACGGTGTTGATGGCACTCGCTTCGACGGTAGTTTTACGAAGGATATTCGTGGCGCTGCGGTAGTCTACAAGATTCGCGATAAAACAGTGACAGTGCGAACTGACGCCGATACTTTTAAGCCGGACTTCGATACGCTAGTCCAGACCATTAAGTTCAACCAGTAGATCGGGCTGTCATGCTACACTAGATGTAGTATGAGTAGAGGGTCAGGTGAATTTGACAGCATGCAAGAGTCACAGCTTCGTGACTCTTCTTCGCTTATTACAGCGGCCCACGAACTTAAAGCTCCGCTTGCCTTAATTCGCCAGCTGTCGCTATCTATTGAGCAAGGCGACGTATCTAAGGAAGAGCAGCAACGAATGCTTCGTCAGGTTACTCTGACGAGCGAACGCGCTCTGAGGCTTACGAGCGACTTGACGCGTGCAGCCAGGCTCGAGGACGCCTTATTTGAACTCGAGCCGATTAATCCGCAACAGCTTTGCGAGGATATTGCACACGAGTTAACGCCACTATTTGCCGCCCATGGACGAATTATCAGAGTGGCAAGTAGGCGGCGACCGCCATTAATGGTGGCGAACCGTGATTTGCTTCGTCGGATTATTATGAATTTTAGCGATAACGCCCTGCATTACAGCGACGAGAACGGCATCGTGGAGCTGAGCACCCAAATTGTAAATGGCGAGTTTGTACGCGTTGGCGTGCGCGACTACGGGCCGGCGCTTCCGAGCGATACGTGGCGAACACTGACGTCGAAGCTGAAGTCTCCTCAGCCAGTTCACGCTCGACCACAAAGCAGTGGACTTGGTCTCTATATCGCAGGCCAATTTGCTGAAGTTATGAATGGTAGTATCGGTGCAACTCGACACCGTGACGGCGCGTCATTTTATGTTGACATGCATGCGTCAAAACAACTGCGGCTGCTATGAGTAAAACACTACCTATCGTACTAGTTGAAGACGATATGTGGCTTGCCGAACAGTTTACGCGCACTCTCGGTGACTATACAGTTCATCATGCTCCGCACGCATTAGCTGCCATTGATCTTATTGATGAAGTAAAGCCGGCAGCGATTATACTCGACGTCCTTCTGACGGGCGCGACGGCATTTACGCTACTACATGAGCTACAGTCTTATACGGACACGGCAATGGTGCCAATTATTCTCTGTACGAATATGGCAACTGAGCTTCAACTTGAGGAGCTGGAGAGTTACGGTGTGCGTCGTATCCTCGACAAAGCCACGATGCGCCCTGACGACCTCGTAGCAGCCGTGCGGAGCGTGACCATATGAAAACCGTACGTACGCGGGCTATTGTTCTGCGGCGGACGAATTACGGTGAGGGTGACCGAATCCTTCATTTACTTACACCAGAGGGGCGCTTTAATGTCATGGCACGGGGTGTTCGAAAAGAAAAGTCACGCCTTGCGGGTGGAATTGAACTGTTTGCCGTTAGTGACGTAGTGATTGGTCAGGGCAAGGGAGATCTTGGCATTTTGACATCGGCGCGTTTGATACAATTTTACCGTCACATCCTCGATGATTATGATCGGATGCAATTTGGCTATGAGGCCATCAAACAAGTAAGCCGTGCGAGTGAAATGGTGAACGAGCCAGAGTGGTATGATGTTTTACTTGAGGTACTGATGGCGCTCGATAGCGCGACAATTGAACGCCAGTTAATTGAGACATGGTTTTACTTGAGGCACGCGGCATTACTCGGCCATGAATTGAGCCTGACGCATGACATTGACGGTAAAGTGCTTCTTCCCGAGCAGGCGTATCGATATGATATTAGCGAAACAGGCCTGCGAGCGACTCAGGGCGGTGAATTGACCTCTGATCATATTAAACTGCTGCGCCTTATATCGACAAAGTCGCTGAAGGTCCTTGCGCAGGTTGGCGGTGTTAGTTCCGTCTTACCTGATTGCTGGCTGGCAGCGAGGCAGCACGCGGCATTGTAAAAAAGCACCCGCCACTGGCTGTGGCGGGTCTACGGAGGAATCAGGCGGCTATGCGATCGTATAGCCGGCAGCCGAATTTTCCGGTCAGGAAGGCTACACACGCTGCAAGCCGATGCTTGAAGCTGGGGTCTTCCTTAATTATCTTCTCGATCAGTATAAGCCCTAGGCCGGATGGCGTCGAATCTGTGCTGAAGCGACTTGCTCGCAGGAGATGGAACCGGTTGTTCCGTCTCCAGGCGACGTCTTCAAGCTGGGTGTTGGCTGTCAGGTGCAGATCGATCGCCTTGGCGTAGTGCTGCTGAGTATACGCCAGGCGTGCCTTGGCCATTGTGACAGAACCGATAAGGTTCGTGTCGCTACCAAACAATTCTTCGGCGGCAGCAAGCGACTCGTTGGCTCGCCGCAGTGACGCCGCGTACCGTGCGACGGAGGATAGGCGTCGCGCTATGGCTGCTTGGCGTATTAGCCAATAAGCCGCATCGCGATGGAAGCCGCCCTCATGGGTGATGGCGTCCCAATCTGCGCACGTGCGTCCGTGAGCTCCGTAGTGCTCAGCTTCAGCCTCGTTGCCCTTGAGCCAGGCTAGCTGCGCAAGCTGCGCCCAATAGTCGGCTTGCTTGGTGGCCTCTGTGTGGCCGGCTGTTTTAAGTACCATTTCGGCTTTGCGAAACCGTCCTGCATGTATCAAGCTTGTTGTTTTCTCGAGAAGATCATCCATGATTACTCCTGGTGTTGTAGGGAATGGAATAAATATATAATACCATCGATAGAGACGTACAGCAAATCGTGAAGGCTGGTCAATTGAGGCTGCTCGTAGTGCTCACATAAATGAAATCCCCGCCACTGGCTGTGGCGGGGTGGGGTAGAGGCTTGCGCCTCTACTTCGGACCTAGTTACCCTGGGCGCTGGTGCGCCCGAGGATAAAGATCCGGACGACGCTCCATTTGGCTCGCCGCGATATATCCGACCGCAAGATGCTGGCCAGGATATCTGCACTCAGAATCGCATCCTCGTACCTGACGTCTTGACCCCGGAAAGATGCGAACAACCGGTCTGCCAGTCTGGTGCGCCTGCACAGCAATCGAAGGATTGCCGTGTCGAGCGCTCGTTTCCAGGATTGTATGACGACATCCGCCGAACTTGACCATGCATTCGTCATCTCCTCGTGAAGCTCTCGGGCGAGATTGTGCTTGCTGGTGGCGGCGTAGTCGAGAATGTCGATATACGTCGTTACCGCTGCCTGTTCGCGCTGACCGTTGTTGGCAAGGTGTTGCTCTGCTTTTATGAGCGCCTTTTCGACAAGGTCGGCACGAGTATCTCGCATAAGTAACTTGCAGATCGCGCCTTCTACGAGCAGCTGCCCGTAAATCACTTCGAACCCACCAGGCAAGGGATCGTCGCTGTCTTTTTCTTTGGCTTTTCGAAGAAGCTTGAATGCCTCTCCGCTTTTACCATCGAGGAAAGTGACGACGCTCTTTGCGAGGAAGAAGCTGGCGTCGCAGGCGCCCTCGTCGGACAAGACGTACAGTTCGTGTCGTGCATCTGCCAGTTTGCCCACAAGGAGCTTTTGGCGCACAACCGAAATATCCGTTGTAGTGCTAGGTGCTATTACAGTGCTTCCCATCGTAAAACCTTTCTCTAGTAGTGCCAACGATAGGGTTAAATGATTATAACATCAAAGAAATAAATACGCAAGTTGCGACATCTGTTATAATAAGCAGTAATTATGAGCAATAAACAGATCAAGAACGAGCGAATGGAAGCAATTGTAAGTTTGGCGAAGCGCCGTGGTTTTATTTACCAAGGAAGTGAAGTGTATGGCGGACTGTCAGGTACTTGGGATTACGGTCCACTTGGAGTGAGCTTGAAGCGCAATATTATGCAGCTTTGGTGGAAAATGTTTGTTGATTCACGTGATGACATGTATGGTGTTGATGCGGCAATTCTTATGAATCAAAAAGTATGGCAGGCAAGTGGGCACGTTGATACATTTACAGATCCACTCGTTGAAGATCTTGAGACGAAGCAGCGTTTTCGGGCCGATCATCTGCTAAAAGATGCTGGTCATTCTGCCGAAGGTTTGTCACTTGACGATATGACAAAGCTTATTCGTGCGAAGGGAGTTAAAAGCCCTAACGGTAACGAGCTATCTGAAGTGCGTACATTCAATATGATGTTCTCGACGACGGTTGGTCCAGTCGCGGACGATAAATCAATTTCATACCTTCGCCCAGAGACAGCCCAGGGTATCTTTACGAATTATAAGAATGTTGTCGATGCATTTTATCCAGACCTTCCATTTGGTATTGCTCAGCAAGGTAAGGCATTTCGTAATGAGATTAGTCCACGAGACTTCGTGTTCCGCTCTCGTGAATTTGAACAAATGGAGATTGAATACTTCGTTCATCCTGAAAAATGGGCAGAGTCATTCGATGCGCTATTAAAAGATATCTATGAATTCCTTGAAGCACTTGGATTGCCACGCGAGAGTATTCATGAACTCGAAGTGCCAGAGAATGATCGCGCACACTACTCAAAGCGTACGATTGATATTGAATATGATTTCCCAATTGGTCGTGAAGAGCTGCTCGGTCTTGCATACCGAACTGACTTTGATCTTGGAAACATCCAGCGCGTTGCTGGCAAGAGTATGGACTATATCGTCAAGGGAACGAACGAAAAGTTTGTCCCTCACGTCATTGAGCCGTCATTTGGTGTCGAGCGTGCGCTCATGGCTGTACTTTCTGCCGCTTATACGGAAGACGAAGTAAACGGCGAGAAGCGTATCTTCCTCAAGTTCCCAGAACATCTTGCTCCAATTAAGTATTGTGTATCACCACTCCTTAAGAATAAACCCGAGCTCGTTGCCAAGGCTCGCGAAGTATATGAGCTACTTAAGAAAAAACACGGCAACGTTATGTGGGACGATAACGGCAACATCGGTAAGCGCTACCGCCGCCAAGATGAGATCGGTACGCCGTACTGTGTTGTGATTGACTTTGATACGATCGAAAATGATGGTCTTGTCTCTGTTCGTTATCGCGATACAACTGAACAGAAGCGCGTATCTGTCGACGAACTCGTCGCGTAGTTTCTTATTTTCTAATAACATATCGGAGCGGTAATGCAGACTGAAATTGAAGCAAAGTTTTTAAATGTAGACCACGATACTATTCGCTCATTGCTGCACGAAATTGGTGCGGAATGCGAGCAGCCGGAGCGTTTAATGCGCCGCGTGGTTGTACATACGCCAGAGATGAATGAAAAGGATGCGTTTGTTCGTGTTCGTGATGAAGGTCATCGGGTGACGATGACGTATAAGCAGTTTGACGCTGACTCAATTGACGGTGCTAAGGAACATGAAATTATCGTGAGCGATTTTGACGCGGCGGTCGCACTTCTCGACGCTGCTGGTCTGGCGCACGATACATATCAGGAGTCGAAGCGAGAGAATTGGCGATTTGGTGATGTTGAAATTATGCTTGATGTATGGCCGTGGCTTCGTCCCTATCTTGAAATTGAAGGCCCAGACGAGACATCTGTACGATCTGTTGCAGATAAGCTAGGGCTAGCTTGGGGCGATGCCGTATTCGGCGGTGTCGCAAATGCCTATCTCCTGCAGTATCCTCACATTGGCGACGAGGGGAGAAGGGAGATTAACGGCAACTGGCCAGTGATCAAATTCAGCGATCCGCTTCCAGAGCTACTTGAGGTTGCATAGGCCATGTCTACTCCCGAGGTTCGCTTTAAGTTCCCGTGGCTTCTTTTAAAAACATTTGACTTCGCACTACGGCCGGCTCTTGAAAAAGAGGGTGCTGCTGATCTGCTTGATAAAGAGTTTATTTTAGAGCGGCTCGAGCGTCACGAGACTGCTTGGCGGCCCTACGAGCAGAAGGTGCTTGAGGGTATGTGCAGTATCTTTGAGCTTGAATTTCGTCAAAATATCATCGATATGTACGTTGCTCCGCTCAAAACTTCTTTTTCGGATCCGATGATGATCTCAACCCGCTACAAGCCAGAGCAGGTCGTTGGCGTCATAGCGCACGAGCTAATGCATCGACTACTGACCGACAATACGCTTTATGATGATAGGCATCTCGTCTCACACTGGAGTGAGTTATTTGGAACGGAGCATACCCAGGTGGCACTAGTACATATTCCGATTCATGCAGGCTTAAAGATGCTATATATCGATATATTGAATGAGCCCGAGCGTCTTCGAGAAGATATAGAAAGGTGTCAGCGCTTCGAGCCATACAGGCAAGCCTGGGACTACGTAGAGGCTGAAGGCTACCAGGAGATTATTGCTCGTCTAAAGTCTAGCTATGCGACGCTCCAGGAGAGGCAGGGGGAGCTGGCGTGAAGCAATTAGTCGCCATGTCTAAAAATAATATATCGGTGTTTGTCGACTACGAGGCGACCAATGTAACGTTTCATATTCGCGAGACACCCGATTTACTAGATTTAGTGCGGGAAGCGATTGAAGCAAGTGATATTGTTGGTGAAGGTGAGCTGCTTTTCGAAAGAAATATGGGGCGAATTGTTGGCACGACAAGTCTTGTGGAGACGACCGACGCCGATGATATTATCTACGCTAAGCGAAAGGAGCGGGAGAAATACTCTCGATTCGCCAAAAACAGAGAACTAGTACCAACAAGTTATATTGTTATCTGTATAAGGAAGCAAAGCGGCGATTACCTGCTGTGGACGGCTTGGTGCGGTCGGTTATTGCCAAAAGAAGCATATGACCCAGCATCTCACTTTAGTAGGACGCATGCACTCGTTTATGATGAAGAATTAATACAGCTCGATACGATAACGACATTGCGTCCGTAACTTACGTAAGGGGTGGAGTGTCAAATAGTTGGCGGCAACTGTACAATAAGTAGTAGTACTAATGAGCAAGGAGGTAGAATATGGGATTCTTTGAAGGATTAGGAAAAATGTTCCAGGGTAAGCCCTTGTTTGAAGACCACTCCGATCATAAATCTCAAGTTGATCCTGGTGATGATCCGTGGCGTAAGGATGCTGAGTCTGCGGCAAAAGAATCGACAACGCCTGAAGCGTCGCTGCTCGTAGATGAAAAAGGTCGAAAGATCATACCGGAGATTCGACTTGAGCGCTGCAAGTCATACGTCAACGGTAACGAGATGATGGTGACTGCCTGGGCGACAAATGCGGGTAATGTAGAGGTCGAGCTCGATAAGATCGAAATACTCGGTATGCGCTATGAGCTTGATCGATTTTTGAGTCCTGGCAAGGGGCACGAAGTAACTCTTTATAAGGGTCCGGTCACAATGGATGATTCTCATGACGAGGCGATACTGCATTATAAGATCGTTGAAAATGGCGATTATTTCGCGGCAGAATTCATGATTGAGTATAACCGTGAGTCAAATGGCGTCTATGTCGTTGAAGAGTTGCATCCCGAGTCGGTTGTTCGTGATATATAAGCGACGCGACTAACTATTGCACGGCCGTCTACTTGAGAGCATACTGTAGACACAATTAACAAGGAGGCGACATGGATATAGTCATTAATTACTGGGCGGTACTCGCTGCGGCGGCCGCTAGTATGGTAATCGGTGCAGTGTGGTACTCACCAGGTGTATTTGGAACGGCTTGGATGAGACTTGCGAAAGTGAAGCCAGACAGCAAGGTGTCCAATATGCAGATGACCGTCATGTACGGTGGTACATTTGTCGCTTCACTCATTACAGCGTATGTGTTAGCTCATGTTGCGTTCTTGAGCCATGATTTCTTTAATAACTCATTCTTACAGGATGCATTATCGACGGCATTCTGGCTGTGGCTTGGTCTTACGGCGGCACGACTATTTGTTCATGATACGTTCGAAGGTCGTCGAAAGAAACTGACATTACTGACAGTCGGACACGAGTTCGTGACGATTATGGTGATGGCGCTTATTATCGGCCTGCTTCCTGTCTAGATAGGTTATACACCGTAACGAAACCGACCCCTGTTGTCTGACGATAGGGGTCTTTTTTGTTGTTTATACGAGCGTATAATAAAAGTAGCAGCCTAATAAAGGAGGTGACTATGTTTAACCAGGGAACAGTTGTAGCTACAATTGCCGTATCGGATATTGTAGCAGCACAAGAATTCTACGAAGGTGTTTTGGGACTTGTCGCAGAGGACGAAAACCCGGGCGGGGTGACGTATCGAAGCGGCTCTGGCAAGCTTTTTGTCTACGAGTCGGAGTTTGCGGGCACTAATCAGGCCACGTACGCGTCATGGGAGGTTGAAGACGTTGATATTGCTGTTGCCGATCTAAAGACGCGAGGTATTACGTTTGAACACTATGATTTACCCGGAATGACGCACGAAGGTGACGTTCATTTGATGGGATCATATAAGTCGGCCTGGTTCAAGGATCCGGATGGCAATATCTTAAACGTGAGCGATGGCAAATTCTAGTCATATTACTGGCGATGACTCAGCGGCAACTGCTATAGTAGAGTAATGATTACGTACTACACTGACGGCAGCGCGAGCCCAAATCCTGGCCCAGGGGGATATTCGGTTATTAAAGAATTACAACCATATTTACTTGGTAGTGAAGAGGGCGACACGACAAATATTCGTATGGAAGGCAAGGCAATCTTAGCTGCGCTTAAAGACGCCAACGGAGAGCATTGCGAGATTTTTACTGACAGCGAATTTTGGATCAACGTGATTACGAAATGGGCGCCTGGCTGGGAAGCTAAGGGTTGGAAGAAGAAGAGTGGAGAGATTAAAAACCTTGATATCGTTCAGGAAGTGTATCCGATCTACCAGCGGTCTAATGCTACGTTGACATGGGTCCGTGGTCACGAAGGCGACATTGGTAATGAGCTTGCTGACGAATGGGCAAACAAAGCGCGTGAGCGTCGCGATGTTGGGCCGGTATACGTTGAGGATCAGGCGCCGAAATCTGCCGCAGAGCTGACAGATGAATTTCTTGGTCTTGGTGCGGTTATGCAACTCGCAACAAGTCATAATGATATACCGTGGATCTCGACAGTTTATTTTGTAGCTGATGCCGACAGGAGCATTTATTGGTTAAGTTTGCCGGGCCGCCGACACAGTGAAGAGATTGCGAGCAATCCTCGCGTGGCTATCGCTATTGCTATCAAGCAGGACCTGCCTGTGATTGGTATTCAAGCGGAGGGTGCAGTCACTATCGTCGAAGACGCATCGGTCGTTGAGACGGTCCTCGCAAGCTATATCAAGAAGTATGATGGTGCCGGCAAGGAATTTCACCAGCGATTTGTCGATGGCAAAAATAAACACCAATTATATAAGCTAACTCCAGCCAGTCTTGTATTATTCGATGAAGTGCACTTTGCATCTGGGCCTGCGCAGAAGATCATCTAAGTAAGGAGGCTTATGCGAGAAATTGAAATTAAAGCTAGAATCGCGTCCACTCAGTCCATTGTTGATGTACTGAAAGCGCAGAATATTGCCGCAACCGATCCTGTAACCCAGCATGACCGAGTTTACGGACAGGACGGGATTGAAGATACGACAGACAATACGGCGGCATGGCTGCGGATTCGATCTGAGACAAAGCAGGGTGAGACAAAACATATTTTTACGCTGAAACGTTCAGTGACTAATCAGATGGACAGTATCGAGCACGAGACGGAAGTGGCTGATCCTGTCGAGCTTGAATCTATTATTAAGCAGCTGTCTTTTTCGCTCTACTCTGATCTCACAAAGACTCGTCAAAAAGCGCATCTGAACGATATTGAGATCTGCATCGATAGTGTTGATGGGCTTGGCAACTTTGTTGAAGTGGAAAAACTGACGGATGAGGATGCGGACTACGATGCCGTCGCAGCTGAGCTGTGGCTCGTACTTGATCAACTTGGCGTTCGGCCTGAGGATGAAGTAACAGATGGCTACGATGTGCTCATGAACAAAAAACTAGCGGCTGCCATCTAGGCGTGACACGCGTTACTGTTCAAGATGCGATGCAGCAGGGGTATGAGTATACTCTTAGCGAGCCAATGGGCGCGAATTTTTCTCCTGATTTTCACCCGGAATTAACGCCGCCGCAAATGTTGTCTCTGGGCGTTTTTGGCGGTGTCTATATGCGCGACTGTCGCGATGAATTTCCGCGTAGTTGGTTTGAGAATGCTGTTCTTGCCTCGGGTAAAAAGGACGTAACATTGAACTTCTTTCAGGTTGACGCGAGTCAGTCACTGGCAGAGTGGCGCCGAAAGGGGTGGATTTATGACGAGGATCCGCGCGGATGGTTTCAGTGGTACTGCCGATACTACATGGGGCGCCGATTGCCTAGCGAGGACGAGCGGCAAATAAAAAGGTGGAAGCAAATGGTGCGCCATATTGGTCAGATCAAAGCGCATTGTACGCCGGGTGATCTAGCCTGTCGCCGAAGGCAGCGTCAAGCGCTGCTCCACTGGGCGTACGATAGTAGGAATATATGATAACTGTACTTACGCCGTCAAAAACAATGGACTTCAAGAGCGCCCCGCCGTCATATCTTCATTCGACGCAGCCTCTATTTTTACCCGAGGCTAATGAGCTTCGAGAGATTATCAGTGGCTATGATCGGTCGACTATAAAGACGTTGATGTCGGTAAGTGATGATCTGGCAGACAGGGTGCAGGTAATGTATCGTGACCAGGTAAGTAAGCCTTCATTTTGGGCATACGACGGCGATGTTTTTAAGGGTGTACAGGCGGCAACATTAACTGAGTCGGACGCTTTGTTCGCCCAGGAGCATATAGTTGTCCCGAGCGGCCTTTACGGCTTGGTACGACCATTTGACCGCATCTCTCCGTACCGTCTTGAAATGAAGGCAAAGGTAGGGGTAGGGGATACTAATAATTTATATCAATTCTGGGGAGATAAGCTCGGTCGCTATGTAGAGCGCCATGCAAACCATGAAGTTTTGATGTTATCTTCGTATGAATACGCTCGAACGATTCTTCCGTATGTTTCAGTGAAAACTCGCGTTGTTACCCCTGCGTTTATTGATAAAAAGCCAAATGGCGTAGAGGCGCAAGTGGCGATCTATAACAAGATGATGCGCGGTGTTATGGGGCGCTGGGTTATTGATGAGCGAATAGACTCCCTTGATAGGGTAAATGAGTTTCGCGCGCATGGCTATTCGTATAGCCAGGAGAGGAGCAGGCCAGATTGCCCGGTCTTTTACCGAGACATAATGACGCCACTTCGCTGGGAGTAGGTATCGACTACTTGGTAATATGTATCTGGCCATGATAAGATGGGCAGGTAACAAACTAAATATCAAGAGCGCGACGAGGGACTGGCCCGATGACTCGCCGGCAACCTGTAGAAATATAAGGTGCCAATTCCAGCCTGAAATATCAGGAAAGATATACGAGTACTTCTTTTATTGAAAAAGAAAAACTCCTTTCTTGATGTTGTCGGGGACAGATAGAGAGGAGTTTTTCATGTCTGTAGAAACAAATTATCGAACCGCCGAGAGCGTATCACCTAAGCATCCGGATAAGATTGCCGATCAAATATCCGATGCTATTCTCGATGCTCACCTAGCCGAGGACCCATTGGCCCGTGTTGCTGTTGATGTGGCGGGTGGCCACGGAAAAATTTATGTCACTGGTGAGGTGACTTCTCGGGCAACTCGAGTCGATGTGCCTTCGATCGTACGGCGCCTAGCGGGAGACATTGAACTCATTGAAAATATAGCAGCCCAGAGCCCAGAAATTGCTCAGGGAGTTGATACGGGTGGCGCTGGTGACCAGGGGATCATTACGGGCTATGCAACGAGTGAGACGCCGGAATTACTTCCTCGCGAAGTGGTGTTGTCACGGCTGTTAAATCAATATCTCTTTGCCGTGTGGCCCTATGACGGCAAGACGCAGATTACACTCCATGGGAAGAAGATAGCTGGAGTCGTAGCAAGTTTCCAGCATGCACCGACTCTCCGCTTGCGACAAGCTGTTGATGTATGGCTGGAGGACTACGAACTCGATGAGGCAATTCGGATTCACGTTAATCCTAGTGGCGATTGGCAAGTGGGCGGATTCGATGCCGATGCCGGGCTAACTGGCCGCAAACTGGCAGTCGATAACTATGGGCCACGCATTGCTGTCGGAGGAGGGGCATTTAGTGGTAAGGATCCAAGCAAAGTTGACCGTAGCGCCGCGTATGCTGCGCGGCAGGTCGCTGTTGATTACCTTAAGAAGAGAGGCGCCCAAGAAGTGTCCGTGCGTATTGCCTATGCAATTGGCATCGCAGAACCGCTCGAACAGACAGTGATTGTTGATGGTGTGTCGGAAGCGATTACAGGTTACGACCTTACTCCAAATGGCATTATTGCATCATTGGACTTGCGCCGACCGATCTATGAACATACTGCACAGTACGGTCATTTTGGTCATGGGTTCGACTGGGAGCAGTAGTGAGCATTCCAGCTAATATTGACATATCGTAGAAAAAATATAAAATATATTTATTACATGCGTATTAGTGAGATGATAAGTGATCAACAGGGCTTAGTATCAGAGTCCGATGCTGAGCCTGGCCCCACGGGTCATCGTCAATATATTAAGCACGATCAATACGTCAAGAAGATCCTAGGACTATCTCACCAGCTGGAGCGAGATAGTCGAGTTCGCTATAAGGAATGGCGAGGTGGCAAGGCAGATAGTCTATCGGTGAAGGTAGGGCCCGAAAAGATTTACGCATCACTTGCGGGCCGTGCTTTTGATAATTATACAATTTTGTCGGATGACGAGAAGCTGCTACTTGAGGCTATTGCCTCGCGAACAATGGGAGAGGTAGACACGAGCGTACCATCTGGTGACATGCAGGTGATGATTAATCATGTGCCCTTATTCTTTCATCCCGAGCAGGCGGCAATTATCGGACATCGCAGTTATGAGGATGCGGCGGATATTGCATTTGAGTCTGATACGTTATGGACACCTCGACACCGACATGCGCTTCTGGGCGGTTTGGCAACAGTACTCTACTACGCCGAGAATCCACGCGATTTACGTACTGTTGAATAATTTACGTCTATTCGTACTTACGGTTAGTAGGGTACTATAGGGTGAGTTGAAAATAAAAGAAAGTTAGAATATGGAACCTGAAACGCGTGATACGACAGATATTTTTCTGTGGGCAAACAATACTGACGGAGTAAAAAAAGAACTTGATGTTGAATTCTTCTTGTTTAATAAGAACTACACTCCCTACAGTACACATTTTTCCACTGAGCTTAACGTGCAGATCAAGCCACTATTTCTGTACGACCTAATTAATTTTGTTAACCTCGGAGCGGGTACTGGCCTCGCCGTACGAGACTTTGAGTTGTCTGACGGAGAAGAGAATACGTTGCTGCGTACAGATCTTGAAAAAGTCGGCCGTGCCGAAACGCTCATTCACCTCATTGAACATGAGCGTCATGATATCGTTGAATTTAGCGAAGAGGAACATGAGTTCAAGCGAATTAAAGGTATTGTCGCTCGCTTTACGCATAAAGACGATCCTAAAAAGGCTTTTTATGCTATTAAGCAGGTACCACAGTCACAGGTGCTGAAGGGAACGACCGCATGGGAATTCCGAGAAGGTAAGTTTGGCGCATTTCAGGCTGATGTTGGTTTGAAAATCCCACCAGACAATCAGGTTCTCATTATTGATAAAGACATCTTCATCTTTAATCAGCCGAAGTTTGAGAAGCTGTTTAACTATGACTATAAGAAGCAGGCACTCGCCGACGAGAAAGTCGCAGAGATCGAAAAGCTGTTCAAGCTAAGCTTCCCTGATGGCCTTGATCTTCAGACGCTGGTTCGTGATCGACGAAAAATCGTCAATAAACTGCAAAAGATGGAAATTGGCACAGTGACGCAAGAGCAGGCAATCGAGTATGCTGATACGATGCAGCTTGAGCTCATGACTGACGACGCTGGTGCGATTATTATTATGGACGGTAACGATCTTGATACGTTTGTAAATCTCATTAACGAAGACTATATTACGAGTGAGATAACCGGCAGGCGCTTTGAAATTAAGAGCAAAAAGCTTCTTGACGATGCCGAAGGTGAACCGCCGCGCGGATAGTAGAGGTAGAGTAATACCGGTCCTATAGGGACCGGTATTTTAATGCAGACGTCATAGGATGGTATACTTAAAGGAATGAATCAGGGGTTAGCACTAGAGATTATGCTTTCGGGAGAAAGCGTACTATTAACCGGTCCAGCTGGAGCCGGTAAGACGTTTGTATTGAATCAGTTCATTAAGCTGGCTAAGGCAGACGGCAAGCATGTCTCAGTGACGGCGACAACCGGCCTGGCCGCGACGCATCTTGGCGGTACGACAATCCATAGCTGGTCAGGTATCGGTGTATCTGACGAATTGCCGCATCGCTTCGCTGACCATGTCGCCAAGGGTCGTCGAGAAATTATTGAAAAAACCGACGTGCTGATTATCGATGAGATCTCAATGCTCCATGATTTTCGCTTAGATATGGTGGACGAGGCTTGCCGATTGGTCCGCAAGAAGCCCGATACGCCATTTGGCGGTATTCAGTTGATCATGAGTGGAGACTTTTTCCAGCTTCCGCCTATCAACCGTGGCGATAGCCGAGCGGGCGGTTTCGTTGTGCATTCTAAGGCCTGGGAAGAACTCGACCCGACGATCTGTTACCTGGAAGAGCAGCACCGTCAAGATGACGAGCATTTACTTGATATTCTTAATGCGCTTCGAGCCGGCGACGTTCGCCGTCATCACGCCGAAAAGCTACTTGAGCGAGTCGATGCTGAGCCTCCCGCTGATGCGGTTATGACCGAACTTCATACTGTTAATATTGATGTCGATCGACTTAATGAACTTAAGCTCGACGAGCTAGGTGGTGACGAACTTTTTTATACACAAAGTACGACAGGGAGCGAAAACTACGTAGAGAATCTACAACGTTCTGTTCTTGCTCCGGCGACACTACGTCTTAAAAAAGGCGCGTTAGTCATGGCAGTTAAGAATGCTACCGACCGTCGCTATGCGAACGGTAGTATCGGCACGGTAATTGATTTTGAGCCGACGACTGAATATCCGGTAGTAAAGTTCCGTAGTGGACGCACGGTCAGCATGGTGCCGGACACCTGGGAGCTTCGTGACGGCGACAAGAAGCGTGCTGGTATTACGCAGATTCCACTGCGACTTGCATGGGCGATTACGGTTCATAAATCACAGGGTATGACTCTCGATGCAGCTCGGATCGATCTGCGTAAGGCGTTTGTTCCGGGTATGGGATATGTCGCTTTGAGCCGAGTAAAAAACTTGCACAACTTATATTTACATGGCATTAATCGTACGGCGCTTCAGGTGAGCGAGGATGCTCAGATAATTGACGGACGACTACGTACCCGTGCGGCAGACGATACGAAAAAATTTGCCCATCTGGCTGACAACGCTGAAAAACGTAAAACAGCGCCAATAAAAGAGAAGCCGGCAACTGGCGGATGGTCGGATAAGATCGCTAAGATGCGCGAGACATATCCGAATGCCTATCGACCGTGGCAGCCAGCGGATGACGCCGTACTGAAGCAGGAATTTCAGAACGGTAAGACGGTTAAGGACCTTAGTGCGGTGCTTGGGCGACACGAGGGGTCAATTACGATGCGCTTGCAAAAACATTTCGGCGAAGACGCAGTCTCCTAGATTACAACCCGATTGCGAATCTACTAAGTGGTATACTAAAGGGTAGTTTATGCAGAAGCAACCGAAAACAAAGTTACAATTTCCAAAACGATTTCTATGGGGAGCTGCTACGGCGGCACACCAAGTTGAAGGCGATAATCATAATCAATGGTCTGTCTGGGAGCTAGAAAATGCCAAGACAAAGGCGGCTCAGTCGGAGTACCAGCTGCACGATCTCGATAACTGGTCGGATATAAAGTCTGCGGCCAAGCGCCCCGATAACTATGTGTCCGGCTCATTAGCGGATCACTATAACCAATATGAGCAAGATTTCGACTTGCTGACAAAGATGCATATGAATGCATATCGCTTCAGCGTTGAATGGTCACGAATCGAACCAGAGCAAGGTGTCTGGGACGCAGCGGCTATCGATCATTACAAACGATACGTTGCTGCGCTCAAAAAGCGCAATATCGAACCGGTAATGACCTTATTCCACTTTACGCTTCCTGCTTGGTTTAGTGAGCGAGGCGGTTTCGAAAAGCGTTCGAACGTCATGTATTTCACTCGATTTGCCGAAAAGATCGTGAGTGAGCTAGGTAAGGATATTCGTTTCATTATTACTATCAATGAGCCGGATATTTATGCACGCGAAAGCTACAGGGCAGGCAACTGGCCACCGAACCGCACAAGCAATTGGCAGATGTTCCGTGTGCTGAATAATTTAGCGTATGCACACCGCCAAGTAGCCAAGCGGCTTCACGGCATGAATAGACGCTATAAGGTGTCGATTGCCAAAAATTCAGCATATTCGTACGCAGGTGATACTGCATGGCTCAGTCATGCTAGCGCGGCAGTCTTGCAGTATATGCAGGATGATTACTTCCTCAGGAAAGTCGTTAAGCACTGCGACTTTCTCGGCGTAAACTATTACTTTAGCAATCGGGTTTATGGCTACCGTGTTCATAACCCTGACATCAAAGTCAGTGACCTCGGCTGGGACATGAGTCCGTCTAATATTGAATATGCGCTCGAACGACTTTATGAGAAATACAAACTGCCTATCATCGTCACCGAGAACGGCGTTGCTGATCAAGGTGATGAGTACCGACAGTGGTGGATTACGCAAACACTCGCTGGCATGCAGCGAGCACTAGATAGCGGCGTTGATATTCAGGGCTATCTGCACTGGAGTTTGCTAGACAATTTCGAATGGGCACATGGAAAATGGCCGCGCTTCGGCTTGGCTGCGGTGGATTACGAGACAGGAAATCGTACCCTCCGACCGAGTGCTATCTGGTTTGGAAGAGTTATTAAACATTTACGAGAGACAAAATAAGATGGATGAACCGTTTGGCAAAGTTGAGATAAAAATTGCCGTTATTGGTGGTGGTACGGGTAGTTTCACAATGTTGAGTGAACTGAAAAACTACACGAGTCGGATTGCCGCCATTGTTAATATGGCCGACGACGGGGGAAGTACGGGCGTGCTTCGTGACGAACTCGGGGCATTACCCCCTGGTGACGTGCGTCAATGTCTTGTCGCACTGAGTGATTCTGCAAAGATCCGTGACCTATTTAGTTATCGGTTTGAAGAGGGGACATTTGGCGGGCATTCATTTGGTAATATTCTCCTGACAGCACTGGAAAAGACGACCGGTAGCTTTGCCGAGGCGGTAGAGACAGCCTCTGATATTCTTCGTATTAACGGTATGGTCATTCCGGGCACACTAGACGATGTCCGTTTGAGGATGGAGTGGCCTGAGACAAGCCTCGTGCTGCAGGGTGAGCGGATTATTGATGCTGACTACTTTAAACATGATCCACGTCGGGCGACACTGTCATTAACACCAAACCCAGTTCCGAACCCGACGGCTATTGCGGCAATTGAGCAAGCCGATCTTGTCATTATCTCTCCGGGTGACCTATATACATCGCTTGGCCCGCTTCTTGTTATCGATGGTATTGGTGAGGCGCTCATGAGGACGAGTGCTACCGTTGCATACGTATGCAACCTTGTCACGAAAGAAGGGCAGACGGCTGGCTTTACAGTGAGCGATCATGCTCGCGAGATTGAACGATTCGCTGGCGGTAAATGCCTCGACTACGTCATCTATAACGAGCAGCAGCCTTCCGCTGCTGTGGCGGGGCGCTACAAAGCCGAGGGTGCGTACTTGGTCAAACATGACGATAGTATTCTCGCACAGGCTCACTATAAAACGATTACTGGAAACTTCCTTGGTGGTCTTGCTGAGGAGCATACTAGTGATATATTACCCGTGACACGATCATTGATTCGTCATGACGCCAAGCGCGTCGTTAAGACGCTTCTCAAAGAGTACGGGCGATCCAAGCGGTCGTAGCGCATTGTGATTAAGATTGTGTAGTTGCGAAATTTGCAACTATGTAGCTATATATATTGACATAGCATAAGCATTATGCTAATGTAAGATTATTATGAAACACAAAACAAAAACTCTCACCGCTCGCATTATCGACAATCTTAGCCAAAATAGCACCGCTGCGTCTATCGAGCAGACTAATAAGGATTTCAAGAACTCACTTCTGATCGTTTCAATCGGAATCAATGTGTTTATTTTTACTGCCTGGCTTGCACTACAGGTGACTGTTGGATACGACAGCCAAGTTGCTTCATTGCTACTTTCTCGCTAAACACGATTAATACATCGCTAAAAACACCACATCGGCTCTCCGGTGTGGTGTTTTTCTTACCTCTGTTAGCAAGGGAACTTATCCACAAAAGAGTGGATAAGTAGGGCAGGCTATGGATAAAATGTCAAAAATGGGGGTTGTCGTGGGTAGAAGTGGGTATTATAGTTAGATCCAGTGGAACAAGGCACAAGCCTCCAAAAACAAACACCACTAGAAAAAATTAAAATAACTAATCCAAAGCCAAAGGAAACGTACTGTGGCAACTGTAGATTATTTCGAACGAAAGCTTGACGACAAGCGTCGGTTAACCATACCGGCTGAACTTCGAAGTGAATTTGCAAGCGGCGTCGTACTTACTAGAGGGTTTGGCCAGTATCTTCACTTATATCCACAACATGTGTGGGATAGGGAAGTCGAACCAGCATTAGGCGGTAGCATTCTCGATGAGAAGGTAGCTGATCTAAATGTGAAGTTTCGACGAGGCAAGACTGATGCGGATCTCGACCAAAAACAAGGCCGAGTGACAATTGAGCAGCACCTGCTCGAGTATTCAGGTATTGACCGAGAACTGGTAGCCGTCCGAGCCGGAGCATACTTCAGAATCATGCGTCCCGAGGCCGACTATTAGCGAACAATTTAAATCTGCACTTTAACAATCCAATACCAAGTAGAAAGCAAAGAGAAAACTCTCGAGATCAGCTACCTGGTAACTAGGCAAGTGGGATATTGAAGCCACATTAAAAGATTTCAAAGCACCTTACTTAAAACACACCTCCCAAAAAAACTCCACCTCACACATAAGTCTCTCAATCGAATAACTAGGTATGAGTTGCCTCTGGCACCCACCTGAACAGTTGTTCGACCACTTATTACAAAAACAAACACACATGCGAAAACAAAAATGCCTTAGTTACCAGATAGGTGATCTCGAGCTTCCGACACTATAGTGATATAGTAGTGAAGATGAGTTTCAAAGAACATCCACCACAGACATTACATGTTCCTGTCCTTCTGGACGCGACACTTGATACGTTACATCCTATTCAGGGCGAGAGTTATCTCGATTTGACGGCAGGGTATGGCGGTCATGCACGTTGCGTGCTTGAAAAGACAGAAAACTTTACTAACTCCGTTTTAGTTGACCGCGACGATTACGCTATTGAGCGCCTATCTGAGTTTCAGCAAAAGGGAGTACGTTTACTGCATACCGATTTTGTTAGTGCTGCGAAGCAACTGATTGAAGAGGGTAGGCAGTTTGATATTGTATTGGCTGATTTGGGGGTGTCATCACCACAACTCGACCAAGCAGAGCGAGGGTTTTC
>RCUK01000729.1_pt1 | contig 25486 bp, 23 predicted proteins | sample 2166381 | NCBI WGS metagenome assembly RCUK01 (sample SAMN09932809, study PRJNA488358) | compost metagenome | isolation source: compost soil in an enriched community | place: Germany: Experimental Botanical Garden | reverse complement strand
GTTCAGTGCGGTCAAAAAAGCTTCTTTGGAACGGAAAGGTTTAAATTTTGCCTTGGAAGAAAACCACAGTCCTGGGCGTATATTGTAAATAATGGTTTTCTTTTCCTGGACTTTTAATGGGTAGGTACTGCTAGGGCAGGCCATATCCCAGATCTTGTTGAGCCAAACATCCTTGATTGTTATCTCACTGCCCCTCATCTGATAAGCAAATATCAGGTAATCAGAGTCTAACCTGTAAGAGCTAGTGAGAAGGGAATTACAATAGGAGTCGAAGTTCGCCAGATCAAACCCAGGTCCTGTGTCCCAATCAAATGTCTTGACTTCCAATAAGTCTACTTTCTTATTGTGTTTATTTAAATAGAAATCAGGGAATACTTGCGAGTTTGTGTTTTCTTCAAACTCAATCATCTCCCGCATCATCCAGGCTTTTAGCCATTCTTGAAGTAAATTGCCCACTGTATCACGTTTTTCAATTGTGATCGATAAATCTTTCAGTTCAAAATTGATAAAGGCTTTCTCTCCAACGATTTTGTATTCGTTTACTAACCTGTTGTAAAGTTCTTGAGGTGTTAATTGCATTTGCTGGAATAATCTTGGGCCAAAGATTATTTAAATATCGACAAATTCCTAATCCTTCAGTGCATTTCCTCAAATACCCCTAAATATTGGTCCGCGCTAAGATACCACACCATTGAAAATTGAAATATAGCAATAAAACCCAACGACAGAAAAAACTGCCATAGCAAACCTACCCCCCGAGGTGCGAGCCCCTTCAAAACCCGCTTTTCCGCACTTTTACCTAAAAACCACCTAACAGGCTATGAAAGGAGGGTACAATCACCTCAATACTTCAATTTTATCGAGCTCAGCATCGGTCTTAACCGCATCAAAAACATCATTCACCTCGATTTCCAGATCATGCTTCAGGATAGCTTTCTCGGTCAATAGGACTAAATCTACGAAGTCCAGGCAGATTATGTCGGAATTTTCGCAAAGTTTAAGTGCTGGGGGGGAAAAGAAATACGAGGTAGCAAAAAGCCCCTCTACAGGTGTGAAAGACCTTGTTACCATGGAAGAATATGTTGCTTTAGCCTGGCTAAATTCCCTACTCCTCATTAAAAACAAAGAACCGGCAAAGTTCCTTATCTCTTCAACTGTTACCAGGGAATTATATTTCTTGGCCTGTCCCATCAAAAAACTCTTTCGGGGCGAATCGAACAATTCGAATGCTTTTACCCCAAAAAAGTCTATACCCTGGTCGTGAGAGGCTTTTGTAGCGTAGGTAAGGTTATATCCAAATATCTTTACCAACAAAGCAACATATCTTTCAAACCGTGTAGCCTCCAACGAATCCAAATAATTCGAAATAAGCATCACGTTATGCGAAACCCGAAATGATTGGGTATAGCTATCAAGGTAGATCCCGCTATCAAGGTGCCTTTTACTATACATTTCCAGTTCCACCATCAAATCAGAAAGGTCAGACTCGTTTTCGACCCCTTTCGATAATGATAAATTGGTTGTAGTATCGGACTTAAAAGCTTCTAGGACAGCAAACCTTCTAGCTTCTGCTTTGTTGTTCATCCAACATCAAATTAACCAATCTCTTAATATTGTTCAACGATTGCCCATCTTCATTATTAAGCTCCAACGATGGCCCAAGCTTTACGTTTTTAAGGATTGTCTCGGCACGTTTGATCTCTTTAGAAAACTTTTTCTTTGTGTAGCCATCATTCTGCTCAATTGCTTCGGTGATACTCCGTGCCTGTTCCAAACGTTCGAGGGAATCAGGATCGTCGATAATCTCATCCAGTTCCCTAATTTGCTTGTGGTTAATTATAATTGGGTCCAACAATTCCCCATCATTTATCCCTGCTTCATCATCATCCTCCTGAATAAAGTTTGGTGTAATCCAGGAGTAGAACCTATTGGTGTTTTCAATATTCCCAAAAGTCTTGCTCTCACTGTTCCACCCCATCCAATTCCTCACGTTACGCTTTAAGAGTACCTCCACAAATATCATGAACCTATCATGCGGGTTGAACGCTGGCGACATCTCATATAAAGATTTAGTGGCGATAAATGGCTGGATCGCGCAATACGCATCCAATTGCTCCTGGACTGCGCGCCTATTGGGAATCCCTAATTTCGAAGATATTTCATCGATGCCCAAACCTTTGCTACTCAATTCTGCAATTAACTTGGCCTGGTTATACCTGTCCCACTTTCGGGTACCACTTACGTGCCTTAGGCCCATCAGCACCAGGTAATCTTCATCGGTCGGGTAATCGTAAATAACAACTTCGATCCCGCCATCCTGGCCATCAAATAACCGCGGGTCCATCTTACCAATGTCAAACCCCTCATCAAAAGAGCGTTTTAACATTTTCAGGGCAACAGTCCTCCTATTCCCTTCAACAACAACATACCCAAGGTCATCTTTCAATTCCCTAACCAGGATATTGTCAACTTTAAGAAAGCCGTTTGTTTTAAAACTATTGATCAGATCGAGTACTTCCGAATTGTTCTTGCCCCCTACGATATTCTGGGTGCGTTGTTGAAGAAGTGCCCCAGTGATCTGGTCATCCGTCAACCCGGTAATTTCCTTATAGGCGGGATTACTTCTTAACCTGTAATTGTTCGGGTCCAGGAATAACTTATCGATGCTTATCTTCTTGGTATTCATTTAGTCTTTAGCTTTAGCCTTCGGCGGTACGAAATTTAATTATCAAACCCGTAAGTTCTTTCAAACAAATATAAAACAAATTGATCGCTAGGCAACTTATATACACCGACGATTTGCGCAATCCTATGTGATCCATCTATCGGCTGCAAAACCTTAAAGCGTCAGGGTTAAAAGTTGCGTATATCTCACCATTTGTTTTTAAGAAGCCATATCATCCGGTCCTTCTTCCATCAACTTCCTGTACTCTGCCCAGAAGAGTTTTTTAAACGATTCCCGGTCTTCAGCAGACACATCATATTTGTCCATTAAGGGGTCTGACGATAAATCGTAAATTATCCCCATTAAGCGCGGGACCTCTTTCTTATACTTTTTTGCATATAATTCGTCCACTTTCCTAGATGCGAAATATTGTGAACTACTTGACATAATGCTCATCAGCTTACCAATTACATCCTTGCTTAGCTGGTTATAAAGATAAGCGAGCTCACTTTCGTGGTTTTCAAAAGCGTCATCGAGTTTATATTCCTTTCTCAGCATCTTTTCCAAGCCGTCAAAAGATGCAAAGCAATCTGTAAAGCTTTTGATATGCCAATTATGCAAAAACTTATTCCTTATTTCCATAAATGAATTAATCTTTTTAACCTCAGTTTTATTGGTCAACTGAAGGTCAATCAGAATGTTGGTTTTTGCGTTAAAACTAAGTGCCGTAGACTTATCAGATAATGTCAAGGAGCTACGTTTATCGATATTAAGGGCCCTAGCTAAAAAATCGGTTACCATCCCCTCAACAAGAAGGCTGTTTTCCAATATAACAGAGCGTAGTTCCCGTGTTTCATCACTTACAAATTTCCTGTGTTCGCCCATAATAAATATTTCAACAAAGGTATCAACTGATTTTCAATAATCTCCGGTGGCCAGCCCCAATAATTTTCAAAAAAGTCCCTGGCATTATCATTACATTGATACCCATATCGTACGAACAATATTGCCGGCGCATTTTGCGAAAAATCAGTATTTATTTAACCTGACAGTGAATATTCCAAGTATGTTTTTAATTTAGCAAACCTAATGGCCCATATACCCTAGCGTTATGAATAGATTATAGATTTAGCCTAGCCAAGTTGTCATCATGGTATTCAACCCAAAAACCATAATAAAAATAGCAGATCCGAAAGAGCAGTCCCAGATACCTTGACAACAAGCCCATAGAAGCTGAAATATCAATCTCAGGCTACCGCCGCTTCTAAATAAAATTAAAAAAAGAGCGTTAAAAAAATGTCATTCAAAATCCCAAGCCAGCTAAGTGAAGACCAAATTGAATCAGACGTAGCCTCATACCTGGGCTACATCACTCCTTTCTGGTCCGAGCGTTTACGTTTAATTTCCGTAGATGAGGCAAGTACCGGCGCAGACAAACTCTTTAAGCGTTTTGTGCCTATTTACCTGCAATTTAAGGTTTCCCAAGGGCTCGATCCAAAAGCCTCAATACTGGGCCAGCTATTGAACAAACCACTGGGAAAAATTATCAGTTACAGAAAATCCAATAGCCTGGCCGGAGATCCCATACTTTATTTTCAGTTAAGGAGATTGGCCAAGACCGCTACAGAGTTCCAGCACAACCTGCTGGCACGGATGCATAAGCCACCCCATCAGTACGGACTATACATCGCCCCTTTAACTTTGAACCTCGATGAATATGAAAAACTGATGAACCAGGAGCCACGTTGGTGGAGCCGTATGTGGCACCCTTTCTATAAAGAGGACGCTGAAATAGCCGATAGCATCCAAGCAAAAAAAATATTCCTTGGCAGCCCCCCTTTTCTCCGGCACCACATTTCCATACCGGCACATACCGATGTTGATACCCATCACCACCACTACTCCTTTTCGAAAAACGGATCGGACCTTGCCTGGCATGCTGGGGAGGTAATCAGATCGGATTTCCGCTTATCCACCATGCTTTCTTCGATCAGTGAGCATTTTGAAACAAATAAACAAAGCGGAACCAGGCTTTTGGAATTCATTAATAGTATTCAACGCCTGAGCCTACAGGGTTTACCAGCTTTTGACAGGGAAGAGCAATACAACGAGTTAAACCAGATCGATTACAAACAAAACTTCACACGCTTTCTTAAATACGAACATGGGATCAGCCTCATGTTTATGGTTGACACTAACAGATGACAGTTCTTGAACAGATCAAAAATATAACAGACAGGGGCCTATTTGAAAAAATATGTGTGGACATCCTTCGGAATATCCGTCCGGAATATGCCAACATCATCCACGGTGGGTTGAACGAGAAAGGTGAACCGGTGCCCTCCCCTTTGGATGCTTTCCACTGCGATCAAAACGGAAATTTTGTGCTCATCGAGGTAACCTCAGATGACAGCAACCTGCGCAGGAAATGGTTGGATAAAAATACCGGCGACGTTTTTAAAGCACTCAGAAAAGTCCAAGAGTGGCATGTCAATTTTCCGGAGGCAACATTTACCCTGTGGCTGTGCACCAATCAAAGGGTTAAAGACAGCCACCAGAACAGGCTTTTCACAGACGTTATCGAAACTTTTAAGCAGTCTGGCGTCACCGTTGAATTCCTCGAACAATCTGCGATTGTATCCTTTTTAGAAGATACACCAATTGGTCAATGGATAGCCCAAAAGTCCCTGCATATCAGCGCCAAACAACTATCGAAACCCAAACTCCTTGATTTATCCTTGGTCAACCTAGAAACCTATGCCCGGGAAATTTTCGCAGGCGAACTAATTACCAGGGCATGTGAAGTTGATTTAGCGGAAATCCTCGACCAATCATACTCCCCGGTACTGCTAGTGGCAAAATCTGGGATGGGAAAATCTACAATCGCCTATAACATTTTAAAAACCTGCTCAAAGGCAAAAAAATGGGGGCTTAGGATTAAACCCAAGATTGCAGCAGATTCAACTTCTTTGATCGAGGCCATCAGTAAACAGCTCTTGCAGCACCAGGCCGACCTGTTTATATCCCCTTCACAGTTCCAAAACCTAAGTGAAAAAGTATTGATTGTGATCGATGACATCAATAAGGCTGACAACCCGACAACACTGCTTGAGCATATTTTGCTATGGAAAAGGGAAAGTAGTTTTAATGTAGTGATCCCGGTTTGGCAGAACGTATACGATCAGCTCCCAAAACGTTTCAAAGAGGAATACACAGACGAAAAAAATAAACCGGGGCTTTCCGAAAGCGTCCTGTTATTGGGCTATTCGACAGAAGAATCAATAGCGGCATTAAAGCTATCCCCCCTGAACAGTACCAAAAAATTCAGCGACCAACAACTCGAGCGGATATCCGGCGAACTATCCAACGATCCTTTCTTGATCCGGATCTATGGCGATTTAACCAATATTGACCAGGACAACTGGCTGGCAAAAACCTCAGCGCCTATTGAAGAATATCTCGAGCAAAGTTTACTGGACATCCAGCAGAAAGCTTCTATTCCATATTTTAGCCTCGAGCGGGCACTATTGAAACTTGCTGAACATATGATAAAGAGCAAACAACAATTCATATCATTTGTAGCGCTCGAGGACAAGATAGACCGCGAGGAAATCAAAATACTGCACCAGATCGGCCTCAATAATGCTATTTTTTCGATCGGCCCAGAAGGGCAACTTATCTTCAAACATGATAAGCTGAGGGACTACCTGCTTTCCAAAGCCATTGCCGGCATGTTTTCCAATCTACCCAAGCATGCCCAAACCCTGTCTGAGCCATACTATGCAGAACTCATCGGCAGGGCCCTATCCAACACAAGTGGCAGCCGAATGGCCGATAAATCCAAATGCTTGCTTGGATCCCTACCGCTGGCAGTAGTGGAATCCCTGAACTATCTCCAAGATGAAGATACCAGTGGGCCAATCACCCAGCAGCTCATCACCTGGCTTAAAACGCACAAAGAAAAATTAAACGAGGCAACACTAATTTCCATAAAGGCCAGCCTAAACAACATTCACAATCCCAGTGTCATCCAGATTTGTGATTGCCTGGATTCCGATTTTTACACCTTAGGGGCCAATTTTCTAAACGGGCACACCGCCTCAGGCATACGCTATATAGCCAGGTTAGCCAATAGTGATTTTGAGCCGAACAGTGGGAATACCCGCCGTGACTACCTCATGGCCAATTTTAACAATAGGTTTAAGGAAAACGGGATTGCAGATGTCAAAAAGTACCTAAACGTACACACCTATACTATCCAACAAAAGAATGCTATCATCATGTTTGCAGGATACCTGCGCGCACAGGAACTGTTCGACCCCATATTTGAACGTTGGCAATCGGACAAAAAAGACCTCTTCATGAACAGCATCTGGGCACTTATCATTTCTTTCCAGGCCGGCAAAGAAGATAAACTGCAGGAAACCTTTGATTTTTGGACCAGCTTGCCCGAAAATGAAAAAACAAATGGATTCCATGAAGGGACAAAAGCGCTCTGTACTTACAACCTGGGAAGATATAAACTGTTTCCCGCTAGCGAAGCACTGGCCTCCTTTCTACTCAAAAATGCACAGCATGACCGATATCTAAACCTATTCTTCGCGGTAACAGCCTATATGGACCACCCTGAACTGATAGAATTTACCATCAGGCACTTTGCCAAAATCAAAAAACAGCTGTCACAAAAAGAGGGGTTTTATGTAGCCTCTCTTACCATTTCGAAATTCCCGGAAAGATGGTCACCTCTGCACCAGGGCGGAAAAAACCTTTCACTTGAAAGCAGAAATAGACTTCTAGGCTTATGGAGCAACTATCCAGATGACCAGTTCCTTACCGTACAAGCATTTGACCTCTGGTCTGTTGGCGCCGATGAATCGGACGGGCATATCCTGCAAAACATAGGGCCAGATAACGCAGAACTTTACTCACGTGCAATAACCACAAGGATGTTGATAGGAGACCATTCAGTCTTAGAAGAGCTAAAACAGATCATCAAAGCTGAGAATAAACAAAACGGTAAATATATTGAGCACCTGTGCTTGATATGGGCACCAGCTACAAAAGAATATGTCGACAGCTTGTTAAACTTATACCATCCAAATGAGGACCAAAAGTTCAAGTACGCAAATTCATGGGTAATTTCAGACATTGCAGAACTCCTATTGTATTGCCCTGATGAAGACGTCAGTTACCTGCTGGAAAAACATTGGGACAGGTTAGGCTATTTAAGCGAATTTGTGATACTGGCCCTGCTTACGGGAACAAAAAAGACAGCAGACCTGGCTGCCCAGGTATTCCCACAATACCCGGATCCCAAGGCCATATTCAAATACCTCGACATCAAATTTGCAGGCGGAAAAATTGTGAACCTCATCCAGTTTAAGCGTAAGCCCATGACTGCCCAGGTACTGGAAAACCTAAAACCTTACTTAAAACTTTTTGGCCAAAGCGTGCTGGAAACCTTGATGAGGAATGCCTCAACAACAACCGAAAGGGCTTTTATTAAAACCAATGTCCTACCGTTGCTGAAGAAAAAACCAGGACATTTTGACTATGCAAAGGATCTTTTCCCTTCAGAAGAAGATATTTCCGATGAATTCGATAAGTTCGTAAGAATCCCTAAAAGCCGTTGGCGAATAGATAGTTGGCTGGAACGCCTGGAGAAAAATGGGATATCCAGAAAGGAAATCATTTCAACCATATTAGGGGCAATTAAAAAATCACAAATTAACAAAGCACAGCTCGATTGTTTTTCAAAAGTAATGGAATATATCGGTGACAGGGTAGACCTCGCGCTTATAGCTGAAATAGATCCCAACAAACACCACAAAACACTTTGGGAAAACCTGGAATACCAAATCAAAAGGAAACATTTGAATTGAAACAAAACCACTTTCCCTTGAAACCCAAACAATAAAAATACATCAAAAATGAACCTTTGCAAACTCTGTAGAATAAAAGATGCCGATGATACCGGTTCGCATATTGTTCCCCACTTTTTATTAAAACGCATTTTCAATGTAAAAAACGCAAAGGGAAGGGACCAGGAAATCAGCTTTAAAATTTCCGCTGCAGATATCACAATGAGTTTTGGCCGCAGCGTCCAACCGGAAAAATTAGAAGAAGTCTTCGGTGAACTGACTGATGAAGAACTTGAAGCCAAGGCGATGGCAGATTTAGTCGTAGATAACGAGTGGTGCAAATCCTGTGAAAAAAAATTTTCGGACCTGGAAACCTTTTACGCCGAAACGCTTAATACCGCAAAAGAAAGCGAATACCAGAGCAGCGCTGATTCTCTAACTACCTTAATGTTTTGGCTTTCCATCTTATGGCGCTGCTCGGTAACACAAAAAACGGCAATGAGGCTGTCCAACAAAGACGAAAAAACGATCCGCTACCTGTTAAACGAATTTGAACCTGGGAAAAACAATGGGGGATTTTCAGAAAAATGGCGGGAAACCTTGGACCAGATCTCTTACCAAATATACCGTTCCCCAGATTACCATACAAAAATTGACGACCATCACGGTGCATTTTTACTCCTGGGAAAAACGCGCCAGCCTTATACCATGATGGTGGATGAATTCACCGTATTGGTCTATATGAAAAACAGTCATACCAAATTAAACCTTGCCACTTTCTTTGGCTTTGAGAAACTCAATGGCCCATTTACCAACGATAAAGGGGGAGAAATTGTCACCCCTTTAACGACAGCGGAATACGGGGCATATATCGCCAAAGTTTTCGCTTTTATGAAAGACCTTAAACTGGCCAGGTATATTTCGATATTGGATAGGCTTTACCGAAAAATAGGCCACCATGGAAACATGCCAAAGCATATTGTAAACGAAATAATTACAATGATGACCAGTGATGAACAAAAGCTGGGCAGGAAATATACCTACAAAGATTTCGTAAATGTTACCACAAAAGTAGTAATAAAACACCATGTTGAACTCAGGCGGATCAGGAATACGAAATAGGCAAATGGAAAATACCGCTATAAAATGTTAAAGCAAACCAGGACAAAGCCTTCGACTTTCTTTGGTTCGTCGTACGCCAAAAAAAACAAAATTTTAAACCTCAGCGGGGCAAGTGCCTTATTGCTATTAATATCCCATTATTTCCCGGAGAGCCAAAATAAGTTGTTTTAAAACTTATTTTCCTCCCCCTTTCCAGAAGCCATACATAATTGTTCAAACAGGCATGGCAAAGAACTTCACCATCTGGGACAGCTACCCAAACCCTATCGTTCACTTTTGGGGTATATCAAAACTCACTGCTTCCCCATCACCAGAATAGAAAGTTTTGGTTACCAGTACCTGTATTTCCGATATAATCCGAAGATTGGTGTAAGAAGCCCTTGTGGTATCGCTGAACCTGAGCCGCGTGATAATCCCCTCAAACTCATCGGTTAATTTTATCGGCTCTTTCGATTTGGCTGATAACCCAATAGGTTCACCCTCCAAATAAAAATCGTTTTCGTTAAAATTTATGCGGTTATCTTTTTCTTCCTCATCGTCCTCTGGGGGAGGCGGGACAGCAAAAGAATAGTCCAGCTGTTTCATCGTACCGGTCCACGCCTCCCTTATCGATTCCATCCTGACTTTCGCATCCGGGTGGGTCTGGTGAAAATCAGTAGCGGTAAGAAACCCAATCTGAAGTGGCCTGAGTGTTTCGGTCAAAGTAGCCCCCATCCTATAGAGGACCGAAGAGGCAAATTTATCTGCCTGCAGTTCCGAATTATAAAACGATACCGGATCACTGCTGTTGAAGTGGTTGGATAGGTGGTGCCCAATCTCATGGGCTATGATAAACATCGACGACCAGTAAGCACAATCGTGCTGCTTAGGTTTGCACAGAATTATACAGCAATTAACCAATAAGCAGAAAAATAGTGATGGTTAAATACAGAGCGGTACATTGTCAGTCAGGCCTGCTTTTCACATTTCGATTGCCAGAAGCCTCCCCTGAAAACTAACCTGATCCTATTTACAATTGAAATCCGGACCTCAACTTTGGATTTATACCAATAATATACCCCTATGGGATATCGATAACTGAATTGGCCAACCGTTTTGTATTTCCAAGCTGCGTTGTGTAAAAGCGTTGCTCGATCCCATACAAGAGATTCTTGAGCTGTTCTTCATTTTCGATTTCAAACGCACTGTTGACATAAGGTACATTTACATATCCTTGGATATATCCTGTTATCTGGGTTTTCTGAACCTGGGTAAAAGCATTGAGTGTGGCGCTTACCAGCGCAATCCGTTTCCGGTTTGGGATCTTAACCATTGTGTGGTCAAAATTATTGATCGGACGCAAAAAGCCTTGGTTCAAAAATATCTGTGTTTCCGCATCTGTTGCCGCACGGTAAAGCTGGTCCATACCATTAAAAATAACGTTTGCAGCCGATAGCTTGCGAAAATACAAAATGCCTATGGCCTTGTCAAAAACCACATCGGGAACTTTGTTCAATGTAATGATCGGCTTATCGGATTGGATCGAGAGCTCATCTATCTTAAACCATTTTTTACTGATCAATTGCGATGAACTTACAATCTGGAAATAATATTTCTGTCCCTGGACAGCGCATAAGTAAGCCGTATTTTTTACAAGGTCAGTAGTGATCTGGGAAAAGTTCGCAGAACTAAAAGGGTTCACTATCAACGGTATCGGATACGGGGTATTCAAAAAGTTTTCAATTTTATACCACTGTCCCTCTTCCAGAAGGGTATTGGGGCTGTAGTCAATTACTTCAGCCAGATCGGGGGCCGGATAAATCTCATCATCGGTAGAAAGTACCTTGAAAAGGTCATGTCTCCTTTTAACTTTAGATAACAAATAATTCATAATCGAGAGGTTATATTTCTATAAATGTATAATCGTTGATCCGTTTCAGGTGATCAAAATCATCACTACCGGGTGTTTTAAGCTCCCTTCTTGTAATCAGGAAAATCTTTTGGTTACTAACATTCTTAATAAAATAAAATTGGTAGCCAAATAACAGGAAAATTGGGTTAAAGTATAATGATTGCGAGAAAAGCGTAAATAGGAAAACAATGATAAAAATAAAAAGTAAAGTGGGCATGTCCGAAATCCCCAGTGAAACGAAAAAGTACCCTAGATAGGTAGGTAGGAAACTGTTGTTGGCCATCTCTATTTCGACGACATCCGCCTTTGCTATACTATCGTCCCCTACCCAAAAAAGTATTAAAAAACTGATTGCGCTCAATCCAAGCGAGATAAAAAATAGGATAGTCCAGGAATAAAATTCAGAGTAACTGTTTAAAAATTCAAATTTGAAGTGTTCCTTGATTAAATAAACAATGATAATAAAGTAGGTTGAACTAAATGCAAGGAAGAGTTTATAGAAAAATTTGACCATTTTTTGAGATGTTAATAGTGCAAAATACGTATTTAAAAAATAAAATCGGCCTTATATTCCCCCATTTTTGATACACAACCAAAATTGCTAAACAGGAAATTAGCCGCTACATTCCAAAAATGCTTATGGCTTCCAATGCAGCACATCCCAAAGGCTATCTGCAAACTTATCACCATTAAAAATGCCTCTTTTATTTGATAAAAAATCAGGCCTACGTCTGAAAATAACCAATCTCAACGTTAAAAAACTAAAATAAAATGCCCAGGCAAAAGCCCGGGCACCCACAAACCAAAACCACTCAAAAACCAACCTCATTTCTTTTTGCGCGTACTCACTTCAACCCTCACATCTTGAGCAAGCACCTTAGCCTTTTGCATCGCCAAACGCAGCCGCACACCAGCAGCCTTATTCCCCTTCCCAAAAAATTTCCGTGCATCTACCTCTGCACCCAATACCACCTTTTTCAATGAATCAAATGTTTCCATAACAATAGTTTTATAGATTAAAAAAACAACCAAAATCAGCCCATGGTTAACCCGTCCTGCTTATCCAGGTCGAGCTCACTTCCACCTGCTGATACAATGCTCACCCCGTATTCGGTCTCAAACTGTGCCTGCTTTAAAAGTAGCCAGCCCACATCCTGAGAAAGGTTATCCATTTCCGCCACAACCACCATATCCAAGCGCCCAACGGAATTCTGCACCATCCGCTCCAGAATATGCCAGGACAGACTTCTCTCACCTTCTTCACAGAGCACCACTCTTAATTCGATACCATGCTCTTTACAGTAATTATGGATACTTTCGGACTGACGGTCGAGATCATGGGGATCCCCAAAGTGCGCAGTTCTCGTATAACCGATTGCAACCGGTACTTTCCCTTCCATAATATACAGTCAAACTCCAATAATAACCGATCGCCAAACACACAACCAAAAAACCGGACCAATCAGCCACCAATACCCATTCCGGCTTCCTGCTCTTTCTCCTTATTTTTACTTTTGTCCTGTCCGGCATCAAGCATAGCGGCCAGTGCTTCCTTAGTCATAAACAGCTCGCGCTTTTCCATCTTGCCCTAGGGCGTATAAAAATTCAACTTGCCATACCTTGGAATCGCCTCCAGCAAAAGCTTTACGGGCTTGCCGTCCTTTTCCGTACTCACCAGTGGCGTCAGGCCATTGCGCAGGTCAGCCTCCAGTTTCTTCCTTTTCTCCGGAACAGCCAGTTCCCCGATCTTATAATTGTCCAGCACTTTGGGCAGATTAAAACCGTACTGCGGATCATGGTATTGCTGCTGGTTGAAATTCCCGTTTGCCCCGACGCCCTTATCCATATCGAACTTCACCCAGGCCGAATGAGGTTCTCCCGAGAGAAAGTTCACCAGGTCATTGCGGTAAACAGCATATCCCTGGATCATCTGCGCAGCCTGTTGCACGGTAAATCCCTTTCCGCGGTCCGGCCATAGCGTCTGCGAAGCCGGTTTACCATAAAAAGTCCCCCTGAATTCCTTCGTTACAAAATTCACTTTTCCCTCTTCCATTGTGGCCAGGGTCTGTTTGTTCGCGGCATCCGGCAATGAAAAATCCACCTTCCCCTTATCACTAATGGTATCTCCTGACACCTCTTTCCCACCGCCCAGCATAAAAAAGCCCGTAGTCAGTACAGCTGCTGCCAGCAATGGCAAAAAGATCAGCAACACTTTCTTTTTGTATATTTTTTTCCTGTTTTTCATTTCAATTGTTTTATAGGTTAATAATTTATTGCAGAAAATTGAGTACAGCAGATAAGATCAGGTACAGGCAGTATGCCCCACTTAGCAGCAGAAAGCAGGTAAAAAACAGCTTCATTCGAAGCTTTGAAATGCCTTTAGTTTTCGTGTTCAGGAAAGTGGCTAACCCCTCATGCACCCGAAGTATCTTGCCCGCTAAGCGGTATGATAATTCGTTTTTATCCTTTGGCCCAGCGTTATGCCTGGCTACAGGCAAAGTGCCCTTATGTACACCGCCCAAAGCTTTCGGTACCCTGCCTGTCCTGCGCTTGAAAACAATATTCCAGAATTTCATGGCTGCTCCTTTTTTAACTGTTCAGCCCTGTTCTCCAGCAGTTCAAATTTTCTGATCAGAAAACCATGGGGATTGTTATCGGTCTGGTTTTTCAGATCATCCACTACGCCCTGGCTAATCAGCTTTCTAAAAACCGTAGACGAGGACCGAACTAATTTTTGCGTAGCAAAGCACCTGAAGGGATATGGAAAACGGTCGACATCAAGCTGTATACTGTCCAAGGTAATTTCTTGGGATATATTTGCCGCAATGAGGTTATTGTAAAACCGTTCTCCTGAAAGTTATCATACTGCTTTTTGGCCGATTCATCGGCCAGGTACAAAGCCCTGGTGACACTCGCCTTGATCGCCTTATCATCAGGAACCAGGGCAAAAAAATACTGCTGGAAAGTGCGGATATGGTCACGCAGTTCCACGGGTAGATTGCTCTTACGGTCCGAAGCCAGAGCAGTTAACAGCTTACCGATACTACATCCAAAACAAACTGATATTAAACAAATTAACAAACACAAACTACAATAAAGAAACAAACTACCGCAAAAAGAGCACTTCTAATATAATGTCCCATTTCTCAAAAGCGATACGCAATTATCGCTTATATTTTTTAAACTACACAAATTTCATTGCCCTTGTTCACGTTCGGCATTTTTTCAAGATTCATGAACATGACATTATGAGTGACCAGAGAATTAGATCATGATCAGATCACAATAGCAACAAAGTGTCTGTTTTTAAATTTGCCTGGCAAAAAGAAAATTTTCATCGTGAAAACGAATTCTAAACCGCTATCCATACATCCACATGACCATTACTAAAGATGAAACCTTTGCTGGTAAAACCCTTCAAGAGATCCAGCTTCATTTCCAGTCCAGCACCGTAAGCGTATCAGAGGTTATCTCCAGCCGTGTAAGAAAAGAGGTCGAAAACTATAACAATAAACTCCCTGAATATTTTAATGGCCTGGTTGAGCCGACTGAGGCTGAAAAGACGCTTTACGGATACAAGCTTAAAAACCGCAAACTCATCGATGTCGAAAAACAGGTTTAACTCGCCTTGGATACCTTTCAGAAAAACGGCTTTTTTGTACTCATCGATAACCAACAGTCTGAAAGCCTGGAACAGCAGGTCGAGCTCAGTGAAATACGACTATCAGTTCATTAAGTTAACACCTTTAGTTGGGGGATAGCGATGAAAATATTTGATAAGATTAATCAGGCCATAGCTGGTGTAACTGAAAAAGTTTCCAGCAGCCTCACGGATTCCTTGGGGACTGAAAATGCAGATTTCAAAAGGGTTATTGTTTCTACCCGGAAGGAGTGCATGAAAATGAACGAGCACTTTTATGATGTCAAATACATTGGTTTTACCAAAACGCAATTGATGCTACCAACACCAAGACCTAATTTAAAGATCTATCGTGAATATGATCTTTGTTACAGAAGACTTACCAAGATCTCAACACAATACAAATTTCTGGCAGTAAATGCTTTCTATTGCCGAAAACTTGCTACATGTAAAAACAGATAGCACATGCTAAACTTATCCCCTTTCCCAAAAACCGAAAGCCCTGGGGGCATTTAAAGCCTACCGCTCATTTGAAATTACATGTATTGAAATTCTGTTATCCGCTTCCAATAAAGCGAAATGATTGCGTTTAGGCACATTTAAAATCTGGACAATATCATTATCTGTTATCACCTCAAATAAAAGTTCTGCTCTTTTGCCACTAATATCATATACCTGGGCTTTTTTTGGAGTCGCTAGTACCACATGATTATCGGGCAGTAATTGCACCATATGTGCACCGAGTCCCTGTGCAAAATACGGGGTACCGATAACCATTTCTGTGAGTTTAGGAACGACAATTAGGCAACCTTCTTCTGTGAGAACGGCTATCTTAAGGGCAGCATGTACCCCGCTTATCGAAAACGCCCATACAGCATGTTCCATCGCCATGACTTCCATAATACCACTGTGCTCAACCCTAACAATCATATTCCTTCCAGTGAAATAATAGTGGTCTTTTCTTTTATACATTTTGGAGAAAGCTGGCGATAGCTCCGATATATTAAAGCTTTCATTTACGAGACAAACTACTGAAGTCAATGGCCGGCCATTTATTTCATAGGTATTTAACCTGATATCTTCACCGTGGGTGACCATGCAGGTTACCATGCCTAAAGTAGAATTAACAGCTACGGCAAAGACACTGGGACTAAGCCAGTCGAGCTGGTGTAAGTTTGCCTCCCGTTCAAATGCAGTACTAGATGGCAATTTTTGGTTTTGACCAAATATCCCTGGCCCGTTAATCAAGATATCAGCGGATAAACCCGGATCGCTTGTCAGCGTGTATATCGCCTCCCCTTCAGTTCTGAATAGATAAGAATATTCTTCTTCCCCTTCCCAGTTCATCCTGAGCAGATGTAGGTTTTTATCCTTGATACCGATACCTATAAGCTGGTCGTGGTAAGCACAAAAATCTTCCCACTGGATATCTCGGGCAAGTTGGATGTAATAATCTGCTTTTTGAAATTTAACCTCATTTCGATTGTTCACCGCATACCTTGATACATCGTTAATGATCATGCTGTCATCCGGCATAAAACGAGGCATTAGTTTTAGTCCATTATAATCGCCGTAGCTCATCTGCTCAGCAACGATTGTATAGCAAAGATCAAGGGCTTCAGCCTTGAGCAGATCATCTGTGCTGTGCTGGGTCACATCTGCAATGATGTTTAGGTAACTTGTACTTTTGCCTTTGCCGACATGTTTTTCAAACACCTGCCTGATTTCTGGCTGAAGGGATTTCCCCTCCGCTGTAATGTTTTCGAAATATTGTTTAAGGCATTTCTCTGACTGGTTATTACCTTTCCATCCATCCAGCAACACCTGCTGGCTTCTTTGCTGATCCCCAATTTTTAGCTCGATTATTCTCGATGCCTTCAGATGATCACGTGCACCGAGCGATTTGCTGACCACATCTTCATAATATTTAATGGCCTTATCGTGCTGGCCGATCTGTTTATGCAAGTCCCCTGCTTTCTCATAATTTTCCATTTCCACATACAAAGCAATAGCCTCTGTCAACAGGCCGCCACTTGCTAAACATTCAGCAGCCTGATTTTTGTTATTCAGGTGATCCTTGAAAATTGCAGCGGCCTCGCGGTAGTGCCTACCCTGCTGCAAGGTTTGTGCAGAGCGGAAAAGATCCCCAAGCAAGTGAGCATAGACATACGCAGCCTTTTTAAAATCCCCGGATGCTATTAACTCTGCTGCAGTTTTTTCATAGCGCTGCTGCAATACCCAATGATAATTCCCTAAATCCCAGGCATCACTCGCTATTCCCGAGCCAAAACCCCGAATGTTCAGGTTTAGACTCCTTCTAGTAAGTTTTGCAGTCCGAGGCGCAGTGCCGCGGTTAAGGTACGGGCTATTCAAAGGAATAGCGTACTGCAAAGCCATATCTTTATCCTTATCAAAAAGTTTGACCAGCCTGTTTAATTCAGTATCGCGCTGCTTTTCGATGGACTCCATTTTTTGGTTAATCCAAGATTCTAATTGCTGAAGAACCCCAGGCGCCTGATTAGGATTTGAGAACAGATCAGATTTTGGAAGGAAAAACGAGATTAGCTTTAATATATATTTACCGATGAAAGCGAAAACCAGCAGGATCCATAAGGCTAAATCCTTGATGGGTTTGGGTAATTTACTAAAAAAAGATTGACCTGATTTTTCGTCTTTTAAATCCGGTATTTCCGAAAGTGGCCGGATGCCCATCAACTCCTTTAGCTCATCGACCACGTTTTCATTCTCTGCTTGCATCACTGAAATCGCCTTTAGCCTGGGTGATTCTGCTGCAACGGGGATCTGGGTAAGCCATTCTACCTTTTCAGGGCTTATTTTTGTGATTAGATCCTTTAAAGATTTTGCATCGTTAAGTTCAAAACCAATTAATCCGATGGCGGGATGAAACAGCTGGATTGGCCAAAGGCGAATCGAATCTATTTCACCAGCGGTAACTGCAGGAAAAAGCCTGGCATGGAGTGGAATATAAAAACCTTCTGCAGCCTGGGTTAATGGAAACCGCAGCTTATTGAGGTGCGGTACCTCCGCTTTAAAAATCACAAGTATCCCGCTACAACTGCGATCTGAAATGCTCTGGGGAACCAGGTAAAGCTCAATAGATAAGGGATCAATAGCCCATGTCGAAATCTCTGCAAACCATTGCTTGGGGCTACCAGTAAGATAGGCTCCTTTGATAGCCCCACTGGGGATTTCCTGATAGATGAGTTGGAGTTTCATATTATTGCAGTTGGTCGATAAAGGGCTGGATGTACCGCGAATAAAATTCTGATGGTTTTAGCTGTCGGGAGGTAAAATCGCCTGTAAAATATTTCGCCCCGCTTACATACCCATCGCTGCTCCAACAGGCCGTAGGCCTGTCAATAATCATCACAATACAAACCTCCGGGATGGCCGGGTCACTACTTTTAAGATGAAGTAACCCTCTTGAATCCACTATAGCGCTATTGCCGCCGCGCCATACAAATTTATTGAAGCTTAACTGCGGCAGATGATCTATGGTTAGGTTTTGCTGAGGGATGGCTCTTCGCCACTCAGCTTGCGTAGCCCTATTTTCTTGCCAAAAAAAATCTTCCTTAATCAAGACAAATTCTTTACGGTCTGAAAAAAGCTTTCCTTTAGCGCAAATAAAGATTTTCTTTGAAGAATTAATCACGCTATAGCCGTTGTTAATCTGCCTTTTAATCTGGGTACGGGCCGTTGGTGATAACGTTTTGTGATTTTCGAATATCTTAGAGTTTGGATCATGCACTGGAATGACAATACCGTTCTGCGGATTAATCGTGGTTATGCCATTTGCAGCCCTGAAATGGAAAAAAGGGGAAATGAAGATAAATTCTCTCACAGAATGGTGCGACACTTTGATTTCAGATACCGCAGCTTCACAGTCTACCAAATTTAAGGTACAGACCTTAACAGGGGCTTTTTTTTCTTCTGGGATAATCATCAAAAATGCAGTTTCCCCAAATTCACCAAAACAATATTTCCCTTTCACAACGCTCCCCAGGAGCTCAATCGCACCACTTTTTTCATTTGACCAGTATAGTAGCCTTTGATCGATAGAAACCGCAAGCACCTTTTTATTCTGGAGTTGGTAGATGCTATTTTCCTGGAGCCTTATTTTTGAAGTCGGAAAATACAGCGGGAATGGACTTTGCTGAAATATAGCGGGCAGACCAGATTGGATAATATCTTGTTTTATATTCCTTGGCTTTAAAAGCAATTCATTCACATCAATATGCACCTCACGGATTAACTTGGATTCCCTTTTATTTAACTGGTTCAGCGAGATATTCCCCTCACCGCTAACGGTAACCAAATATTTTAGCTGGTGTCTGATTTTTGAATAATAGGCAGCAGAAACAGGGTCTTTCAAAAAATATGGTGTGGTAATGAAAACATATTGTCCTTGTTTTTCAGCAAAGTCTTGCATCACCATTGCAAGTGATTGACCGCAATGTAATGCGGGATCCATTTTTTCAAGCAAAGAGATCGCATCTGCTTTTTGTGCTAAACTTTGCACGCTCATATGTTTTCCCCCCAATGAGAAGACCTTGAGGTGTTGATTTGGCAGCTTACTTTCATTAAAGGCGAGCGCTGCCGCGATAGCAAGTACCCGGGCTGATCCCCATGTTTTCAATGTTGAATCGATAAGGATGCCCAGTTGCTGGGGCTTTTGGTCGGGGGATGCTTCGCGTTTTAAATAAAGGGCCTCATTATTAGCCAGCCTTGCTGTCAATAGCGCATCGTCCTGGGCAAGTTCACTCAGCAAAAGTTTATCATAGGAACCCTTATTGGAAAGATCGGAAATCCCACCCAGAGGTTGTTCACTTTGCCCGCTGAGACACATTGGAATATTCAATGAGGCAATTACGCTGCGAGCCAGTTTAGATACCGGGTATGTTTTTTCATCTTTCTCTAGTTCATCGAGTAAATCCTTGTATCCTGGCTCCGGATCTAACAGCTCAACGGGCATAGGAGCAGCATTAAGCCCTGTACGTATTTTGTTCTCCAGGCTTTCAGCACTTTTAAAAATGGAATATGCCGAAGCTAGTGGCGCCAGATCCTGTATTAACTGCTTTTGGTTAAATGGTTTGGAATGATTAAAAATTTCCTCATCCATTTCCCCGCTATTGAATTCTCTCAATATTGGTAGCAGTCCCATATGATACCCCTTAACATTTAGCGCATCAAATACCGACTGTAATAACGAAACCCTGTTCAGCTCGGAGCGGTATGTTTTGGGCAATTGGTTGATCAGGGATAAAAAACCGTAAGCCTCCCCTTTTAGATTGAATTCAGCACCCTCCTGTACATCTCTATCCTCACACTCAAAAGGCATTAAATTGATCAATACCTCTTTCGCATTGAAAACATTTTCCCAATCATCTTTACAGGCAGAGAGCATCAGTAAAATGGTCCCTAAGGAAAAGGATGTGGTTTTGGGTAGTTCTTTTAGTAGTCCAGTTAGGTCCTCACGATAACAAATGGTTTTTTCATTGGCAAATTCGATTACCTGCCCTCCATCTGCCCACCTCCAGAAATAATCCTGATAAGCGCTGAAATAATTTATAGTACCCTGAGATTCGTAAGCCATGTTATAAATTGATTAATCTTACCACGGCCCTCTCCGCTGGTTTAAAAATGTCAGACGGGATAGATCTTTGAGTTCCATTTTCTTTAAATAAAATATATTCCTGGATTTCAGCGGCAGCTTTATTTCCAATTAGCCCGGCTAAAAAGGGAGGATCAAAGTCAAAGCCAAGTGGAATCAGCAGGTTTTTATCCATCCAGTATACTTTACCCGGGATAGGTGGCAAGGGATCTCCTATAACAATTACCTCCCTGGTAAGCGATACCGCAAATTGCAACTGCTGTAGCCTGATCAATGGTGCATCGTTAACGAATGCTTTCCACTCCTCAAAACTGGTTTGCAATGCGGATGCCGGCTTAGGGTTGGTGGAGCGGATTAAGCTAATCCCCATTTGAGTCTGAAGGATGCCCGGCAAAGCCGAAATTGGAATTTCCAGTGGCAAAAAATCAATTAATGGTAACCAGTCCAGTTCCTCCAGCAAAGCGGTAGGTGTGAGTCTGCCTATAGGAAAAAGTCGATTACCCGCATCCATTTCATACCTTGTAGTGGCTGGCAACGAATTGATCAAAAGCTGTTGTTTGCCGTTATCCAAAGGCCCCTTAAGCCAAATATGATCCTCATATCTGGCTGCTTTCCAGCCTGGAATTGTCCTGATCTTTCCCAGCTGACCTTCATATTGTGGTTCTAAGACCAGAACAGTTAAATTCACGCGGTTACCATTATCTGTTTCCAAAGCTCATCAATGGGCTCTTTAATATATTTTCTTTGTTCCAGATTGCCAATCCACTCACATCGGTTGCTTAAATGCATCAACCGATCTTTGATTAAAGATTTTTCAGCAGGTTCAATCTCAGGCTGTGCCCATTGACTCGACAGAAGCTTCACTTCTTTATAAATTTCTTCAGCATCTGGCTGATTATTTTCATTTACCCTTGGGTGCTGGTTTTGCTGGTCGTCTTTGAGTATGATCGCATCAACGATATTGGTGATAATCTCACGCTGTTCTTCTGTATCCCAAATATGCCTTAATATCCAAAGATCCGAAAGGATGGCCTTTGAGCGTTTACATAGTAAGGCACTGGCGGCAATCATACGTTGTAATTTCACTGCTCTGCGATCAGAAACCTGAAGCCCTGCATTTCTCATTTTATGTACAAGTTCAATATAAAATGGCCTTACCTGCTCAAGATCGATACTGGATGTTAATTCCTGAAGGCTACGGATTTCATTGGCGAGAATTCCCGGGCGCTCAGCGCTCATTTTTTGCTCAAGTGACCAGCCGGCATTCAACACCTCATTAAGCTGTCCGGGATCAACGTTGTCAGATTTAACACGAATCAAAAACCGGTCAAAAAGCGCTTGCAAAGCCTCATCTTCCGGCAAATGATTACTAGCTCCTATAACCATTAGCGCAGGCAGCTTCTTATTTTCCCTCCCCCGCCTGAAAACCCTTTCGTTCAATACCATCAGCAGGCTGTTTAGGATTGCACTATTCGCATTTAGAAGTTCATCTAAAAAGATGAATGAGGCTTCAGGCAGCATGCCTTCGGTGTTGGTTACCAAATCGCCTTCGCGAAGTTTCCTGATATCAAAGGGACCGAAAAGTTCATTGGGTTCGGTAAACCGGGTGAGCAGGTATTCAAAGGTCTGCCCTTCAATCAACTTCGAGAGTTCGCGCACCGTGGCGCTTTTTGCCGTTCCCGGAGGCCCTAGAATAAACAGGTTTTCCCTTGCGACAAGACACATACCCATCAGGTCGATAATTTCGTCTTTGCCAACGAAGGTATCCTTTAAATGTGCTAATACCGCTTTAAGCTTATCAATGGTTAAAAGGATGTTTGATTGGATTTCTTTCATGTCGTTTGTTCTTCGTCAAGGATCAGGTTCAGTTTGGGCCAGAGTTTTTCCTGATGCATGCCCAGCACGGTTTCTAAAAGCTTTCGTTCCGGAATCCCCTTAAGTCTTTTGAGATCTTTCCTTTGTATGATTCTATCTATATATTCTTGTTTTAATGCCGGATGCTCCAAAATGGCAACTTCTGGAGAAACGGTTACGCTGTCTATTCCCACCGAAGAAAATGGCCAACAAGCGGCTGTTTCTTTTAGTTTGTTAACCAGGGGATCCTCAGGGGATAGACCGCTGGCAAAATTGAATAAATCAGGGAGAAAGCGAAGCATCAGATCAGCTGAGTAAATTTCCTCTGCAGACTTTTTGCCTTCGTAAGGAACCAGTAAATGATTTATTTGATCTTCACCGCTATCACGAAGCAATACCAGTTGGATGGTGCTGAATATATACCTGGCTGCCCATAATGCGGCATCAGGATGAAAGTCTGGTGCCGAGCCAGGTAAGTGAAGTGCATCAGTTTTGTGGTAATCTTGTAGCAGTATTGCAGAACGGTCTGAAGATTGCGAATCAAAATCAATCAGTTTCTCAGGCACGGTAACCTGTCCGGTCTGAATAATATCAAGTAAAAAAAGCTCTAGTACCACCCTATGAGATCGTGTTAATTTAGAAAGCAAGATATGAATTAAGCAGAGAATACAAAAATCTTCGATCAGATTGTAATTTAAGCTAAGGCATTGATGAATTGAGGTTAATATATCTGCGCAAAGCAGGCAGAAAGATTGGGACAGGCCAGTACAATTACAATGCACGCCTTAAGTTAAGATGCCTATCTGCTTTCGCTGATAGGCATCCTGTTTTACTAATTTTGAACGGTTACAACGGGACTAAAAGTTTTGTTTCCACTATTGTCTACGTGTACCACTCGTACGTATAGGATTTCGGGGCTTTTGAGCTGGTCTAAGTTTTCTTGCTTTTTACAACCGGAGATTGCTGCTAAAAACGCGATTCCGGGTAGCAAGATGATCATGCTGAATTGACGTTTGTTTTTTATGACGGCAAGTCCTAATAATACAACGATACCTCCCATTATTATGGAGAACCCCATCTGCAGAGGGGTATTGCGGGAGATTTCATTTTTTCTGATAGAATAGGCAATTTTATTATTTGGGCCATTTACGCTCTTGGCAGCGATAGAATCTATTGTATAAAAGTTTATCTGGTCTTTAGATCCTTCAACTAAAAAGTAACCATTATCTATTTTGCGGCTTGTGATCCAGTCTACCGCTAACTGATCATTGCTTTTTGATGCGCTAAGTGAAGAGAAAGCCGAACTTCCACAGGTATCTAAGACCGATATAGCGGCTTTCAACAGTGAATAAGGGTCATCGTAATTGGCCATATGCAAGGAAAGATCCCAGGCCATTATTCCACCCAATGCTTTCTGGCAAACATAAGATGCTTTTTGTTTGATCGTATTAACTCCATTGAACGTGTAGGTTTTGCCATTGTATGTGGCCTGATCGGCTGCAAGGCTGATAGTTGGATTTGCTGTAATGATATCTCTATAGCCTACCTGCTCTCCAGCTACTCCTGTGGTTCCAAAAAAAGGAAGCCCCATGATAAGCTTCGCTTTGGGTATGCCATAGGCAACTGCAGCATCACCGGCAGAAACGAACTGACTGTAAGACCACCAGGAAGTCTGGGGACCATACATCTGCAGGGCGACATGGTTTGCTGCGTTTATGGCATCCATTCCAGCTTTGTAGTACCCTGGGTGCAGAGAAAGGGCTATGATTTTGCTGCTTCCCAGCGCAGCGCGCAAGGCTACAACAAATGCGCTGTAATTAGCGAAGGCAGCCTCAGTATTAGCAGTAGGCCATTCCAGATCCACATCTACTCCGTCAAGATTCTCTGATGTGACGATGCTATTAACGTCACTGGCAAAGTTGCTCCTTCCTGTGGCTGTAGATACAGCAGTTTGCCATGAACCTCCAGAGACGGTCATGTGCAGCTTTATTGGCAGGCTGCCAATCTGCGCTCTTACCTTGCTAAACATCACCTTGTGGGATCTTAGGTCTTTGCCAGGACTGGTAGCATCATCGAAATTCCAGAAGGCAACTGTTTTAGTTTGGTTGAATGTATTGAAGGGATAATTGCCCAGCACATACTGATCAATCTCACTCTCGCCTAGCGCGAGGTTGTTAACCAGTGGCTCATCTAACATTCCGCTAAAATTCTCGCCCAGTATGAAATCACTGTTGGTCGTTGGCAAAGTAGCTGGAAAGGCTGCTGTTGCGGTCATGGTAACTGCCGTACCGTTAATGTATAACTTGACCTGACTACCGTTAGCCGAAGCGCCGTTGAAGGTAATCGCTATATGGTTCCAGCTATCGGCTAGTATTCCTGTTAGCGGGGCATTGACGCTGGCCTGGTAGCTGTTACTGCCGTCTACTACCCTGAAGATGAGCTGGCCATAATTACCGCCTATGCGCAGGCTAACCTCTTTTGTTCCTTCTGCTTTTTTGAAGATGAATTTTCCTGGAACGTATGTGCTTTGGCTATTGATGTATACCCAGCTGGCAAATGTAAATGTAGCATTGCTTACCAACAGGTCTTTCTTCCCGTTCATTACCGCGCCGCTAGCGCCGCTGAACGAAATAACCCCTGTTCTGCCCGATGCTGAGGCCAGGTGGGTGGCGCCTGAACCAAATGTCGCCTGGTGATCGGTAACCTGTAAATGTCCATCGCTTTTGGGATAAAATCCCAGCACCATAAGATCTGTATTTTTCTGTAGCACGGCATTACTGATTAACCCCGTTTCTAATCTATCTGGCCGGATGTATCCTCC
>RCUK01000725.1_pt1 | contig 25576 bp, 24 predicted proteins | sample 2166381 | NCBI WGS metagenome assembly RCUK01 (sample SAMN09932809, study PRJNA488358) | compost metagenome | isolation source: compost soil in an enriched community | place: Germany: Experimental Botanical Garden | reverse complement strand
GTGTCCACCACCGTGGTGACGAACCGTAATTTTACCTTGGTTGTTACGACCAGCAGTTTTGCTAAGTGGTGCAAGCAAGGATTTTTCCGGCACATTTGTAGTGATTTCTTCAAAAGTAGACACGGACATTGCGCGTCTTGCCGGGGAAGTCGGTTTATACTTTTTGATTGGCACTTATGTTCCCTCCTATCTTCAGAAATTTCTTATACCGATTCAAAGAACTCAAGCGGTTTGCTGTCTGCCGAAAGAGTAACGAACGCTTTCTTCCACTCTGGTGTATAACCAAAATGACGTCCGTAACGTTTAGGCTTCGCAGGAACACGCAAAGTGTTAACTTTACTTACCTTCACGCTGAAGATCGCTTCAATTGCTTGTTTGATCTCAGTCTTATTAGCACGGATATCCACTTCGAATACATATTTTTGTTCACCCATGTATTCAGCCGTACGTTCCGTAATCACTGGACGTTTGATAACATCACGAGGATCTTTCATTACGCGAGCACCTCCTCTACCTTCTGAACTGCTTCTTTCGTAATGATCAGTTTGTCGTACGTAAGTACGTCAAGAACATTGATGCCGTCAGCTGCTACGAATTTTACACCCGGAATGTTACGTGCAGACAGCGCAACTTTGTCATCATAGCTAGAACCTACGATCAAAGCTTTGCGTTCTACTTTCAGGTTATTCAAGATAGCTGCGAATTCTTTTGTCTTCGGCGCTTCAAAGCTCAATTGATCTAGTACGATAATGTCGTTATCAACAACTTTCGAAGAAAGTGCGGATTTGATCGCCAAACGACGAACTTTCTTAGGAAGTTTGAATGCATAACTACGTGGTGTTGGTCCGAAAACGACACCGCCGCCTACCCATTGTGGTGAACGGATCGAACCTTGACGAGCACGGCCAGTACCTTTTTGTTTCCAAGGCTTACGACCACCGCCGCGTACTTCAGAACGTCCTTTAACTTTGTGAGTACCTTGACGAAGGGATGCGCGCTGCATAACAACAGCATCATGAAGAACATGAACGTTTGGCTCGATACCGAATACCGCATCATTCAATTCAACTTCGCCCACTTGGCTGCCACTTACATTAAAAAGTGCTACTTTAGGCATTGATTGTTCCTCCTTTCTTCAGAAGATTATTTCTTCACCGTTTCTTTGATTTTCACGAAGCCTTGTTTAGGACCTGGAATAGAACCTTTTACAAGCAATACGTTACGTTCAACATCGACTTTGATAATTTCAAGGCCTTGGATCGTAACTGTCTCGTTACCCAGATGTCCTGGCAAGTGCTTGCCTTTAGGAACACGGTTTGCTTGAATGGAACCCATCGAACCCGGTCTACGATGATAACGGGAACCGTGAGCCATTGGTCCGCGGCTTTGTCCCCAACGTTTGATAACGCCGGCAAAACCTTTACCTTTGGAAATACCTGTTACGTCAACAAATTCACCCTCAGCAAAGACATCAGCTTTAACCTCTTGGCCAACCTCATATCCTGCCAAATCAATACCGCGAATTTCGCGAACGTAGCGCTTAGGTGCAGTGTTAGCCTTTTTGGCATGCCCTGCTTCTGGTTTGTTAGCTCTGCTCTCTTTTTTATCAGAGAAACCTAGCTGAACCGCTTCGTAACCATCGTTATCCGCATCCTTTTTCTGCAAAACAACATTGGGGCCTGCTTCAATAACGGTTACTGGAATTACATTACCTTCAGCGGTAAATACTTGAGTCATTCCAAGTTTTTTTCCTAAGATACCTTTCATGTTGACACCTCATTCCCTTTTCTAATCAAATGCTTTTTATTAGACTTACAATTTAATTTCGATATCTACACCGGACGGTAGATCCAAGCGCATCAAGGCATCCACAGTTTGTGGAGTCGGATTAACAATATCGATCAAACGTTTATGAGTACGTTGCTCGAACTGCTCCCGAGAATCCTTGTACTTGTGTACCGCACGGAGAATAGTAATGATTTGTTTTTCTGTTGGAAGCGGAATCGGTCCAGATACACCAGCACCCGAACGTTTTGCAGTTTCAACAATTTTCTCAGCGGATTGATCAAGAATTCTATGGTCGTAAGCTTTCAAACGAATACGAATCTTTTGCTTTGCCATTTTTAGTCCCTCCTTCTATCGCCCAATTTATTATCGGACATACTCCGTGAAAATTTTCCAAACACCTGCCTCATGGCAAAGGGGCCGGGTGTGTCGGTAACCTCTCACATCATCGCAACGTCACAGAACAACATATATTATTATATTAAAAAGATAGGCTTAATGCAAGCCTTATATACAAAAAGTTTTAAATCCATTTTCCAGGGAACGAGCCAATGTTCTCCTGACATAAAACAAGAAGGTCCATCTCCAAAGAGACGGACCTTCTCTTCTTTCGGTTACAGTACATTGTTGCTCGTTACATCACACTGTTGCTTTATAATCAATCAGGCTTATAACGCCTAATTACTTTTGAATGCTTGCTACGGATCCGGCACCTACTGTACGTCCACCTTCACGAATGGAGAACTTAGTTCCTTCTTCAATCGCGATTGGGGAGATCAGGGAAACAGTAACGGTGATGTTGTCACCAGGCATTACCATTTCAGTACCTTCAGGCAGGTTAATGATGCCTGTTACGTCAGTTGTACGGAAGTAGAACTGTGGACGGTATCCAGTGAAGAATGGTTTGTGACGTCCACCCTCTTCTTTAGTCAAAACGTAGATTTGAGCAGTGAATTCTGTGTGAGGCTTAACAGAACCTGGTTTAGCCAATACTTGGCCACGCTCGATCATGTTACGGTCAACACCACGAAGAAGTGCACCGATGTTATCACCAGCTTGAGCGGAATCCAGCAATTTGCGGAACATCTCAACGCCTGTTACAACGGATTTCTTAGTTTCTTCAGTGATACCTACGATTTCGATCTCTTCGCCGACTTTAACAGTACCACGCTCTACACGGCCAGTTGCAACTGTACCACGGCCAGTGATGGAGAATACGTCCTCGACAGGCATAAGGAAAGGCTTGTCAGTTTGACGCTCAGGAAGTGGAATGTAAGTGTCGATAGTTTCGAACATTTCAACGATCTTCTTAGCCCATTCGCCATCAGGGTTTTGAAGAGCTTCACGAGCAGAACCACGAGTGATTGGAGTGTCATCACCAGGGAATTCATATTCGTTAAGAAGGTCGCGAACTTCCATTTCAACCAGTTCCAAAAGTTCTTCGTCTTCAACCATGTCACATTTGTTCAAGAACACAACGATGTAAGGCACGCCTACTTGGCGGGACAACAAGATGTGCTCACGAGTTTGTGGCATAGGACCGTCAGCTGCGGATACAACCAGGATTGCTCCGTCCATTTGTGCAGCACCAGTGATCATGTTTTTAACATAGTCGGCGTGACCTGGGCAGTCAACGTGTGCATAGTGACGGTTGTTTGTTTCATACTCAACATGTGCAGTTGAGATTGTGATACCGCGCTCGCGCTCTTCAGGAGCTTTATCGATTTGGTCAAATGCTACAGCAGCACCACCATAAGTTTTGGACAATACAGTAGTGATTGCAGCAGTCAGGGTTGTTTTACCATGGTCAACGTGACCGATTGTACCGATATTAACGTGCGGTTTTGTACGTTCGAATTTAGCCTTTGCCATTTTGAACAGTTCCTCCTTAAAATATGGGATTGTTATGTTTTACTGTGCGGAGTGTTCTCCTAAAGAAAAACACCCGAACAGCAGTTGAAAATAAATTAATCTGAACCTTTTGCTTTAGAAACAATCTCTTCTTGAATGGATTTTGGTACTTCTTCGTAGTGAGAAAGTTCCATCGAGAACACACCGCGACCTTGGGTACCGGAACGGATAGTAGTCGAGAATCCAAACATTTCGGAGAGAGGCACTTTAGCACGGATAATTTGAGCACCACCGCGTGAATCCATACCTTCGATACGGCCACGACGGGAGTTCAGCATACCCATTGCGTCACCCATGTATTCTTCAGGTACTGTTACTTCAACTTTCATAACAGGCTCAAGAATAACTGGCTTACATTTTTCTGCAGCAGCTTTAAGCGCCATGGAACCCGCAATTTTAAATGCCATTTCGTTGGAGTCAACATCGTGGTAAGAACCATCAACGATAGTTGCTTTTACATCCACGAGTGGGAATCCAGCGATAACACCATTTTTCATTTGCTCTTCGATACCTTGTTGTGCAGGTCCGATATATTCTCTTGGTACCGAACCACCCACAACTTTGCTGTCGAACTGGTTACCAGTACCTGGCTCCAGCGGTTCGAATTCAACCCATACGTGACCGTATTGTCCACGGCCCCCGGATTGACGTACGAACTTACCTTCAACACGCGCTGGCGCGCGGAAAGTTTCGCGATAAGCAACTTGTGGTGCACCTACGTTGGTCTCCACTTTGAACTCACGACGCATACGGTCGATGATGATGTCCAAGTGAAGTTCACCCATACCAGCCAAGATGGTTTGGCCTGTTTCTTCATTAGTATGCGCACGAAGAGTTGGATCCTCTTCAGTCAGCTTACTAAGAGCAACGCCCAGTTTATCCTGGTCAGCTTTGGTTTTTGGTTCAACGGCGATCTCGATAACTGGCTCTGGGAAGTTCATAGACTCCAGAATTACTGGACTCTTCTCATCACACAGTGTATCACCTGTACCGGTATCTTTCAAACCTACGGCAGCTGCAATGTCACCAGAGTATACTTCACTGATCTCTTGACGGCTGTTCGCATGCATTTGAAGAATACGTCCAATACGTTCGCGTTTGCCTTTCGTTGCATTCAGCACGTATGATCCGGATTGAAGTACACCGGAGTATACGCGGAAGAACGTAAGTTTACCAACGTAAGGGTCTGTCATGATTTTAAATGCAAGCGCCGAGAACGTTTCATCATCCGAAGATTTACGAACCGCTTCCGTGCCATCTTCAAGGTGTCCCTTGATGTCTGGAACGTCAATCGGAGCTGGCAGGTAATCAATAACTGCGTCCAACATCAATTGAACGCCTTTGTTACGATAAGAGGAACCGCAGATAACTGGGAAGATTTTAACTTCTACAACACCTTTACGAAGAGCAGATTTGATCTCTTCTACAGTGATTTCTTCACCTTCAAGGTATTTCATAGTAAGATCTTCGTCAAGTTCTGCGACTTTCTCTATCAATAACGAACGAAGTTCTTCGACTTGCGCCTTGAACTCTTCAGGAACATCTACCACTTCGATGTTTTGACCCAGATCGTCTTTGAACATATGAGCTTTCTCTTCCACGATATCAATGATACCTGTGAAGTCGTTCTCTGCACCGATTGGCAGTTGGATAGCAACTGCGTTCGCTTGCAGACGCTCATGCATGTCTTTAACAACGTTAAGGAAGTCAGCACCAATGATGTCCATTTTGTTTACATATGCAATCCGTGGAACGCCGTAACGGTCAGCCTGTCTCCATACAGTTTCAGACTGAGGCTCTACGCCTTCCTTCGCACTGAAAACGCCAACTGCCCCGTCCAATACACGAAGGGAACGTTCAACTTCAACTGTGAAGTCAACGTGTCCCGGGGTATCAATAATATTTACGCGGTAACCCTTCCAAGCAGCGGTAGTAGCGGCGGACGTAATCGTGATCCCGCGCTCCTGCTCTTGCTCCATCCAGTCCATTGTTGCAGCACCCTCGTGAACCTCACCGATTTTGTGCGTACGGCCTGTGTAGAACAAGATCCGTTCTGTAGTCGTGGTTTTACCGGCGTCAATATGCGCCATGATCCCAATATTACGTGTATTTTTCAAGGAGAACTCTCTTGCCATGAATAAAGTCTCCCTTCAAAAATGAAGTTATTAGTTTAGGCCTTATCCTACCAACGATAGTGAGCAAACGCTTTGTTTGCTTCAGCCATTTTGTGCGTATCTTCGCGTTTCTTAACAGAAGCGCCGGTGTTGTTGGATGCGTCGATGATCTCAGCAGCCAAACGTTCTTCCATAGTCTTCTCTCCGCGGTTGCGGGAGTAGTTCACGAGCCAACGTAAACCAAGGGAAGTACGTCTTTCCGGTTTAACTTCGATAGGCACCTGATAGTTCGCACCGCCCACACGGCGAGCTTTAACTTCAAGAACTGGCATAATATTTTTGATCGCTGCTTCAAACACTTCCATTGGGTCGTTACCAGTACGTTCTTGAATCAGTTTGAACGCATTGTATAGAATGCTTTGAGCAACGCCGCGTTTTCCGTCGAGCATGATGCGGTTGATCAGGCGAGTAACAAGCTTGCTATTATACACCGGATCTGGCAACACGTCTCTTTTTGTAACTGGACCTTTGCGTGGCATTGATTATCCCCCTTTCAGAAATAGTTCATTCTAGTTTATAAAACCTTCTTACTTCTTAGCTTTAGGACGTTTTGCACCATATTTCGAACGAGCTTGCATACGGTTGTTAACACCAGCTGTATCCAAAGCACCGCGAACGATGTGATAACGTACTCCTGCAAGGTCTTTGACCTTACCACCACGAATCAATACAACACTGTGCTCTTGCAAGTTATGTCCGATACCTGGAATGTAAGCTGTAACCTCCAGACGGTTAGTCAAACGAACACGGGCATATTTACGAAGTGCGGAGTTCGGTTTACGTGGAGTCATAGTACCCACACGTGTGCAAACACCACGTTTTTGTGGAGCGCTCAAATCAGTAGTTTCCCGTTTGAGGGCATTGAACCCTTTTTGGAGAGCTGGTGATTTGGACTTCTCAACTTTGGCTTGACGCCCTTTACGAACTAGTTGGTTAATTGTTGGCATGTTGTTGCCACCCCCTTCCTCAAATTTTCATGTCTTTACAAACCTTTTAATTAAGCCCACAGACCCAGGCGGTTCATAAAAGAACAAAGGAAAGTTTCTGTCCCAAGCTCTCACCTGAAACAAAAACGTTTCATACCATTATTGTTTTACTATCGCAGCCACCGCTGCTCCAACTTCAATCCCACATGCCTTACCGAGTTCTTTCATCGTATCGACATAAGTGATCTTGATCGAAGCTTTGTTACAGAGCCCGATGATCTTTGACGTAACACGAGGATCTGCATCTTGTGCGATATAGACCTCTTCGGCTTGCCCAAGTTCCACTACCTTCGCAGCTTGTTTGGCACCGATCTTGACATGAGCATCCTGTAGTCCTCTATCATTAGACATCTTACGATTCCTCCAAAAATACAGGGAATTACCGCTACTCACGCACCTTTGCTATAGTAGCATCTGCAATGGGCGATGTCAAGCATTTATATTTAATAAAACGGCGGAGCAGCCGTATATTGGATAGTTACACAACATGAACTACTCCACCGTTCTTTTAACCTTTATAAATCTATTCTACCGATACAGGCTCAAGATTCTCTGAAGAAACATCGCCTTCCTCTTGATCGTCAAACTGAACACTGCGATAACGGTTCATCCCCGTACCCGCTGGGATCAGTTTACCGATAATAACATTCTCTTTCAGGCCGAGCAGCTTATCGACTTTACCTTTAATAGCAGCATCGGTAAGTACCCGTGTCGTTTCCTGGAAGGAAGCGGCAGACAGGAAGGAGTCTGTTTCAAGAGAAGCCTTCGTAATCCCAAGCAGAACTGGCTTAGCCACAGCAGGCTCTTTATCCGACAGGATGGCCTCTTTGTTAGCTGTTTCATATTCGTAGATGTCCACAAATGAACCTGGAAGGAGAGTAGTATCTCCGGCATCAACAATACGGATCTTGCGCAGCATCTGCTTGATCATTACTTCAATGTGCTTATCATTGATTTCTACACCTTGGTTACGGTATACACGCTGCACTTCTTGCAAAATGTAGTTTTGTACGCCGCGAATACCTTTAATACGCAGAATTTCTTTAGGGTCAATAGAACCGTCGGTAAGCTCATCCCCGGCTTCGATCTCTTGACCTTCGCTTACGCGAAGTCGAGAACCGTAAGTCACGGAGTAGACTTTAGTCTCTGCTTCACCTTGGATCTCAATTTCACGGCGATCCTTAGCTTCGCGGATTTCTTTAACTACACCATCAAGTTCACTGATTGTGGCCTGACCTTTTGGATTCCGAGCTTCAAAGAGCTCCTGAATACGCGGCAAACCTTGAGTGATATCGTCTCCGGCAACGCCCCCGGTGTGGAACGTACGCATCGTGAGCTGGGTTCCTGGTTCCCCGATGGACTGGGCCGCGATGATACCAACCGCTTCACCGATTTCCACGAACTTACCAGTAGCCAGGTTACGGCCATAGCATTTCTTACAAACGCCATGACGGGCACGGCAGCTCAGTACGGAACGGATTTGCAGTTTCTCAACACCCGCATTAACGATAGCATTCGCACGGTCTGTATCAATGAGCTCATTACGAGCTACAATGATTTCGCCTGTCTCCGGATGCTTGATCGTCTGGAACGAGTAGCGTCCTTCAATACGGTCGAAGAGATCCTCGATGATTTCTTTACCGTCCTGAATACGGGATACAGTAATCCCTTTATCCGTACCACAGTCATCTTCACGAACGATAACGTCCTGTGCAACGTCGACCAGACGGCGAGTCAGGTAACCTGAGTCGGCTGTACGAAGGGCTGTATCCGCCAGACCTTTACGCGCTCCGTGAGTCGAGATAAAGTACTCGAGGACTGTAAGACCTTCACGGAAGTTCGCTTTGATTGGAAGTTCATAGATACGTCCCGACGGTGTCGCCATCAGACCCCGCATACCACCCAGCTGAGTGATTTGCGATTTGTTACCCCGTGCTTTGGAGTCAACCATGAGCATGATGGAGTTGAAACGGTCCATCGATTTCATGAGGACTTCTGTCAATTGGTCCTTGGATTTGGACCAGATGTCAATTACACGGTCATAGCGTTCTTCATCCGTAATCAAGCCGCGGCGATACTGGTTCGTAACTACACGTACTTTCTCATCGGATTCGCGCATAATGGTTGCTTTTTCTTCAGGTACTATAACGTCCGATACGGCAATACTTACACCAGCACGTGTAGAATACGTGAAGCCAAGCTGTTTGATTCTATCCAAAATCACAGACGTTTCGGTCGTATGATAAGTCTCGAAGCAGCGTGCAATGATGGACCCCAGATATTCCTTACCAACAGCCCCTGCAATAGCAGGATCATTGATACGTTCTGCGAGATCCGCACCCTTCTCATGTACGAAGTAGCGATCCGGTGTACCATTGAACAGGTTATCACGGGTAGCTTCGTTAATGTAAGGGAAGCTGGATGGGAAGATTTCATTGAAAATAATTTTCCCGACCGTAGTTACAAGCAGCGCTTTTTGCTGTTCAGGTGTAAATCCGTCTTTATTCAGAGCCTTAGCCGGAATAACTACACGTGCATGCAGAGATGCTGCTCCACGCTGGTAGGCGGATACGGCTTCGTTCACGCTTCCCAGAATCATGCCTGAACCTTTAGCCTTGTTATCATCCATAGTCAGGTAGAAGGATCCAAGGACCATATCCTGGGATGGAGTAACAACTGGCTTACCGTCTTTCGGGTTAAGAATGTTACCTGATGCAAGCATCAAGATCCGAGCTTCTGCTTGCGCTTCAGCTGACAGAGGAACGTGAACCGCCATCTGGTCACCGTCAAAGTCGGCGTTATATGCCGTACATACGAGTGGGTGAAGACGAATGGCGCGTCCTTCTACCAAGATAGGCTCGAACGCTTGAATACCAAGACGGTGAAGCGTAGGTGCACGGTTCAGAAGAACCGGGTGCTCCTTGATAACTTCTTCCAATACGTCCCATACTTCAGGGCTGACACGTTCAACTTTGCGCTTCGCACTCTTGATATTATGAGCAAGCCCTTTGTTGACAAGCTCTTTCATCACGAATGGTTTGAACAATTCGAGTGCCATTTCCTTAGGCAATCCGCATTGGTACATTTTCAGATAAGGACCTACTACGATAACGGAACGACCAGAGTAGTCAACCCGTTTACCGAGCAAGTTCTGACGGAAACGTCCTTGCTTACCTTTCAGCATGTGGCTGAGAGATTTGAGCGGACGGTTACCAGGACCTGTTACAGGACGGCCACGACGACCGTTATCGATCAAGGCATCCACTGCTTCTTGAAGCATCCGTTTCTCGTTCTGAACGATAATATCCGGTGCGCCAAGATCCAGAAGACGTTTCAACCGGTTGTTCCGGTTAATTACACGGCGGTACAGGTCGTTAAGGTCAGACGTTGCAAAACGCCCACCATCGAGTTGAACCATCGGACGAAGTTCCGGAGGGATGACCGGAAGAACGTCCAGAATCATCCATTCCGGCTCATTGCCAGAATTGCGGAACGCTTCGATTACTTCAAGACGTTTGATTGCCCGGTTACGGCGCTGACCTTGAGCAGTACGCAGTTCTTCCTTAAGGAAATCAAGCTCTTTCTCCACGTCGATATCCTGCAGAAGCTTTTTGACAGCTTCGGCACCCATACCGGCTTGGAAGCCGTAGCCGTACTTCTCACGGTAGCTGCGGTATTCCTTCTCGGACAGGAGCTGCTTTTTCTCAAGCGGCGTATCGCCAGGATCTGTTACAACATATGATGCAAAATAGATAATCTCTTCCAGTGATCTAGGGGACATATCCAAAGCCAATCCCATACGGCTTGGAATCCCTTTGAAATACCATATATGAGAAACTGGAGCAGCCAGCTCGATGTGACCCATGCGTTCACGGCGTACTTTCGCACGTGTTACTTCAACGCCGCAGCGATCGCAGACAACGCCTTTGTAACGCACGCGTTTGTATTTACCGCAGTGACATTCCCAGTCTTTTGTAGGACCGAAAATTTTCTCGCAGAAGAGCCCTTCTTTCTCCGGCTTCAGCGTACGATAGTTAATCGTCTCCGGTTTCTTAACTTCTCCGCGGGACCAAGAACGAATTTTATCTGGGGAAGCAAGCCCAATTTTCATAAACTCGAAATTGTTGACGTCCAACAAAGAGCATCCCTCCTTAACCAAATCCTGATTTGTAATGCTATTCTACGCCGACTTCAGAGCCTTCCAGGTTCAAACTAAGTTTGTCGCCTGCAGCGTCCTCTTCATCGTCTATTTCTCTCATTTCGATCTCTTCTTCGTTTTCACTCAGGATTTTCACGTCCATACCCAAGCTTTGAAGCTCTTTGATCAATACTTTGAAGGACTCAGGAACGCCTGGTTCCGGCACATTTTCGCCTTTGACAATGGATTCGTAGGTCTTAACCCGGCCCACCACGTCATCGGATTTAACGGTGAGGATTTCCTGAAGAGTATATGCAGCACCATACGCTTCAAGCGCCCATACCTCCATCTCCCCGAAACGCTGTCCACCAAACTGAGCTTTACCACCCAGAGGCTGTTGAGTAACGAGAGAGTAAGGACCCGTAGAGCGGGCATGGATCTTATCGTCAACCATGTGAGCGAGTTTGATCATGTGCATGACGCCTACTGTAACTTCACGTTCAAATCTGTCGCCCGTACGACCATCGTACAACACGGTTTTACCATTACGCTGCATACCTGCCTCTTCCATGGTATCGAACACATCGTACTCGTTCGCTCCATCAAAGACTGGTGTAGCTACGTGGATACCGAGCTTCATAGCGGCCATACCCAAGTGGATTTCAAGCACCTGCCCGATGTTCATCCGTGATGGTACCCCGAGCGGGTTAAGGACAACCTGCACTGGTGTTCCGTCAGGCATGAACGGCATATCTTCTTCCGGCAAAATACGCGCTACGACACCCTTGTTACCATGTCGTCCGGCCATTTTGTCACCTTCGGAAATTTTACGTTTTTGGGCAATATATACACGAACCAGTTGGTTAACACCCGGTGGCAGCTCATCCCCGTTCTCACGAGTGAAGACCTTGACATCAACAACGATTCCGTCAGTACCATGCGGCACACGAAGGGAAGTATCGCGAACTTCACGAGCCTTCTCACCGAAAATCGCATGAAGCAGGCGTTCTTCCGCAGTCAATTCAGTAACACCCTTAGGCGTAACTTTACCAACAAGGATATCGCCGGCACCGATCTCAGCACCCACACGAATAATTCCACGTTCGTCAAGATTTCTAAGTGCTTCCTCACCTACGTTAGGAATATCGCGAGTGATTTCTTCCGGTCCAAGCTTCGTATCACGTGCTTCGGATTCATACTCCTCAATGTGGATCGATGTATAAACATCTTCTTTGACGAGCTTCTCACTAAGGAGAATCGCATCCTCATAGTTGTAACCTTCCCAAGTCATGAAGGCTACGACCACATTGCGGCCCAGTGCCAATTCACCCATCTCTGTGGATGGACCGTCAGCAAGGATATCGCCTTTTTTGACAATATCGCCCCTCTTGACAATTGGACGCTGGTTAATGCATGTCCCTTGGTTCGAACGCATAAATTTGTGTAATTTATATTTAACAAGATCGCCTTTAACTTCCTTGCCTTCGACCGTCTCAACGCGGCGGAGCCAAATTTCATTAGCTGCCGAACGTTCGATGATACCGTCATACTTAGCAACTATACATACACCGGAGTCTTTCGCAGACTTGTGCTCCATTCCCGTTCCTACAAGCGGAGCCTTAGGAATCAGAAGTGGTACAGCCTGCCGCTGCATGTTCGATCCCATCAGTGCGCGGTTGGAGTCATCGTTCTCCAAGAAAGGAATCAGTGCGGTAGCGACCGACACCACTTGTTTTGGAGAGATATCCATGTAGTCAACACGATCACTAGGCATAGTCAAAATATTATCGGACTGCTTGTTATAACGAACAATTACTTGTTCTTCTTTAAAGCTGCCGTCTTCATTCAATTCGACATTGGCCTGCGCAATAACATAGTTGTCTTCTTCATCCGCAGTCAAATACGAGATCTGTTCAGTAACTTTACCTGTCTTCGGATCTACCCAACGGTATGGCGCTTCAATAAAGCCATATTCGTTAATACGAGCAAATGTGGACAAGGAGTTGATCAGACCGATGTTCGGTCCTTCCGGTGTCTCAATCGGACACATACGGCCGTAGTGAGAGTGGTGAACGTCACGCACTTCCATGCCCGCACGTTCCCGAGTCAAACCACCAGGTCCGAGTGCAGACAGACGGCGCTTATGCGTAAGTTCCGCAAGCGGGTTCGTCTGGTCCATAAACTGGGACAGCTGGGAGCTACCGAAGAACTCTTTGATCGAGGCAATAACCGGACGAATGTTGATCAGAGCCTGTGGTGTAATTACATTCGCATCCTGAATGGACATTCTCTCACGAACCACACGTTCCATACGGGATAAACCGATACGGAATTGGTTCTGCAGCAGTTCACCAACAGAGCGCAGACGACGGTTACCCAGATGGTCGATATCATCCGTGCTTCCGATTCCATGCAGCAGGTTAATGAAATAACTGATTGAGGAGATAATATCAGCAGGTGTAATGTTCTTAACCGATTTATCAATATCGCGGTTTGCGATGACTTTGACGACTTTACCATCTTCAATTGGTGAGAATACATCGATTGTCTGAAGAGGCACATCCTCGGATTCAAGCACACCATTAGCTACATGGTAGGTCTTAAAGCCAACACCATCTTCCAGGTTCTTAAGGATCTCATCCAGCAAACGACGATCAACCATTTGACCCGCTTCTGCAATAATCTCACCTGTTGATGTGTCAATCAGGGACTCTGCAAGACGTTGGTTAAAGAGACGGTTCTTAATATGAAGCTTTTTGTTGATTTTGTAACGACCTACGTTCGCAAGGTCATAACGCTTTGGATCAAAGAAGCGGGCAACCAGCAAACTTCTTGCATTATCAAGTGTAGGAGGCTCGCCTGGACGAAGACGTTCATAGATTTCAATGAGCGCTTTCTCTGTGGAGTCCGTGTTGTCTTTATCCAGCGTATTGCGGATATATTCATCGTTACCGAGAAGGTCTAGAATTTCAGCATCTGTACCAAAACCGAGTGCGCGAAGCAATACGGTTACCGGTATTTTACGAGTACGGTCGATCCGGACATAAATAATGTCCTTAGCATCCGTCTCAAGCTCAAGCCATGCACCGCGGTTAGGAATTACCGTCGCCGTGTAAGTCTTCTTACCGTTCTTATCTATTTTGGTATTGAAATAGACGCTAGGGGAGCGGACCAACTGGCTGACAATAACCCGTTCTGCACCATTGATAATGAAGGTGCCGGTTTCCGTCATCAGCGGGAAATCCCCCATGAACACTTCCTGCTCTTTGACTTCGCCGGTTTCTTTATTAATGAGCCGGACTTTTACTCTAAGCGGTGCAGCATACGTAACGTCACGCTCTTTCGCATCGTCTACCGTATACTTTGGTTCACCAAGACTGTAGTCGATAAATTCCAGAATCAAATTGCCGGTAAAATCCTGTATCGGCGAGATGTCCTGAAACATTTCCCGAAGACCTTCCTCCAAAAACCATTCGTATGATTTTTGTTGGATCTCAATCAGGTTCGGAACCTCGAGTACCTCGTTAATTCGCGCATAACTACGCCGAGTGCGTCGACCATATTGAACAAGATGTCCTGCCAACTTAAACTCACCCCTCATGTCTACTCACTTAAAAATTTGATTGCGAACCCGTGTTTGTCCCTATATAATAAAGTCCATAGAAACGAGTTCATGCACAAATAAAGAAAAGCCCTTATCGAATGCTTTCGAAAAAAGAGCATCATTATTAGTGCCTTTCCTGTCGATGTCCTCATATTCAGTAGATTTGCCAAAATTGGGCATAATATACGTTTATAGAAGATTACCGAATCTCTATTCACGAATTTAGGCTTGACATTTCAGCGGACTAAAGCCATGTAGGGCATCCTAATACTGACATTTTACAATAATACCACACTGAGAAAACCAAGTCAATAGCCCTCTTTGCCTTATTATCAAATTCTGGCTTAATTTTTTGTGGCCTTAAAGATCCGGTATCCCTTCTCTTTTGTAACTTCCTCAACTTCCCCAAACAAGGATTCGAGCTTTTCTTTTGCTGAAGGCGCTCCCTGCTTCTTTTGTATAACCACCCAAAGTGAACCACCTTTATTGAGCCTTTCGGCGGCTCCTTCAAAGATTGCATGCACCGTCATCTTACCTGCGCGTATTGGCGGATTCGTCAATATCACATCAAACTTCTGATCACCGAGCTCCTTATAGAGATCACTTTGGATTACCGTTACATTCTTGATTCCATTATTAGAGGCATTCTCTTTGGCCAATTCAACAGCACGTTCATTCACGTCAATCAGAGTCACTTTCCCCCGCGCAGCAAGTCCCGCAGCAGCCATTCCCATCGGACCATATCCACAGCCGACATCCAGGACGCTGGCTTCCTCAGGAATTTCCATGGCGTCAATCAACACACGGCTTCCGAAGTCAATCCCCTGCTTGGAAAATACCCCGGCATCGCTCACAAACTTATACGTCCTGCCTCTTAGTGTTGCTTCCCAAGTCTTGCGGTCATGAGCCGTCTCCGGCTTACTGGAATAATAATGATCGGGCATACTTTCCCTCCAGCTGTCATTTTCGATATTCTATCTTTTATAATTTGTATAGACTCGATACACTCCGGGATTTTCCAGGTACCGACTTATATAAAAACAAACCCCTTGAATATCTTCAAGGGGTTTGTGCGGGAGAAGAAGAATTACTTCACTTCTACAGAAGCGCCTGCTTCTTCCAATTTAGCTTTAACCGCTTCAGCATCTTCTTTAGATACTTTTTCTTTCAATGCTTTTGGAGCGTTGTCAACCAAGTCTTTTGCTTCTTTCAAGCCAAGACCAGTGATTTCGCGAACTACTTTGATTACGTTGATTTTGGAAGCGCCAGCGCTTGTCAAAATTACGTCGAACTCGGATTGCTCAGCAGCTGCTTCGCCAGCGCCGCCACCTGCTACAACTACTGGAGCTGCTGCAGTTACGCCGAATTCTTCTTCGATTGCTTTAACGAGATCGTTAAGTTCAAGAACAGTCATACCTTTGATTTCTTCCAAAATTGTTTCTTTACTCATGGTAGAACCTCCGTTATATAATTTTATAGTTTTTTTGTTAACTTACTAGATTAAGAAGATCCTTACGCGCTAGCGCCAGTTTCTTCTTTGTCTGCAACGGCTTTAACTGCAAGCGCGAAGTTGCGCACAGGAGCTTGAAGCACGCTGAGGAGCATCGAGAGGAGACCTTCGCGGGAAGGAAGTTCCGCAAGAGCTTTAATTTGGTCTACGCCGACTACACGGCCTTCAACCACGCCACCCTTAATTTCAAGAGCGTCATTTTTCTTAGCGAAATCGTTAAGAATTTTAGCTGGAGCCACGGCATCATTCGTACTGAATGCGATCGCTGTAGGGCCTGCCAGAACTTTATCCAGTTCTGTCAAATCTGCAGCTGCAGTTGCACGACGAACGAGCGAGTTCTTCAGCACTTGGAATTCGATTCCAGCTTCACGAAGCTGTTTACGAAGTTCAGTTACTTGAGCAACGTTCAGACCGCGGTAGTCAGCAACAACAGTTGTTACGCTCTCGCGCAATTTAGAAGTTACTACATCAACGGCATCTTGTTTTGCTTGAATTACTTTTGCATTTGCCAAACTGTACACCTCCTGTTAGATTTACTGAGCTGCCGAAACTTTAAGATTCCTAATTCTCGGCTGCCCTCCTGCAATAACGGACCATCCGCTTATATTAGGAAGTTTCTTAATGTATCAGAACGAGGAGCTTTGTTAAAAGCTATCACCTTCTGAATCCATTAAAAAAGCCTCCGTAGAATCACGAAGGCCTGATAAATCATCATTTACAGAAACTGCAAATTCCGAATTTCTATCACAACACCTCGGTAGGAAATTAAGCCGTAAGGCACCTACTGTCTACGGTAAGCATATTCACATTTAATTGTTGAAATCAATGCAACCACTTCACTATACCAGAGGGTTTACTATAGAGTCAACCCTGAATTTATTACCAGAAGTAATAAATCTTATCTGTAAGATGCAGTGTTTACACGAGCACTTGGTCCCATCGTCGATGAAATCGCGATGTTCTTCAAGTATACGCCTTTAGCAGCCGCTGGTTTAGCGCGGTTCAATGCGTCAATAAGAACTTTAAGGTTCTCATTCAGTTTGTCAGCATCAAAAGATACTTTACCGATTGGCGCATGAATTTGACCTGCTTTATCAAGACGGTACTCAATTTTACCCGCTTTGATTTCTTGAACCGCCTTAGCTACGTCAAACGTAACTGTTCCCGCTTTAGGGTTTGGCATCAAACCTTTACCCCCGAGAAGACGACCCAATTTACCAACTTCACTCATCATGTCCGGTGTTGCTACGCAAACATCGAACTCGAACCAGCCTTGTTGGATTTTATTAATAACGTCTTGATCGCCTACGTAGTCAGCGCCAGCAGCTTCCGCTTCTTTCGCTTTCTCACCTTTAGCAAATACAAGGACGCGTTGAGTTTTACCAGTACCGTGTGGCAATACAACTACACCACGAACAGCTTGGTCTTGTTTACGAGGGTCTACGCCCAAACGTACTGCAGCTTCAACAGTTTCATCGAATTTAGCAGTAGCTGCCTTCTTAACCAGTTCAACGGCTTCAGCAGGCTCGTAAGTTGCTTCGCTGTCAATCAGCTTAGCAGCTTCAAGGTATTTTTTACCGTGTTTAGCCATTTAAATTTCCTCCTTTGTGGTATTAGCGGATATTCCTCCCACTTGTTAGCCGGACGTGTCCGGCAGCATCCAGGAACTAGTCTTGGATTGTGATACCCATACTACGGGCAGTACCTTCAACCATAAGCATTGCTGCTTCAACAGAAGCTGCGTTAAGGTCAGGCATTTTTTGTTCCGCGATTTGACGTACAGTCGCACGGTTCACAGTTGCTACTTTTTTCTTGTTAGGTTCGCCAGAACCTTTCTCGATCTTAGCAGCTACGCGAAGCAATACTGCAGCCGGTGGAGTCTTGGTAATGAAAGTGAAAGAACGATCTTCAAATACCGAAATTTCAACCGGAATGATCAGACCTGCTTGATCGGCAGTACGAGCGTTGAATTCTTTACAGAATGCCATGATGTTGACACCTGCTTGACCCAGCGCTGGACCTACCGGAGGTGCTGGATTCGCTTTCCCCGCAGGAATTTGCAGTTTTACAACTTTAATGATCTTTTTAGCCATGTAAAACACCTCCTTGCACTAATAGTGGTACCCGGGATTAAACTGGTCAATCCCTCCCACAGAAAACCTTAAGAAAACTATAGCTTCTCCACTTGAGTATAATCAAGCTCAAGCGGGGTTTCCCGTCCAAACATGTTGACGTGAACCTTCACCTTGCTCTTGTCGGTGAGAATTTCTTCTACAGACCCAACAAAGTTAGCAAAAGGACCAACCTTAATACGTACAGATTCCTTGAGTTCAAACTCAATAACCGGCTTCGGTTCTTCCATTCCCATGTGGTTCAGAATCTGTTCCACTTCTTCAGGAAGCAAAGGTGTCGGTTTGGAACCGGAACCTGTCGAGCCGACGAAACCTGTAACTCCTGGTGTATTGCGGACAACATACCAAGAATCGTCAGTCTGGATCATTTCCACCAAGACGTACCCAGGGTAAACTTTACGCATAACGGTCTTTTTCTTGCCGTCTTTGTTTACGATTTCTTCTTCCATAGGAACAAGAACCCGGAAAATCTTGTCTTCCATGCCCATAGACTCAACGCGTTTTTCCAAATTGGCTTTGACTTTATTCTCATACCCGGAATAGGTATGAACTACATACCATCTTTTTTCCATATCAAGCCACCTGGGACCCTTCTTAAATAATCGCGTTGATCACAGCGGAAATGCCGATGTCAAGAACCCAAAAATAAATTGCGACAACTACGATTGTACCGAGGACAATCAGCGTATAATTCGTCAGCTCTTTACGATTAGGCCAGCGAACTTTTTTAAGCTCAGCCCAGCTTTCAGAGAAAAAAGAAAACATCGACTTGAAACTACGTTTCATCCGCACCTACACCTCCAAAGACTATCTGGTTTCGCGATGAGGAAATTGCTCGTTACAGAACTTGCAAAATTTCTTCATCTCCATGCGGTCGGGGTGGTTACGCTTGTTTTTCGTTGTCGTGTAGTTTCTTTGTTTGCAGTTCGTACAAGCCAACGTGATAATTACCCGCATGATGTGCACCTCCCGAAGACATTCTTTCTTACAGAAGTCTCTATATTGATCCCAACATAAGTCGGGCCGTTCAGAGAGACCTAAGGTCGCTCTGCCCAATCTAGAATCCAGGAAATATTAAGTAAATCCCTAAATCTCCTTAATTCAAAAAAAGCAAGCGCGAAATTTGGCCTACCTAAAACACTTTATCATAAGGGTATAGCCGTGTCAATGAAAGAATGGCCTTGTTCCCGTGCGGATCTAGCCTACTGTTATCTTCGAATTCACTCTGAAGCCGCTTTCCACTCATGTCTAAGTATGGACCCTTGTCCCTATCTCTAAACATCCTAATTATGAATCTATTGAAGCGAATTCAAGAGAGGCCGACCTCGATCTCAGATTAATAACAAAAGAAAAAAAGACTCCATCTTGAGTCCCTTCTCTAGTTACTACTATAGTCCGTCACGAACCTCTAAATATCGTTCAAGCTTTCGCTTAACCCGTTGAAGCGCGTTATCTATTGATTTCACATGCCGCCTAAGATCGACAGCAATTTCCTGATAAGATCTTCCGTCCAGATAAAGCATCAGAACCTTACGTTCCAGGTCGCTGAGAATTTCCGACATCTTATCTTCCAGTCCAACAAACTCTTCTTGATTGATAATAAGTTCTTCAGGATCAGACACTTGCGTGCCGCATATTACATCCAAAAGGGTACGATCGGAGTCCTCATCATATATAGGCTTGTCCAATGATACGTACGAATTCAAAGGAATATGCTTCTGCCTAGTTGCTGTCTTGATCGCAGTTATGATCTGCCTGGTAATACATAGCTCGGCAAAAGCCTTAAAGGAAGCAAGCTTATCACCCTTAAAGTCTCTGATCGATTTATAAAGACCGATCATGCCTTCCTGAATAATATCCTCCCGGTCAGCTCCTATTAGGAAATAGGATCTTGCCTTGGCTCTGACGAAACTGCGATACTTATTGATCAAGTACTCCAGTGCTTCGCTGTCGCCTTCCCGGACTGCCTCGACAATGTCTTCATCACTTTGAATCTCATAGTCAAATTTAATCATTACTTTGAGGTCGACACTCACCACAATCCCTCCGGCTGCAACGCACAGTGCCCCGTCACTTCAATCAAGTATACGATCAGTATATATGATGGGATGTAACAGCGTCAACCACATAAGTCCTAAATTTTGTAAAGTCGAACTTTGTCAAGAGCTATTGGAAGCATATCGGGATGCGCCATTTTACTCTCTGCGCCAGCGTTCGAACATCTTTTTTATTTCAGGACTAAGCTTGCCTCCGAGCGTATTTCGACTTGAATTCATGCGATCCTCGGCAATTTTCGACTGAATTTCCCGTTCACTCTGCTCCACCTGGGTCAACAATTCTCTGGCCGGAATACGCAAGGCGCCCTGTCCAAAGATCACATGCTGTTCAACTAGGTCACTAGTCGCAACATAAATCTGGCGCCGTCTGTGACTGAGCTCTCGCACAAGCCTCTCTATACACTCATCGGCGGTTTCCTTTTCACTTGTGAAGTAGACCTGTACCTTGTTCTGTGCAAAAGATTTACCGAGCCCGGGTACCCGGTAAGCATCGAAGACAGCGATCACATGCCTGCCGCTATAAGCCTGATAGTCCGCCAGCCTCTCCAGCAGCCTGTCTCTGGCTTCCTGCAGCCCAATCTTGGACAGCTTGGTTAGCTCCGGCCAATCTCCGATCATATTGTATCCATCTACAAGGAGAACATCCCGCATCTCCCCCATAATGAGCCTATCCCTGACTCTTGCGTCTGCGAAGAGTCTCGTACATGATCACTCCTGCTGCAACGGACGCGTTTAACGAATTGAGCTGACCTACCATTGGTAATTTAAGAAGGACGTCACACTTCTCACGGATCAGCCGACCCATACCCTTATTCTCGTTCCCGATCACAATAGCTACAGGTCCGGTAAATACGCCATTATCATATATTTCTTCCTTTGCGGTAACATCCGTTCCGACGATCCATACTCCCGCTTCCTTCAACTGCTCAATAGTCTGAGCCAAATTCGTTACACGTGCCACTGGCACATACTCTACTGCACCAGCAGAGGTTTTGGAGACAGTAGAAGTGATAGACGCTGAGCGCCGCTTGGGAATGATTACACCATGGACGCCCGTACATTCTGCAGTACGCAGAATGGAACCCAGATTATGAGGATCTTCAATCTCATCGAGCAGGAGCAAAAAGGGGGCTTCTTCCTTCTCCGCTGCTTTCGCGAGAAGATCTTCGACTTCCACATACGCGTACGGCGCCACTTGAGCAGCTACGCCTTGGTGCTGCAGATCCGGCACCATTTGATCCAGCTTCCGCTTATCCACATGCTGAACCACAATCCCATTCTTCTTGGCTTCAGCAATAATGGGCTGCGTTAAGTGCTTCTGAGCACCTTCCGCTATCAGAATTTTGTTTATTGTGCGGCCGGCGCGCAGCGCCTCAAGCAGGGAATGCTTGCCACCAATCCAGTCTTCGTTGTTATTGTCCACCTGTATATCCTCCAGAGTAGGATTCCGAGGGGGCCTCGGGCTCCCATATATTTTTAATTTTCACAACCCTCCCAAACCCTCCCTTGCCTAAGGGAGGGCCCCAAGGGCTACGCCCTCTGGACACCCGGAATTGGAATAACGAGAGGGGTTTACAGAGGCGGGGTTTAGCCGGCTGGGTGGGAGGAGCGCTTGCCGTCCCTTGCGGGACCCGCTTAATTGCTGCGGTGTTTGGTGACCTGTTATCGTTGGCGGGATGCGCTGGGCTTTGAGCACCCGGGCGGCCTGCGAGCGGGGTTAGCCGCTTGCCGCCCCTTCGGGGGCCCGCTTCACTTTCGGCGCTCCTGCACGGGCGCGACTACTGCTGATTGTGCTGTACTGAGCGTTCGTGCTGGGACGCGCTCTCCCTTCGGGATTCGGCTTAGGCTTGAGCGGTGCTTGGTGCTGCCCTTGCACTCTTCCTGTCCTTACGTGCTCGGCAGCGCTCTCCCTATGGGATTTGCTTAAGCTAGTGCAGAACCATAGGATTACTTCCCCCGCTTCTTCCTGTACTACGTGCTAGGAATCGCTCTCCCTGCGGGATTTGCTTACGACTGAGCGGAGCTAGTGCTGCTGCACTCTACCTGACCTTGCGTGCTCGACGTCGCTCTCCCTGCGGGACTCGGCTTACTTCCGTGCAAAGGGTGCTTGTCCCAGTTAAGACTTGGGGGCAGATACCATCAGATCAAGGCCACGGGTGATCAGATATATCATTCGGTCTTGTTCGCCGCCATAATACAAATAACCGATCAGTGCTTCGAACGCGGTGGCGTGACGATAATCGATTACGTTCGCGTTCTTCGGGACGCTGCCGGATTTGGCGTTGCGGCCCTGACGGACGACGTCGTGTTCCGTCTCGGTAAGCTCGGGCTCGATCAAAGAGAGCAGCGTGGCTTGGGCCTTGGCGGAGACGAACTTGGTCGACTGCACGTGCAGATGATGCGGACGCAGATTAGGACGCGAAATGACATACTGCCGGACCGCCACTTCGAAGATGGCATCGCCGATATAGGCAAGTGCCAAGGGAGGGAGCAGCCGGGCCGGCTTGGATGACAGGTAAGGGAACCAAAGCGGCGCCCCGGGGAGGCCGCCGCTGTTCATATCACCAGTACCTGTCATTTGCGACGCCACCGCATACCCTGCGGCGTATCCTCAAGCAGAATACCCTGGGCATCAAGCAGGTCCCGAATTTCATCGGCACGCGCCCAATTCTTGTTCTTCCGTGCTTCGGTGCGCTCAGTAATGAGACGCTCAACATCTTCTGAAGGAAGCTCTGCGCTCTCATCCGTATAGATTCGCAGGACTTTGTTCATTTCGTCGAACACTTGTTTTGCGGCAATCAGATCCGCGCTGTTCACAACCGCTTGCTTGAGCAAGCTGTTCACTTCGTTCACCCATTCAAATATGGCTGTGATCGCATCCGGTGTATTGAAATCATCCTGCATTTTATCGTGAAATAGCTGACGGATTTCAGCGAGCTTGGCAATCAACTCGGGTGATGCTTCACTGCCAGTGTCTCCAATTGCCTTAAGACGGTGATTCAAATTAACTACCGCATTTGCGATACGCTCTACACTTTTCTCAGCTTGTTCCATGGTCTCCTCCGAGAAGTTCAGTGGATTCCGATAGTGGCTGGAGAGCATAAAATAGCGGATTGCTTCTCGTTTGTACATATTCCGAAGGTCCTTGACGAGTACGCCATTGCCGAGGGACTTCGACATCTTTTCGCCGCTAATATTAATGAACCCGTTATGCATCCAGTAATTCGCCAGCGGTTTCCCGGTAACGGCTTCAGACTGGGCTACCTCGCACTCATGGTGAGGGAACTGCAGATCCTGTCCGCCCCCGTGGATATCCAGTGTATCACCGAGCAGCTCACGGGCCATCGCAGAGCATTCGATATGCCAGCCTGGTCTTCCATCGCCCCAGGGACTGGACCAATAAATTTCACCAGGCTTGGCCGCTTTCCAGAGGACGAAATCTTGCGGGTTCTCTTTACGCTCATCCACATTGATTCGAATACCGAATTGCAGTTCATCGATGTTCTGATGGGACAGCTTGCCGTATTCCTCAAATTTGCCAGTACGGTAAAAGACGTCGCCACCCTGCTCATAAGCGTACCCTCTGCGCTCAAGCTCCTTAATAAAATCGATAATCAAGGTCATATTCTCCGTAACTCGCGGATTGGAGGTCGCACGAGGAATCCCCAGTCCATCCAGATCCTTATAGTAAGCTTCAATAAATGTCTCTGCGACTTCAGGAACTGTCGTGCCCATCTCATCGGCTTTGCGGATCAGCTTATCGTCGACATCCGTAAAGTTCACGACAAAGTTCACGTCATATTCCAAAGCCTCCAAATAGCTGCGAACCACGTCAAAAAAGATAGCCGGACGCGCATTCCCAATATGAATATAACCGTAAACGGTAGGTCCGCATACATATACCTTAGCTTTGCCCGGCTCTTGGCTGACGAACCTTTCTTTCTTACGGGTTAGTGTATTGTAGATGTGAAGTGACATACTAACATCCTTTCATTTCTTAAGATACCGGGTGCCTACACCCGATCGCTTACCTATAAACTGTTAACTTACCCCTTGTCTCCGTGAGATAGGGCCTCCGCATGCAACTCTGCTCGTTCTTTTTTTAAATTTCTGAGTTCCTCTTGAAGCTCTTCGATCTCACGCTGGAGCACCCGCATCGTATCTACAACCGGATCGGGCAGTTGGTGGCTGAGCCGGTCCATACGCACGCCTCCCTGCTTAACCACTTTGCCCGGGATTCCTACAACGGTACTGTTCGGAGGCACCTCTTTAAGAACTACAGAGTTGGCTCCAATATTGCTCTGGGCTCCAACTGTAAAGGAACCTAGAATTTTGGCACCCGAACCTATAACAACATTATTGCCAATCGTGGGATGTCTCTTGCCTTTTTCTTTTCCGCTCCCGCCAAGAGTTACGCCCTGATAGATAACCACATCATCCCCGATTTCACAGGTTTCTCCAATGACAACGCCCATGCCGTGATCAATGAATAGCCGATTCCCTATCGTAGCCCCCGGGTGAATTTCAATACCGGTAAAGAAACGGCTAACCTGAGAAATGATACGAGCCACGGAGAACCACTTTCTCCGGTAAAAAGCATGAGCAATCCGATGGCTCCATATCGCATGCAGACCGGAATAGGTGAAGACGACTTCAAACCAGCCCCGTGCCGCGGGATCATTATCAAGCACTGCTCCAATATCTGATCTCATCTTCTTAAACATAAGTTATGCCCTCCTCCCCCGGTAAGTCCCTGTCTATACTAAAAAAGCGCCCCTGCAGCTTTCGCTGCAGAGACGCCTTACACGCGGTCCCACTCTGCTTAAATGCCGCAGTCTCTGCATAACAGAGTTCGGCATTTCTCTCAAACGTCCTTAACGGGGACGATACGGCAGAATCTACCCGCGCATTTGCGCGCTCAATTCCGCAGCTCCCGGGTGCATTTCCGCCGAATGTATTTAGATAACTCTCAGCCTGGCAGCCGCTGGCCACCGGTTATCTTCTCTGAAAAACACATCAATTAGCGTACTTCTCCCGATCTGTGCTTTTAGGTTGTAATCGAAGTTATAACTGTTCAATAGCTTTCTTCTATATTAACGAAAAGAAATCGAACTGACAAGAATGATTTGCTCTGTCTATGCTCCGCGAATCTGGGATTTAAGACGATCCAGTACACGATCCTTACCTAGAAGGTAAATGGTCTGGTTCAAATCACGTCCATGCATCTGACCGGTGAGGGCAACGCGGATAGGCATAAAGAGCTGTTTGCCTTTATAACC
>RCUK01000717.1_pt1 | contig 25772 bp, 26 predicted proteins | sample 2166381 | NCBI WGS metagenome assembly RCUK01 (sample SAMN09932809, study PRJNA488358) | compost metagenome | isolation source: compost soil in an enriched community | place: Germany: Experimental Botanical Garden | reverse complement strand
GGTTGTTTCTTTCAATAAAGAGGCAGGGAAGTTTACTGACGTTTTTCTAAAAGGTCCTGCAGAGTTTGTTTTTAAAGGAGTAATCGAGATATAAGAGCAAATAATAATTGACCCTATTCAGAAGTCAATTCGTAATTCGTAATTTCAAATTCGTAATTATTTAAAATGATAACATTAAAAGGCGATACGATTTACCTCCGGGCTCTCGAACCCAATGATTTGGAGTTTGTTTACGTTATGGAGAACGACCAAAGTATTTGGGAGGTAAGCAATACCCAAACGCCTTACAGTCGGTTTTTGATCAAACAGTATTTAGAGAACGCACATCAGGATATTTACGAGGCCAAACAATTGCGCCTGGCTATTTGTCAGGATCAGGATTTTCCAGCCTTAGGATTAATTGATTTGTTTGATTTTGATCCGCAGAATAACAGGGCAGGTGTAGGTATTGTGATTCAGGCACCAACAAACAGAAACCAGAGTATTGGTTCCGAAGCGTTGGGCTTGTTAATTCGATATGCTTTCTATAATCTCAACCTGCATCAATTGTATGCAAATATTGCCACTGAAAACACGGCTAGTATGGCACTTTTTACTAAATTTGGATTTCAGAAAATAGGAGTGAAAAAAGACTGGACTTTCGTAAATGGGAGTTATAAGGATGAAGCTCTTTTTCAATTAATTAATCATTCATTTTAAAAATTTTAGCTTTGAATCTAAAAAAAATCATAACAATTGCAGCTGTTGTTTTAATATCCGGATTAATGATTTACGGATTTATTTTAATACGACAAATTTTTGCGGATAATACCAAATTCGAAGAGAGCGAAGTTTATGTTTATGTTCCTACGGATGCCAATTATGAGACAGTAAAAAAAATAGTGGAGCCCTATGTTGAAAACATGAACCGTTTTGATGTGGTTGCCAATAAAAAAAGCTATCCTGAAAATGTGAAAGCAGGACGATTTTTATTCAAAAAAGGAATGAACAGTAATGAGTTGATTAATGCTTTGCGTCAGAATCTTGCTGTAAACTTAGCATTCAATAATCAAGAAAGATTGGAAGATTTTGCCGGACGAATAGGAACCCAGATTGAAGCGGATAGTTTATCATTGTTGAATTCTTTCAAAGATCCTGTTTTCTTAAAGGAAAATGGATTTAACGAGGAAAATGTTTTGACCATGTTTATTCCAAATACCTATGAAATTTATTGGAATACTTCTGCCATTAAATTTCGTGATAAGATGATCAAGGAATACCGAAATTTTTGGAATGAAGAGCGTGTCGAAAAAGCCAAAAAACAGGGATTGACTCCTACCGAAGCTACTATTTTAGCTTCCATTGTGCATAAAGAATCGGTTAAGAAAGATGAAAGACCCAGAATTGCCGGTGTTTATTTGAACCGTTTGAATAGAGGAATGCTTCTACAGGCAGATCCGACGGTAATTTTTGCCGTAAAAAAACAATCTAATGACTTCAAACAAGTCATCAAGAGAGTATTAAATAAGGATTTAAGTGTTGCTTCTCCATACAATACCTATTATTCAGGAGGACTTCCTCCGGGACCTATCGCTATGCCAGATATAACTGCTTTGGAAGCGGTATTGAATCCTGAAAAGCATAATTACATCTATTTCTGTGCAAGTGTGGATCGTTTTGGCTATCATGAATTTGCCGTAACACAGGCAGAGCATGAAATAAATGCTAAAAAATATTACAACTGGATTAACAGTCAAGGGGTAAAGAGATAGTTTTGAATGGTCAAAAAAGAAGCTGTTTTTTATTCGTTTTCCTGGCAGGATTTCATCTCGTATCGGCTCAGAATTCATTTGACAGTTTTTTAACTCCAGCTGATTCCCTAAACACAAAAAGACAAAATACCGTTTTCATATCCGAAGCGGTATTGTCTACTGTAGCTTTAGTGGGATTAAACGAACTTTGGTATGCCGATTATCCAAGATCAGATTTCCATTTCATCAATGATAATTCCGAATGGCTTCAAATGGATAAATTGGGGCATATGTATTCCTCTTATCATTTAGGGCGTTTTGGTGCTGAAATGTTAGATTGGAGTGGTGCCAGTAAAAAAAATCAATTAATTTATGGGGCGGGTTTGGGATTTGTATTCCTGACCGCTGTTGAGGTTTTAGACGGTTATTCTTCTGAATGGGGCGCATCATCGGGAGATATAATCGCGAATGCTACGGGTACGGCCTTGTATGTTTCTCAGGAACTACTCTGGAAAGAGCAACGTATTATGCCAAAGTTTTCTTTTCATACAACGCAATATGCGGATTACAGACCAGATGTTTTGGGCAGTTCATTATCGGAACAAATATTAAAAGATTATAATGGTCAAACATATTGGCTGTCGGCTAATTTATATTCGTTTTCCAAAGGATCTAAAATACCAAAATGGTTGAATTTGGCATTGGGTTACGGTGTCGATGGAATGATATCGGGAAATAGTGAAAATAATACCCAATTTCCGACCCCCATAACGGAAATTTCTCGCCAATTTTATGTTAGTTTGGATGTTGATTTGACCAAAATTGAAACAAAATCACATTTTTTGAAAACTATTTTTTCTGTTTTGAATACTATAAAAGTTCCGGCTCCAACGATTGAAATAAGGCAGTTCAACGATATTAAATTACACTTCATCTATTTTTAATAAAGTTTAACATGCTGATTTTCAGCACCGTATTTTTTGTTGTATATTTGCAATGTAGAAATTTCTTAACGGGACAGCGTTTTGAAGAAAAACATTATATGATAAAGAAATGGTACTTTTATGCAGGTTTGACTATTATTATAGCCTTTTTAAGCTCAGGTTTTAAACCCTTTAATTTAGACACCAACCCTTGGTTTCTAATAGATGATAATGATCGAACGCATTATTTATTTCCATCTCAAGAAGAAGACGATTATACCAATTTAAATATTCCATTTACAGGAAATTTCTTTATTGGTTTCAAACAGGCAATCGGCTTCAAAGAATCACAAAACAAGTATAGGAAAATTAATTCTCTGGGTTATTTAGGGAAATATCAATTTGGACCTGAAACTCTTAAAACAATTGGAGTTCACGATAGTTCTAAATTTTTAAATAGTCCTGAATTGCAAGAGAAGGCCTTTTTAGCTCTTTTAGCTAAAAACAAAGGGAAGCTAAAGCATGTGATTGAAAAATATGAGGGCACTATAATAAATGGTATCCGAATTACCGAATCTGGGATTTTGGCTGCTGCTCACCTTGGAGGTGTAGGCTCCGTAAAAAAATATTTCCGATATAACGGGAAACGGTACTTTAAAGATGCTTACGGTACTTCTATCAGAAGCTATTTGAAGGCATTTGGAGGTTATGATACTACTTTTATCGTTGCAGATAGAAATGCCACTGTAAATAGTATTTAGTCTGTTGCATTAAAAACAAAAAAGGTTGCTAAAAATTTATTTAGCAGCCTTTTTATTTATTGGTCTGAACAGATTATTTGTCTTTTAAAATTTCCCCGTTGGGACGAACTACCAATTTACGGGTTTCATCTCCTTTTTTAATCTTAAGATTGTATTGTTTTTTAATGATATCTCCTTCTTCTTGTGTATAAAGGAATTTGTCATTTACAATGGTCCATTCGGGATAGGTTCTGTAAACGGAATAAATTACTTCGGAGGGAAGCTTAACGTTTTTGTAGTTTTCAACTACTCGGATTAATTTTCCGTTTTCATCATAAGTGGCTGCTAAAGAACCGACTTCTGAACTTGTCACCACAAGATATTCTCCGTATTCTTCATATTCTTTGCCCAGGTCATAGGCCACGAATTTTTCCTGAATAGCTTTGATTCTCTCATCTGGATTATTATCGGGTATGTAAATTGAAAAATCGGATCCAATTCTTTTAATCACAACTCCGGGTAATTCTTCAACTTTCATTTTCGCTTTATCTGTTTCCACTTGGGAATAAGCGGTTGTTGTTAATCCTAAAAACAGCAAAAAAATAACAAATGTTTTCATAATATTCAGTTTTTAATTAATAACGATTGTGTATAAATTTAATGAACAAATACATTCCGTGGTCTGCGGTTTGATTTCTTTTTATTTAGTTAATCAGTTATACATCAACTTGTTAAATTAAAAATTATGATTTTTTTGAGGCAGTTTTTAAAATGTTAAAAATGATATCTTTATGTAAAATTAGTTCATTTAATTGGGTTCTTTTGTTAATCATATCTGCAAATTAAGTTAATATATGTTTTGTTTTAGAATTGATTTTTAATAGGAATAATAGTCTTTGTTTCTAAAATTGGAATTTACTAAAACAAAAAAAATCAACCCTTGAGTTGATTTTTTGTTTTAAACAGCATAAGTTTTTATCTATGAAATTACCGTTTCACTGACAGTATAATGAAAGGAAAGACATGAATTGTTCTATTTCAAATTTCAATAATTATCCAATTAAGATTTCTAAAATCGTTATGGCAGCGTCGCTAATTTTTGTTCCAGGTCCAAAAACAGCAACAGCACCGGCGTCAAATAGAAATTGATAATCTTGGGCAGGAATTACACCGCCCACAACAACCATAATATCTTCGCGACCGTATTTTTTGAGTTCTTCGATTACTTGTGGAACCAGTGTTTTGTGACCTGCCGCCAATGAAGAAACACCAAGAACATGAACATCGTTTTCGATGGCTTGTTTGGCGGCCTCGGCCGGTGTTTGAAAAAGAGGGCCAATATCTACATCAAAACCTACATCGGCGTATCCTGTAGCTACTACTTTGGCTCCACGATCATGACCATCTTGCCCCATTTTGGCAATCATAATTCTTGGTCGACGGCCTTCTTGTTTGGCGAAAATATCTGCCAGTTGTTTTGCTTTTTCAAAACTTTTGTCGTCTTTTATTTCTTTGCTGTACACGCCGCTAAAAGATTTAATTTGTGCTTTGTATCTTCCGAAAACAGTTTCTAAAGCGTCACTAATTTCTCCAAGAGTGGTTCTGTTTCTTGCAGCCTCAACGGCTAATTCAAGTAAATTTCCTTCTCCGGTTTTAGCACAATGGATTAATTTTTCAAGTGAATTTTTTACTTTTTCTGAATCTCTCGTGGCTTTAATTCGGTCTAATTGTTCCAGTTGCTGCTTACGCACCATTTGGTTATCAACATCCAGAATTTGCAAAGGATCTTCTTTATCTAATCGGTATTTATTAACTCCTACAATAATATCCTGCCCACTATCGATACGGGCTTGTTTTCTGGCAGCGGCTTCCTCAATGCGAAGTTTTGGAATTCCGGACTCTATGGCTTTGGTCATACCGCCTAATGCTTCTACTTCCTCGATAAGTTTCCATGCATTTTCCGCAATTTCTCTAGTCAGACTTTCTACATAATAACTGCCTGCCCAAGGATCAACTGTTTTGGTGATTTTTGTTTCTTCCTGTAAAAATAGTTGTGTGTTTCTCGCGATTCTTGCTGAGAAATCTGTAGGTAAAGCAATAGCTTCGTCTAAGGCATTCGTGTGTAAGGATTGTGTTCCTCCAAATGCCGCTGCTGCCGCCTCAATACAGGTTCTGGCCACGTTATTAAAAGGATCTTGTTCTGTCAAGCTCCAACCGCTTGTTTGACAATGGGTACGTAATGCCAGGGATTTTTCATCTTGGGGGTTAAATTGTTTTATAAGTTTGGCCCAAATCATTCGTCCGGCTCGCATTTTTGCAATTTCCATAAAATGGTTCATCCCAATGGCCCAGAAAAAGGAAAGACGAGGAGCAAACTCATCAATTTTCATTCCGGTTGCTAATCCTGTTCTAATGTATTCCAAACCATCCGCGAGCGTATAAGCCAACTCAATATCGGCTGTAGCTCCCGCTTCCTGCATGTGGTAGCCCGAAATGGAAATTGAGTTAAATTTCGGCATGTTTTTGCTGGTGTATTCAAAAATATCAGCAATGATTTTCATGGATGGGGTTGGAGGATAGATATAGGTGTTGCGGACCATAAACTCTTTAAGGATGTCGTTTTGTATTGTTCCTGACAGTTGTACTGGTTTTACTCCTTGTTCTTCGGCAGCGACAATGTAAAAAGCCATAATCGGTAATACGGCACCGTTCATAGTCATAGAAACCGACATTTCGTCAAGCGGAATTTGGTCAAACAATACTTTCATGTCTTCCACGGAGTCAATAGCAACACCTGCTTTTCCTACATCTCCGACCACGCGTTCATGATCGGAATCATAGCCACGATGTGTAGGTAAGTCAAAGGCTATGGAAAGACCTTTTTGTCCTGCGGCTAAATTCCTTCTGTAAAAAGCATTACTTTCTTCGGCAGTGGAAAATCCGGCGTACTGACGAACTGTCCAAGGCCTGCGGACATACATGGTTGCGTAAGGTCCGCGTAAATTTGGCGCAAAGCCAGCACCAAAATCAAGATGTTCAAGAGTTTCAATGTCTTTTTCGGTGTACGTTTTTTTCAACGAAATTCCCTCCGCCGTCTGGAAATCATCTGTTGAATGGTCACGGCTTTCTGTATCAGTGGTACCGCTTAGTTGTATATGTTTTAGATCTTTTCTTTTCATTTGTAAAGTCAGAAATTTAATTTTTCAATTTTTAGTATTGGGAGCGCTAGTTACTCCTTCGAAAGACGCTCTTGTTCCAGTTTTTCTGCCAGTCGTTTTTCAATGATTGGTGTAATTAAGGTCTTTCGTGGTTTTACTTTTACAAAAGGGAAGAGTTCTAAGTCTTGTTTCATTCGGTCCTCCTTGTTGGTGTATTTGTTTGTTCCGAGGAGGATTTCTTTTCCGGAATCAAATAAATCTTGTGAGGCATCTGCGCTTTCCTGTATTTTTCTTTTGATGATTCCGTCGTTGAGTTGTTTCAGGAATCCGCCATTAGCTTCAATGTCTTTAAACAAGACTAGCGCTTTTTCAGCCAGTTGATTGGTGAGGTTTTCTATATAATAACTTCCGTCAGCCGGATTGTTTACTTTGTCAAAATAGCTTTCCTTTTTTAAAATCAATAATTGATTTCTGGCTATTCTGTCTCCAAATTCATTGTCTTTATGATACAAAGCATCGTAAGGCAAATTTGCAATAGCGTCTGCTCCTCCAAGAATAGCGCTCATGCATTCGGTAGTGGTACGCAGCATATTTACATTATAATCGTAAAGTGTTTTGTTTCTTTTTGTGGGTGTAACCAAGAGATGACAGTCGAAGGGATGCTTGTACTCTTTTGCAATAAGGTTAAAAAGCAACCGTAAAGCTCGAAGTTTTGCGATTTCAAAAAAGTAATTGGTTCCTACCGAAATTTCGAAAACAATAGGTTGGTTGATTTTTTCGATCCTATTGAAATATTCATTGGCATGAGTCAGACAATAGGCAATTTGTTGCACCATGTTAGCGCCTGCATTTTGATATAGAGCCCCATCAATACTGATTAAAGAAATGGAAGAGGTTTCTTTTGAAAGTAGATTTAATGTCTCAAAATTACTTTTTTCAGCGGTTGTAAACCAGTTTCCATCTTTGGCTAATTGTCCAATGGGATCCAGATTACAAAAGATTGTTGCGTTTCTTTGCTTGGCAATAGTGTCAATTTTTTTTACGAAATCGATTGAAATAAAACTTAAATGAAAGTAAATTGTGGTTGTTTCTAAAGGTAGTTTTTCCAATAATTTGAATACATCTACCGCTTCATTTTCTATGGTAAAACGAAGACTTTCTGCACCGCGATTTAAGGAGTCTAATGCTCTTTCAATTGATTTTTCAACATCAAAAACAAAAATGTTCTGGCAAATTTTAAACTCTGAAGCTCTTGTAATGATTGGGAAAGACTTGGAAAAGTCTTCCTTGTCGTAAAAAGGTTTTACTTTGATGTCTTCTGGCGAATTCCAGATTAAGGTTTCGTTATAATCAGCCCCTTTAAGCTCAAACTGGATTTTTTGTTTCCATTGTTTGGCAGAAACAGGATTGAATTCGTTGAAAAGGTCTTTCATTAGGTATACTTTTTCGGTTACGGTTTTATTGTCGTGGAATGTATTGGATGTCTGTAACTGCCAATACTATTTTTATCCTGATTTTCTTTTTGCTTTGTAGACTCTATTTGTCTAAATCTGTGCTGTCTCCTTCAAATTCGATGATGTAAATATCCTCGCTATCTTTCTTCATATAGTATTTTTCGCGGGCGTATTTTTCTATTTGTTCCGAGTTTTTCAGCTGTTTGATGTGTTCCTGATCTTTTTTTATTTCTTCCTTATAATAGGCAGCGTTGTCTTCGAGTTCGTTTATTTGCTTGTCCAAAAACTGATGATCGAAATAGGAATAATTATCGAGAAAAATCATCCAAGTCGCAAAAAATAATAACACCCAAACATACTTGTTGCTCAAAAATTTAAACCAAGACTTGTCTTTGTATGGATTTTTCATTTATACTGTTTTTTAGGCCTAATGACGTTGCTTAATTTTTTATTTTATCAGAGTTGATCAAATTTCGTTTGTGTAAAATTCTTTTAGTATATATCATGATGACGCGGAAAGAATCTGAACTAAATATTGAAACGGAAATCAGGAAAAAGCTCTTATTTTTTTATTTAAATTACAGTTATTTATAGAATTTTTTGATTTATAACAGCTCTGACAACATCTATGGCGACAGTATTGTACTTGTCGTTTGGTATAATGATGTCCGCAAATGCTTTGGTTGGTTCAATGAATTGTTCATGCATTGGCTTCAACGTATTTTGATAGCGGTTTAAAACTTCGCCCATGTCTCTTCCTCTTTCAGCAATATCGCGTTTTAGACGTCTAATCAGACGTTCGTCAGAATCCGCATGAACGTATACTTTAATATCAAACAGATCACGCAATTCAGGATTTGCCAAAATTAGAATTCCTTCTACAATCATGACTTTTCTGGGATGCGTAAACACAGTATCACTGGTTCTGTTGTGTGTTACGAACGAATAAACAGGTTGGTCAATATTATTTCCCGCTTTTAATTCTTTTAAATGCGCAACCAATAATTCAAAATCAATGGCACGGGGATGATCAAAATTGATTAAGGCCCTTTCGTCAAATGAAAGCCCGTGGTTTTCTTTATAATAAGAATCTTGTGAAATAATGCCTACTTCCGCTTCGGGTAATTCATTCATAATCTGATGGACTACGGTTGTTTTTCCGCTTCCTGTTCCTCCTGCAATCCCAATAATGAGCATAAATTTTTTATTATGTATTTGACAAAACAAAAATAGGAATTTAATTGCGAGTGGTTTTCGTTTTCGATAAAATGTTTGCTAATTTAATATACTTGGGTGTGATTATTAAATCTTGCTTTTTTCTATCTGAATAGTTCTTAAAAAAGGAAATATTCTATTAAAAAATTAACCAAAACGGAAGAGCTGCATAGTGGTTTCTATTTGGAAGACTTCTATGTTTTTTTTAGAAAAAATGCTGCTGGCTTTTGTGGTGCAACAATTGAAAAGTAAATCTATTGACTTTGGGTTTCTTGTAAACAAAAAGAGAGAACTGGTTAGGCTCTCTCTTTGTTTATTTTGCAATCGATTATTTGTTTTTCTTAGCTTTAATCATCATTTCCAATTGATCCCAAAGTTCTTCTGGAATGGCTTCCAAAAGATTAAATTGTCCGGCACCTTTTAACCATTCGCCACCATCAATAACGACTACTTCACCATTTACATAGGCAGAGAAATCTGAAACTAAATAGGCTGCCAAGTTGGCTAATTCCTGGTGATCACCCACACGTTTCAAAGGCACTTTTTTAGACATATCGAATTTTTCGGATAAATCTCCGGGTAACAATCTGTCCCAGGCTCCTTTGGTTGGGAATGGCCCTGGTGCGATGGCATTGGAACGAATTCCGTATTTTGCCCATTCTACAGCCAGACTGCGGGTCATAGCCAGAACTCCCGCTTTTGCAGTAGCGCTTGGAACCACATAAGCAGAACCAGTCCAGGCGTAAGTGGTCACAATATTTAAAATTGTGGATGATGTTTGTTTGGTATCTATCCAATGTTTTCCAAAAGCGAGTGTACAGTTTTTTGTGCCTTTTAATACGATGTCAATTACGGTATCAAAGGCGTTGGCAGACAGTCTTTCTGTTGGTGAAATGAAATTTCCTGCGGCATTATTTAGTAAAACATCTACTTTTCCGAATGTTTTTAATATCTCTTGTAACATGTTTTCAACCTGATCGTAATGACGAACATCACATTGCAAGGGCAGACAGCTTCCGCCGGTTTCTGCTTCCAGTTCTGCCGCTGTATTTTTAAGTTTGTCTAAATCTCGGGATGTGATGGCCACTTGTGCTCCAAGCTCCAAAAAATATTTGGTCATTGCTTTTCCTAAACCACTTCCGCCTCCGGTTACAACAATAACTTTGCCTTTTAAAGCATCGTCACGCAACATTTTATCTGTATAACTCATAAGTATTTTAAATTTTTGGTTTGTAAATATAATAAAAAATAGTATGCATGCATAATAAAGTGAAAAATTAGATTTTTTTAGAATATTTGGTAGTGCCAAAGTTCCTAAGCTACTAAGTGGTTAAGACTTAAGCAGACAATTTATAAAATGATTTATAATGAGAGCATGAAAATTAAGAATTAAAACACTGGTATTTAGAGAAAGGCCATAAATTTTTTTTAAGCTCAGAATCGTTCTGTCTTAGCAATTAATGAAAAAGAGTCTGAATAGTTAAATTGCACACAAACGTTTTGCGGCTTCTTCCAATGTGGTATTATCTTTTGCAAAGCAAAAACGAATGAGTTTCAGGTCTTTTTTATCGGCATAAAATGTTGAGATGGGAATAGCGGCTACCCCATGTTCCTGAATTAATCGTTTGCAAAAATCAACATCCGCTTCATCAGAAATGGATGCATAAGATACCACTTGAAAATAAGTGCCTTCGCAGGGCATGAGTTCAAATCTACTGTTGCTGATCAGGTTTCTGAAATAATCTCTTTTTTCCTGATAAAATCCCCCAATTTCCTTAACGGAAACCATGTTTAAGTACTTGCTTATCGCTACCTGACAAATGCTGTTTACGCTAAAAACCAAAAACTGATGTACTTTTTTGATTTCGGTCATCAGATTTTCAGGAGCCACGAGATAACCTATTTTCCAGCCAGTAACATGGAAAGATTTTCCAAAAGAAGAAACCATTACACAACGATGGAGCAGTTTTTCTCGGGTATGTGCTGAAATATGTTTTTCTTCATACGTTATATACTCGTAAACTTCGTCAGAGAGTACTATCAGCTTTGGAAATTTTTGTAATAAGGTTTCTAATGATTCTAAATCCGAATGGTTTAAAATTTTACCTGTTGGATTATGAGGATTATTGATGATAATCATTTTGGTTTTCGACGTGCAGGCTTTTTCGATACGTTCCCAATTTGGAGTATAATCATCATTTAAATCGACCCGAACCGGTTTTGCTTTGCACAATAGGACAGGGGCTTCATAGGAATCGTAACTCGGATCTAAAATGATAACTTCATCTTCGGTTTCCACCAAAGCCAATATTGTGGTAAAAATTGCTTGTGTTGCCCCGGCAGTTACCAGTATTTCTGTTTCAGCTTGAATATTTCTACCGTAGGAATTTTTTACAAGTTTCGCTATTTTTGATAATAGAGGAGGATAGCCTGACATAGGCAGGTATTGATGTACATTTTGATTGGAGAGTTGAGCAACAATATCGGTCAATCTTGTGTCAACAGGAAAATTAGGAAAACCTTGCGAAAGATTAATGGCATTGTATTCGGTTGCCATTTTAGACATAACTGTAAAGATACTGGTGCCAATATTAGGAAGTTTATTCATAGTTAGAAGGACAAGATAAAAATTGTAAATATAAAAGTAGTCCTTTTATATTAATTTTGATTTTTTGCTTATCCATTTATTTTTCAATTAGTGTTTTTACATTATCTTAATTTTGATTTTTTTTAATTGAGATTCGGAGAAATAAAAAAAGCTACCAATCGATAGCTTTTTGAAGTTGTTTGTTGGTCTATTTTTCTGCTAAAATCTCTCCAGCCGGATTGACTGTCAATTTTTTAACATCTTTATCTTTTTTTATTTTGAGAGTGTATTCTTTTTTCTGAACGTCACCCTCTTTTTGAGTATAAAGATATTTATCGTTTACAATTTTCCATTCAGGATATTTTTTATAAACAGAATAAATTACACTACTTGGAAGTTTTACATTTTGATAATTCTCGATAACACTGGTTAATTTTCCTTTTTCATTATATGTTGCTGATAAGGAACCATTTTTTGTTTCCATAACTACCAAATACGATTCATATCCTTCATAATCTTTTCCTAAATCATAGGAAATGAATTTTTCTTCCAGGGCTCTAACATCTTTATCAGGGTTTCTGTCTGGTAAATAGACTGAGAAATCTTTTCCTACACTTTTAATTACAACTGCGGGTAATTCTTCCATTTTAATTTCTCCTTCTCCTGAACTACTTTTTACTTCTTGGGAAAAAGCCAAAGTAGTAAAACTTAAAAATAATAAAACAGTTATAAATGATTTCATGACATTATAGTTTTAAATTATAATTAAATTAGGCTAATCTAAATGATTTAAAAATGAATTAAGGCTTATGTTTTTTCTCCCCCTTTTTGTTAAAACCGCTCATTTTTAATCATTATTATTCAGGGCTTTGAAAAAAATAATGATAACTTTTCATTTTTAATGATAAGTGTTTGGTCTAAACAAATATAGTTATAATTTGTAGTTTTTAGGGTTAACTATATCTATATAAACTGTTAATTGTTAATTGTTTAAGTGTTTTTACTTTTGGCAGGAAATTTTATATGTATTCTTTTATTTATAAAAAAACAATGTTTTTAGCAATGTTTTTTTGTAAAAGTAAAAAGGCTAAAAAAAGTTTTAAGGAAGTTTTTTTGTGAATTTAAATGCCAAATTACATTTTGTGAATAATGAAAATAGTAGGACGGTTGTGTAAATCTACTTTTACTTTTTTCCAGTCTGAGGCTCGCATTGTTTTGATATATTCTGTTGGTAAAGTAATATCAGTTGCAATACAAAGATAAGTTGCCGGATTCAGTGCTTGTAGAATATCTTCCAGCATTTTATTGTTGCGGTAAGGTGTTTCAATGAAAATCTGGGATTGATTTTTATCTTGGGATAATTTTTCTAAATTTTTCAGGGCTGTTTTTTTTTCTCCTTTTTCAATGGGTAAATAACCGTTGAAGGTGAAACTTTGACCATTCATACCAGAAGCCATCATTGCCAAAAGAATAGAAGAAGGACCAACAAGCGGTACAACCTGAATCCCTTTTTCATGGGCTAATTTTACAATCACTGCTCCTGGATCCGCAACCCCAGGACAGCCGGCTTCACTCATTAGTCCCATGTTTTTGCCTTCCAATAGAGGTTTTATGAAACTAAGGTGCTCTTTGGGTTCGGTATGTTTGTTTAGCGCAAAAAGAACTAATTCAGATTGTTTTTTTTCTGGACTAACTGCCTTAATTGATTTTCTGGCTGTTTTTTCGTTTTCAACGATGTAATGGTCAATAAAATCAATACTTCTTTTGATTGTTTGAGGCAGTACGTCCATAGGGTCGCAATCGCCCATTGTTGTGGGGATTAAATAAAGTTTTCCTAAATGGGCTACTGGATTCATAAAGTTGATTTTATGTTTTTGGAATTAATTTAAAAACTGCAATAAATGGAAAGGTGTCTGACGCATCAAAGTTAAATTTAATTTATTGATGCTTGTCAATCAATTTTTTGGCAATTACATCACAAACTTCATCTAGCATCTGGTACACGATATTGAAACCGTTTGGTAGACCAAAGTAGGGATCCGGTACATCCACATTTTCATTTGGAAATAATTCATCCAAAATCAGTTTTACCTTGTCTTTATGTGCTTGATTTTTTGCAAGGGCAGTAACAGTGTCATAATTGGAACTATCCATGACAAAGATATAATCAAAAGATTCAAAATCGGTGGTGCTAAATTGTCGCCCTCTTTGATTGGAAATAATTAATCCGTTTTTTTTTGCCACTGCAATGGAACGCTCATCGGGTGCATGGCCAATATGCCAAGAACCGGTTCCGGCAGAATCTACTTTAAATTTATCATTTGGTAGTTTGGATGCCAATATTCCTTCGGCCAAGGGTGACCTGCAAATATTTCCCAAACATACCATTAAAATTTTTACGGACATGATGTGCTTAAAGCGTTAATTTTTTATTGATGTCTTCAACAAATTTTTTGAACTGTTTGTCTGTAGAAACTAAATTGTCAACAGTTTTACAAGCATGTAATACGGTTGCGTGATCACGATCACCAATTTGAGAACCAATGTTAGCCAAAGAAGCTTTAGTGAATTTTTTAGCAAAAAACATCGCTAATTGTCTCGCTTGTACTACATGTCTTTTTCTGGTTTTAGATTGTAGTGTTTCTATGTCCAATTGGAAATAGTCCGAAACAATTTTTTGGATATAATCGATAGAGATTTCTCGTTTTACATTTTTTACAAATTTCTCAACGACACTCTTGGCAAGTTCTATGGTAACTTCTTTTTTGTTGAAAGAAGATTGTGCAATCAATGAAATAATGGCACCTTCAAGTTCTCTTACGTTCGATTTTATATTTCGGGCTACATATTCAATAATCTCATCAGGAATTTCTACACCATCCCGGTATAAAATATTTTTCAGGATAGAAATTCGGGTTTCGTAATCCGGCTGATGTAATTCGGCGGATAGTCCCCATTTGAAACGAGATAGCAAACGTTGTTCAATATCTTGCATGTCAACAGGAGCCTTGTCAGAAGTAAGGATAACCTGTTTTCCATTTTGATGTAAATAGTTAAAGATGTGGAAAAATACATCTTGGGTTCCTGATTTACCGGATAAGAATTGAACATCATCAATGATTAAAACATCAATCAATTGATAAAAATGAATAAAGTCATTTCTGTTGTTTTTCTTTACCGAATCGATATATTGTTGCGTGAAAATTTCAGCAGATATATATAGGACTGTTTTTTCAGGATATTTGTCTTTTATTTCGACACCTATAGCGTGTGCTAAGTGCGTTTTCCCTAAACCAACACCACCAAAAATTAACAGCGGATTGAATGAGGTTCCTCCAGGTTTATTGGCAACAGCCATACCTGCAGAACGTGCTAATCGGTTTGAATCACCTTCCAGGAAATTGTCAAAACTATAATTTGCGTTTAGTTGGGATTCGATTTTTAAATTTCGAATACCAGGAATTACAAACGGGTTCTTTAATTCAGGGCTTAGGTTTTTAAAAGGAGCGTCAACATCTTGTGGTTTCATTGGGACTCTATTGGCACTAGGCAATTGTTCCGTAAACGGTTGTTTATTGCCATAAGTGTTCTCCATTTTGATTTTATAGAGTAACTTTGCGTTTTTTCCCAGTTCTTTGGTAAGTGCTACTTTTAATAATTTAACATAGTGTTCTTCTAACCATTCGTAGAAAAATTTACTAGGTACTTGAATGTATAATGCGTTATCGGTGAGTTCAACTGACTTGATTGGTTCAAACCAAGTTTTGTAAGCCTGATCCTGAATGTTGTCTTTTATGAAAGACAGACAGTTTTCCCATACCGATTGTGCAGTTTTGTTCATATATTATGTTAAATTATTTTAATTTGGTAATTATCCTCTTCGAAAAAAAAGATATTTTTTTGTTGTTTTTTGGGATAACAAATATGTGAACAAATTTCTGTAAAAAAAAATAATTTAGGTTATAATTTATAGAATTATTGTTGTAAGGAGGTTTTAAAATTTAAATTTTTTTAATAAATAATTAATGAAAGATCATCAAATTCAAGTTCGTGTCCGATACTCAGAAACAGACCAAATGGGAGTAGTTTATCACGGTAATTATATTCCGTATTTTGAGATAGGAAGAGTGGAATGGCTTAGAAACAAAGGGATTTCGTATAAAAGTATGGAAGAGAGCGGAATTGCGCTGCCAATTGTTTCCATGAATATAAATTACAAAAAATCGGCTCGATATGATGAGCTGTTGACGGTTCATACCGTTTTCAAAAGTCAGACGTCTGTGAAGATTGAATTTGATTGCGCGATTTATAACGAATCTAATGAGTTATTAACAACGGCTCAATTTATTTTGGTTTTTGTGTCCTTAAAAACAGGTCGTCCAATAGCTCCTCCAGATTATATTTTAGAACTTTTGAAGGAAATGGAATAAACGATTAAAAAAATCATTTATCGATAGTTTTTTAAGTTATTTAATATCGATTTCAAACATTGAATTAAAAATGTCGAATACCATTTCGGCATTTTTTTTTCGTGTTTTTATTTCAATTTTACCAATCGGCATTCCGGAATTTTCATCTATTTCCATTTCCTGAGATACAATATCCAATTTTTTTTCTTTGATGACTCTCATGACTTTATTCATGTTTTTGTAATCAAATGAAATGTGATAATGGATGTCAACTGTTTTTTAGATTATATCACAAGTTTCAAGAACCATTTGGGCAGTAGTTCGGTAAGCGGAGATCAATCCGCCAACGCCCAATTTGATGCCGCCAAAAATTCGTACCACAACAATTAGAATATTGGTAACGGCAAAAGATTGTATTTGGCCATAAATTGGCATTCCAGCTGTGTTGCTTGGTTCACCGTCGTCATTTGCTCGATAAGTAATAGTGTCGGAACCAATTTGGTAGGCATAACAATAATGTACTGCATGAGGATGTTGTTTTCGCAATACATCAATTATGGGTTTTACTTCTTCTTCTGATTGTATAGGAAAAGCGTAGCCAAAGAATTTACTGTTTTTTTCTTTGTATAAAATTTCTTCAGAGGGATGCGCAATGGTATTGTAGGTGTCTTTCATTTTCAATGGCAAAATTCAATATCAATTTCAATAGCAAAACTTAATTTCAAAATTTATAGTTTAATGCGGTGTTTTTAAGAGTTTGATTCGTTTTCTAATTTTATTTTCCTTGCTATTGATTTTTGCTATTATTGTTGAATTATTTTTTTTTCAAACAAATCAACAACATCTTCCTGGCCTACTTGCAAATTCCAGACTTGAATTCCTAAAGACTGGGCAGCATCTGTATTTTCTTTTTTGTCGTCTATAAATAAAGTTCTTTTTGCTGATAATTCATGTTTATTCAAAACGTAGTTGTAAATATCGGCATTGGGTTTTCGCATACCTATTTCAAAGGAGAAATAGACTTTTTCAAAACATTGGTAGAAATCACTGTAGAAAGAAGCTCCCGTTTTTTGTTCGAACGTTTCTATATGGATAGAATCGGTATTGCTTAAAAGGAAGAGTCTGTATTTCTTGGACAGCATTTGAAGAAATTCTAAGCGATACAATGGGAAATCCAATAAAATGGCATTCCAGGCAGATAAAATTTCTTCGATAGAAGCATTCGGCATGTGTTTTTGAAAACCTGAAAGGAATTTTTCTGCTGAAATTTTTCCCATCTCAAATTGTTTGTTGAGATGATCTAATTCATCATTCCATTCGGATAAGCCCAATTTTTTCAAACCATCCATAGTGGCTTGCTTATCTAAATTGATAAAAATATCTCCAAAATCAAAAATGATAGTATTAATCATGGTTTTTTATTATTAGTAATTTATCACTGCCAATCGAGAGCTCCTTAAAATTAGTTCTGGTTAATGCAGGTGCTTTTGTTCCAGAAGTAAAATGGGTATTTCCAATAAATATTCGGGCTTCGTCCCAAAGATTGGCGTCAATAAAAGTTTGTAATGTTTGTTGTCCGCCTTCAATGATTACTGATTGAACTTGATGAAGGTAAAGTATAGCTGCAATTTGGGAGGCTATATTTTGTTTAAAATCAATTACTTCAAAGGTAGTGTTTTCTTTTTCAATTGTTGTTTTTGATTTTGAAAATATGATAGTTTTAGATTGATTATCAAGGATATGACTGTCTTTTGGGGCCCGATTGTTTTGATCGATGTACAATCGGATAGGGTTGTTTCCGTACCAGTCTCTCGCATCCAGTTTAGGATTGTCATCAATAACCGTTTGTGTTCCTACCAGAATGGCCTGTTCTTCGGTTCTCCATTTGTGGACTAATTGTCGCGAATAAGGATTGGTAATCCAAAACGGTTTTTTCTCATTAGTATCCTGGTCTTGAGTTTTGGGATAACGAACATTTTTTTCAGGAGCAATAAAACCATCTTGGGTTTCGGCCCATTTCAATATTATGTAAGGTCTTTTCTTTTCGTGAAAAGTAAAAAAGCGTTTGTTTAATTCGTGACATTCTGCTTCAAGAACGCCAACGGTAACATTTGTTCCGGCTTCAATTAGTTTTTTGATGCCGTTTCCTGCTACTTTTATATTAGGGTCAACGGTACCGATAACCACATTTGGAATTTCATTCTTGATGATTAAATCACAACAAGGAGGTGTTTTTCCAAAATGACTGCAAGGTTCCAAACTCACGTAAATAGTTGCTTTTTTCAATAAAGATTTGTCTTTTACGGAATTTATAGCATTGACTTCGGCATGAGGTTCCCCCGCCTTTTTATGCCATCCTTCACCAATGATAGTGTCTTTATAAACAATTACACTGCCCACCATCGGGTTCGGATAAGTGGTTCCTAAGCCATTTTTGGCTAATGTAATGCAACGTTGTATGTATTTCTCATGAGTTTTCACGGTACAAAAGTACTAATTTTTGTGTTTAAGATTTAGTTTTAAAACTTTTGAAAATAACAATAAACAATGGCTATTTTTGTCTAAAAAAATAGTAGTCTTTAAGAATATGGAAAATTATACCATTAGAAAAATAGAAAAAAAAGATAATCAGGCGGTTGCTCAATTAATACGATCTGTTTTTGACGAATTGAATATCCCAAAAGTAGGAACGGCATACGAAGATCCGTATTTGGATTTGATGTTTGAGGAGTATAATAAACCCAAATCAGTTTACTATGTGGTTGAAAAAGAAGGTAGAATTATTGGTTGTGCCGGAATAGCACCTTTAGAAAACGAAGCGGAGACAATTTGTGAATTGCAAAAAATGTATTTCTTGCCAGAAACTCGTGGTTTGGGAATAGGAAGTGAGATGATGGAGAAATGTTTACAAAGCGCCAAGGATTTTGGTTTCAAAAAATGTTACCTGGAAACGATGCCTTTTATGCATGCAGCACAAAAATTATACAAGAAATCTGGTTTCGAATCTATTTGTTCTCCAATGGGAAGTACAGGTCATACAAGCTGTCCGGTTTGGATGTTGAAGGAATTATAAATTTTAAGATGAAAATAAAAGAATACAGAGACCAATTTATTCAGGAACTGACTCCCATTTATGATGCCGGAGAAGCGGAGAGTTTTTTCTATTTGATTTTAGAAGAAAAACATCAATTGAAAAGAATTGACCTGGCATTGCGTCCTGATTTGGTTTTTTCTGAAGAGGAAATAGTGGTTTGGAATTCGATTTTGGAACAATTAAAAAAAGAAATTCCGATTCAGTATCTCTTAGGAAAAACAAGCTTTTACGGATTGGAATTCGAAGTCAATGAAAATGTTTTGATTCCAAGACCGGAAACCGAAGAATTGGTAGATTGGATTATTTCTAATAATCCAAATATCGAACAATCTAATCCTGAAACTTCGGGACTTAAGATTTTAGACATTGGAACAGGAAGTGGCTGCATCGCTGTTTCTCTGGCAAAAAATCTCCCTAATGCCAATGTTTTTGCGATTGATGTTTCGGAAAAAGCTTTGGCTACAGCCAAAAAAAATGCTGCGAGAAATGCTGCGACAGTAACTTTTATACATCAAAATATTCTTGAAACCGAAGATTTGCAGCAGCAATTTGATATCATCGTTTCAAACCCTCCTTACGTTCGGAATTTAGAAAAAGAGGAGATCAAGAAAAATGTTTTAGATAACGAACCGCATTTGGCTCTTTTTGTAGAAGATAATGATGCTTTGATTTTTTATAGAAAAATAGCCGAATTGGCCCAAAAGAATCTTTTGCCAAACGGTCAACTGTATTTTGAAATCAATCAGTATTTGGGAAAAGAAATGATTGATTTACTCGAAAAAATGAATTTCACAACTATCGAACTTCGAAAAGATATTTATGGGAATGACAGGATGATTTTTGGGATTAAGTAATCAATGCGGCAATTTGTCAACTGAGATTGATCACTAAAAACTATTCATATCGTAACGCCTCAATAGGGTCAAGCTGAGCTGCTTTTACAGCGGGATACAGGCCCGAAACGATGGCTACCATAAAACTGGTTGCAAATGCTGCAAATATCGCTCCCCACGGAATTACGAAATCAAAAGTCATTGCAGTTGAAATAGCAAAACCAATCAAAATTCCCAAAATAATTCCCACCAATCCGCCAAATTGACCAATTAGTAAGGTTTCAATAAAAAACTGAAAAGCAATTGTCGATTTCTTGGCTCCTAAGGCTTTGCGGACTCCAATTTCACGGGTGCGTTCTGTTACCGAAACAATCATGATATTCATTAAAGCGATTGATGAACCCAAAATGGTTATGATACTAATAATCCAGGAAGCCCAGCCCAAATATTTTGTAATCCCCAGAATTCTATTGATAAGATCATCACTTCGTACGACACCAAAATTATTGTCCCGAACAGGACTTAATTTACGGACTCTTCGCATCGTGCTGGTTGCGTGGTCAATAGCTTGATCGAGTAATTCTTTTTTAGACACCATAACACTCATGGTGTAATTGATATTAGGTGCAGTAAACAGGGAACGTGCCACTTGAATAGGGATTAAAACTCGTAAATCCTGACTGTTCCCAAAAGTAGATCCTTTTTCTTTCAGTACCCCGATAACTTTAAATTTGGCTCCTCTGATAGAAATTATTTTGTCAATTGGATTCACATCTTTTAGTAACCCTTTTTCAAAATCAGAACCTACAACACAAACATAGTTGTTGTTTTGAATGTCAAAACCGGTAAAATTTCTACCCAAACTGGTTTCTAAACCGGAATTGGTAATGAAATGCTGATCAACCCCCAAAATCTTTATTTCAGGATCAGTTTCTTTGGCTTCATATTTTACTTCTGCGGTAGAAGTTGCTGTAAAGGAGAGGGAAGTTTCGGTAAAAGGATAGTTGTATTTATTTTGAAAAGCCACTGCTTCCGGATAGGAAATGATGGGATTTATAATTTCACGCTCTTCATTTCCGCGTCTTCGGGTTATGTTTTCGTATTGATTGATGTTGAAAGTGTTGGCTCCCATCGAAGCGAAATCAGTTGAAATGGTGTTTTCTAAAGCAGAAACCACAGTCAGAATTCCAACCAAAGCGGTAATCCCGATAGCAATAATTAATACAGTAAGTATGGTACGCAACAATTGTGTTCTGATAGAACCAAATGCAATTCGGATATTTTCTTTAAATAATTTTAGCATCATACGAGTTTGTCACGAAATTACAATTTTTGTTACAAGTTATCTTTTTTAAAGAGGTAATTTATTTCCATGTCTTTTTTTAGTAGCTATTTCCAGCTTTTGTTACAATCCGTCGGTAAAAATAATTTGTTTTCCGTTGTCCAAAAGGAGCTTCCTTTGGTCGCTCTTTCAGGTAAGAAAACAATAGTGTTTTTTATCTATGGATTTTCGCTTCAAACGGAGTTCACTGAACTCAAATAAAAATAAAAACTATGTGAAGTAATCAGGGCTAGGGATTCTGCTAATAAAAGACGGTCTTTTTTAGAGAGAATTATTTTAAAAATAAGATATTTGCATAAAAATTAAGATTTACAAATTGCGAATTACGATTTTGTAAATTTCTAATTTTTAATTGGTAATTCGTAATTAATTAAAATGGCATCAAAACCAAGCATTCCGAAAGGAACCAGAGATTTTTCACCGGCTGAGGTGGCAAAACGTCAATATATCATCCAGATTATAAAAAGTAATTTTGAGAAATTTGGATTCCAACCCATAGAAACTCCTTCTTTCGAAAATTCCGAAACCTTAATGGGGAAATACGGAGAAGAAGGCGATCGATTGATTTTTAAAATATTAAACTCCGGCGATTATTTGGCGAAAGCCAATGCAACCCACTTAGAAAATAAAGACAGTACTAAATTGACGGCAAGTATTTCTGAAAAAGCTTTGCGTTATGATTTAACTGTTCCTTTTGCACGTTATGTGGTGCAACACCAAAATGATATTGAGTTCCCATTCAAAAGATACCAAATCCAACCGGTTTGGCGTGCTGACCGTCCGCAAAAAGGTCGTTTCAGAGAGTTTTTTCAATGTGATGCCGATGTTGTTGGGTCTAAATCATTATGGCAGGAAGTAGAATTAGTACAGTTATATGATACTGTTTTTACCGCTTTGGGTTTAGAAGGTGTGACAATCAAAATCAATAACCGAAAAATATTATCCGGTATCGCTGAAGTAATCGGTGCATCTGATAAATTAATTGATTTTACAGTTGCCTTAGATAAATTGGATAAAATTGGGGAAGATGGTGTTAAAAAGGAAATGATTGAAAAAGGAATTTCTGAAGATGCTATTATAAAAGTGCAGCCTTTATTTAATTTTACAGGAACAATTTCTGAAAAAATAAACCAACTGTCTGTTTTGCTTGCTGATTCTGCAGAAGGAATGAAAGGAGTGGAAGAGTTGCGTTTCATTTGTGGGAATGTCACGGAATTAGGTTTGTCAACGGCAATTTTAGATTTAGATGTGACTTTGGCAAGGGGACTGAATTATTATACAGGTGCTATTTTTGAAGTGGCACCACCAAAACAGGTTGCGATGGGGTCTATCGGCGGTGGCGGTAGGTATGATGATTTGACCGGTATTTTCGGATTGAAAAATATGAGTGGTGTTGGAATTTCGTTTGGACTGGACCGAATTTATCTGGTTGTTGAAGAACTGAATTTGTTTCCGGATACGGTTACGGCTACATCAAAAGCCTTATTTATCAATTATGGTGAGAAAGAGGCTTTTTATGCTATGAAAGCAATAAAAGAATTGAGAGATTCAGGAGTAAAAGTGGAATTGTATCCTGATAATGCCAAAGTGGCGAAACAATTTCAACATGCTGATAAAAGAAATATTCCTTTTGCCGTTATCGTAGGTGATCAGGAAATGGCTTCGAATACTTTTTCTTTAAAGAATTTAATTACGGGGGAACAAGTTTCACTCGGTTTTGAAGATTTGAAAAAAGCATTGCTTTAAAAACAAAAAAAAGCTTCGTTTTTCTAAACGAAGCTTTTTTTAATATAAGGTAATGATGAATTAATAATTATTTAGAAGACGACCTTAATTTCATTTTGGTTTACTATTAATCAAATTGATTGATAATCTGTATACAAACTTATTCAAACTATATCGAAATAGTCTTAAAATTATATTAAATTTTTTTTGGCTCAAATAAAATTTTTTATAAAGTTTGAAATACATAAGATCAAAGGAGTCAGTCTGAAATAATGACAATTTGACATTTTACAAGATTTGGCAGTACTTTTGCAATCAAAAAAAAAGAATAAAAATGAAGTTTAAGAATTTTTTTAAAAACACGAGTAATATGACTACTGATAATACAGAAATCGATCAAGAAATAGATGACGCAACATTGGAAAAAAATGCAAATGGAGAACAAATCATTATTGATGAGGAATTAACTGTTGAAGAGCAATTAACGCAAGACTTGGCTAGAGAAAAAGATAAGTTTTTACGATTGTTTGCTGAATTTGAAAATTACAAAAGAAGAACTTCAAAAGAAAGAATTGAGTTGTTTAAAACTGCAAATCAAGAAGTTTTATTAGCGATGCTTCCTGTTTTAGATGATTTTGACAGAGCCTTGGTTGAAATAAGCAAATCAGAAGATGAGCTTTTAACTAAAGGTGTGGAACTTATTTATGAAAAATTAAAAAGCACATTAGTTTCAAAAGGATTGGAACAAGTTGAGGTAAAAGCGGGGGATTCTTTTGATGCTGATTTTGCAGAAGCAATTACTCAAATTCCTGCGCCATCAGATAAAATGAAAGGTAAAATTGTTGATGTTCTTGAAAAAGGATACAAATTGGGAGACAAAATCATACGTTATCCTAAAGTAGTTATCGGAAACTAAAAAATACAAATTAAAAATTCCATACTTCAATAAATTTTAAATTGGAATTTGGAATTTTATCCCGATAGCTATCGGGGTGGAATTTATTCTTATTATGAAAAAAGATTTTTACGAAATATTAGGCATTTCAAGAAGTGCAGATGCTGCTGAAATTAAAAAAGCATACAGAAAAAGCGCAATAAAATACCATCCTGATAAAAATCCAGGCGACAAAGAGGCAGAAGAAAAATTCAAATTAGCCGCAGAGGCTTATGAGATTTTGAGTGATCCTCAGAAAAAAGCCAAATACGATCAATACGGTCATCAGGCTTTTGATGGTTCAGGAGGTTTTGGCGGAGGCCATGGCGGAATGAATATGGATGATATTTTTAGTCAGTTTGGTGATATTTTCGGAAGCGGATTCGGTGGATTTGGTGGCAACGGAGGTGGCGGAAGAGCGCGTCGTGCAAAAGGAAGTAATCTTCGTATAAAAGTAAAATTGACATTGGAAGAAATTGCCAATGGAGTAGAGAAAAAAGTAAAAGTAAAACGCAAAGTGCAAGCACCTGGCGTTTCTTATAAAACATGTTCTACCTGTAACGGTCAAGGACAGGTAATGCGTGTGACCAATACTATTTTGGGAAGAATGCAATCGGCTTCCACTTGCCCAACTTGTGGCGGTTCAGGTCAGATTTTAGATAAAAAACCGGCTGAAGCTGATTCACAAGGAATGATTCTTGAGGACGAAACCGTTTCAATAAAAATTCCTGCTGGTGTGGTTGACGGAATGCAATTGAAAGTTTCCAATAAAGGAAACGACGCTCCAGGAAATAGTATTCCAGGAGATTTGATTGTTGCTATTGAAGAAATTGAACATGAATTCTTGAAACGTGAAGGAGAGAATTTACATTATGATTTATACATCAGTTTTTCTGAAGCAGTTCTTGGAATCTCAAAAGATATTGAAGCTGTAAATGGAAAAGTGAGAATTAAATTGGAAGATGGAATCCAATCGGGTAAGATTCTTAGACTGAAAGGAAAAGGAATTCCAAGTCTTAACGGATACGGAAATGGAGATTTACTGGTTCATGTGAATGTTTGGACACCAAAAACATTAAACAAAGAGCAAAAACAGTTTTTTGAAAAAAATATCAATGACGAGAATTTTATTCCAAATCCTGAAAAAACAGATAAATCTTTCTTTGAGAAAGTAAAAGATATGTTTTCTTAATACATACAAATTGAGTTTTTTAAATTCAAAAAAACAATTCCCATCCTTCAATATACAAGGGTGGGTTTTTTGTGTAACAGTATAAAGTATTTAAGCACGAATTATTTACTTTTACACTCGTAAGGCCATAAAGCCGAACGGTTGAAATAAATCAAAATTTAGCATGAGCAACCTACTTGAAGTCAATAACATCGTAAAGCAATATGGAGATTACGTAGCGCTTAACGAAGTTTCGTTGTCTGTTCCCCAAGGTAGTATTTACGGGCTTTTAGGTCCTAATGGAGCCGGTAAAACATCACTGATCCGAATCATAAATCAAATTACCTTACCTGATAGTGGTGAGATTATTCTCGACGGAGAAAAACTGCAGCCCAAACACGTACAATACATTGGTTACCTTCCCGAAGAAAGAGGCTTGTACAAGTGCAGGAAAGGT
>RCUK01000716.1_pt1 | contig 25787 bp, 25 predicted proteins | sample 2166381 | NCBI WGS metagenome assembly RCUK01 (sample SAMN09932809, study PRJNA488358) | compost metagenome | isolation source: compost soil in an enriched community | place: Germany: Experimental Botanical Garden | reverse complement strand
TCAGGGATCAGGCCAGCAGAAATTCAGCTGGATTCATATTGAAGATTTATTCCGAGTCATACTATTCCTCCAAGAGAGAGAGGATTTAAGCGGCGTATTCAACTGCTCTTCCCCTTATCCAGTAACCAATCGAGAACTGATGAAGCTGCTGCGTACCGCCATGAACCGGAAGTTCGGGCTTCCTGCAACGAAATGGATGCTTGAGATTGGCGCCTTGCTCTTGGGCACGGAGACCGAGCTCATCGTAAAAAGCCGCTGGGTTATTCCCGAGCGACTTACGAGAGAAGGTTTTACGTTCCATTTTGCCAAACTAGAGAGAACTCTCCAGAATATAATACATTAACTCAATACGCCTCATGTCTTCGTATCTTTAAGCTTCAAATCTCCATCTCTTCAACGTCTACTCCAATCCCCATGCCTCTCTTCTGCCACAGAAGCGACTAATCCCCTACCACAATTGGGGCTTAGCCACCATTAACCATAGCATGATTAACAAGAGTACAAGATACATCCATACCGAACGGGCAAGCTTCTGTACCAGCCTATTCTTATCGTGGTCAGGCTCCGCGAATTTCCGGAGCTTCGGCGAGAACGCACGAGCCAGAAATACAATAGAGCCGGCCATAATAAGAAGGGTTGCGACAATCCATGAGGTATCCCAGGCGTAACCCGCAGGATACGCCAGCAGGATACCGGATACCACCAGGACATGTCCCATATGCTTAACGAGCCGGGTCGCCGATCTGAACATATTAATATAGGCGCCCAGCTCCGGCCACTCTGCTGTTCGCATCCTCCGAACCAGGGAGATGAGAACGAAGAAAGGCCCTATGGAAGCAATGGCACTGAGTATATGAATATAAAGCAGCAGTTTATAAAGTAGAACCACGTTTGTTGTTAGTCCTGAACCGGGCTGAATTCATGAACCCATACCCGCATTTGCGGCAGCCAAGGCATCCCTGGATGATAGGACAGAATCGAATTCTTATATTCCTCCACGGTTGCAAATCCCTCTTGAACAGCATGCTCATCCGTTAATTCGCCAAGTGACTGTGAATAGACCTTGTTCACGATAAAGCTGCGGCCTTCAAGCGTCATAATCTCGCCGACATCAGCATAACGGCCATTACGGCGAGTAGCGGTCTTTTGCCCTGCAAGGACCTTGTCGATATCCGGCTGTTGTGTAATTAGGCGTTCAATCGTGCACGATTTAGGCGGCAGCGCATCATGATTGGTATGTTCCATATTGAAAACCTCCCTATATTTGCTTACACAACCCACTTTAACATAGATTAAGGGCGAAATCACACAAGAAAGGCCACCCCTTGAGAGGATGACCTGAATGAATTTCAGTGTATGAAATGAATGGGGACATATCTAATCCCGGCTGAACACCTTGGCAAGCAGGCGAAGCATCTCCACATACAGCCACACGAGTGTAACCACCAGACCAAATGCTCCGTACCACTCCATATATTTGGGGGCACCCTGCTCGGCTCCTTGTTCAATGAAATCGAAGTCCAGCACAAGATTGAGCGCCGCAATGATCACGATCACGATGGAAATACCGATTCCAACCAGACTGTTGTCGTGCAGATAAGGAATCGAAATGCCGAACATGCCCAGGATGAAGCTCAGTAGATATACCAGCGCAACTCCGCCCGTAGCCGCGATCACGCCAAGCTTAAAGTTCTCGGTTGCCTTGATGAGCCTGGTCTTGTAAGCCACGAGCAAGGCAATGAATACCCCCATGGTCAGCAGCGCTGCCTGCAGGGTAATCCCATTATACAGTGTCTCGAACCGTGCTGAGAGTCCGCCCAGGAACATCCCTTCACCAATCGCATAGATGGGCACCAGATAAGGAGCCGTGGTAGGTACGAAGCTGATGATCAAGGCCAGTATTAGCGCAACGATAGCTCCCATCACCATAAATGGGACTGCGTTACGCCCGCTGAAATACATAGACCAGGTCCCAAATGCCCCGCCTAATAACATTACCAGCGTAATCATCGTTTTGTTCACGGTACCGTCGATCGTCATTTGACTCTGTCCGGAATATTGCCCGCTTCGTTCAAAAGTCTTGTCATTCAATGTCGGGTTGCCACTACGTCCGATCAAGGATCATCACCTCTTGGTTAATTTGTCCTAATTCTAACACACCTAATGCCAGAATCCCATATTATTCCTGCCAAGCAAAGACATGCTCTATATCTATGCAGTTCCTGGCTGTGTATACCTCCATCGTATCTGCCCCGCTTGTTGGATTCAGCCTATTTACAAATAAAGCCGGCTGCTTAGATGCAGCCGACTGTTGTATTAACAAGCTCCGCCCTAATGAGGACGGGTATTTATTTAGAAGAAGAGGCAACCTCATTACATGCGGTCACACAGGACTTCGCCAGTGAACAGCCTGCGCACTTGCCTTTCTTCGTCTTGCGTATATAGGCGGTTAATGTCCAACCTGCGTATCCAAAAATAGCTGCGCCAATCACAATACTCGCTACCATGGTATCACTTCCTTTTGCCCGTGTTTAGTTGTAACCGAGGGCTCTTCCGACCAACATAATGATATAAGAAATTATATAGGCAATTACTAGAGCATACAGTACCGAGAACCACGTCCAACGGGCGGACATTGTCTCTTTACGTATAACCCCAACCGTTGCCAGACAAGGAACGTAGAGCAGGATGAACGCCATGAAGGAGTAAGCCTGCAGGGCTGTAAAATGACCTGCCAGCAGCCCTTGCAGCGTAGCTGTATCAGGCGCGGCATAAATAATATTCATCGTGGAGACTACAACTTCTTTGGCCAGGAACCCGGTGATCAGGGCAGCTCCAGCCTGCCAGCTACCAAAGCCAAGCGGGGTCAGCACCTGTCCGATCAAGCCGCCAATCTTGGCCAGGAAGCTTTGATCCATTGCCACGTTGAACCCGTGCGGGCCAGTATAGCTTAACAGCCAGATCAGCACCGATCCGCCAAAGATGAAGGTACCGGCTTTCCGAACAAAGCCTTTGCCCTTTTCCCAGGTGCTCCGGGACAGCGTCTTCCACTGCGGAATCCGGTACGGGGGAAGCTCCACCACGAACATGGACTCCTGCTGCTTCAGAATCGTCGATGAGAACAGCTTCGCGAGAAGAAGCGCCAGAACCACACCAAGCACATATAGCGACAGGACGACCAGCGCCTGGTTGGACTTGAAGAAGATGCCCACGAATAGACTGTAGACCGATAACCGGGCTGAACAAGACATCAGCGGGGTCAGAATAATGGTAAGCAGCCGTTCCTTCGGCTGTTCTATCGTCCGGGCGGCCATAATTCCGGGTACATTACAACCGAAGCCGATGATCATCGGGATGAAGGTCTTGCCGTTCAGGCCGACAAGCTCCATCAACCGGTCCATAACCGAAGCAATCCGGGCCATATAACCGGAGTCTTCAATGAATGAGATGATGAAGAACAGGATGAAGATCTGCGGTACAAAGACCAGCACGCCGCCAACTCCGGCAAATATCCCGTCAAAGATAAGGGCTTTAATAAAATCCTGGGCGCCCATGCTGTCCAGCAGCCAGGTAGTCCCGCTGCGCAGCGGACCGTTAATGAAGGCATCCAGCAGATCAGATAGCGGGCTCCCTATCCATTCAAAGGTAAGCTTGAACGTGAGATACATGAACAGCAGAAAGATCGGGATTCCAAGGAACTTATCGGTTACAATCCGGTCAATCCTTTCCGAGAAGGTACGATAGCCCTCCTTAGTATGCCTGACACATTGCTCAAGATAAGCGTGAATGTGGTCTGCACGCTGCTTGCGAATATATTGAGACAGCGTCCTTACACCAAATGTACGGCACAGAGATTCTTCGGTAGTCTTGTACTGATGGTCCAGCCATTCCTTATCGATAGTGGCCTCCAAGGCTGCACGAACGACCGAATTGCCTTCGAAGAACTGAATCGCCATCCAGCGTGGGGATAGAATCTCCTCTGGCAGCCGCTCCGTTAACTCGGCAACGGCGTTCTCCAGCAGCTCTCCATAGGAGATGAAGTAAGGCTTTAACGCCTCACCAGACGTAGACCTCGTTATAGCCTCAAGCACCTGATCGGTTCCCTTACCACTTCTCGCTACAACCGGAATTACCGGTACACCCAGCAGCTCCGATAAGCGGCTCGTGTCAATCTCCAGCCCGCTTTGCCTCGCGACATCCATCATATTTAGCGCGATGACCAGCGGCTTGCCGTATTCCAGCAGCTGAACCGTCAGATTCAGGTTCCGGTCAAGCTGTGAGGCATCCACCACATTTAGTATGGAGTCAAAGGACTCACCCAGCAGAAATCGGGAAGCGACCTCTTCATCATGGGAAAGGGGGTTAAGCGAATATAAACCTGGAAGGTCTATAAGCGTTCCTTTACCAGCCTTCAGCGTGCCGACCTTCTTCTCTACCGTCACGCCAGCCCAGTTGCCCACATATTCGTACGAGCCGGTTAAAGTGTTGAATAAAGAGCTCTTGCCTGTATTTGGATTCCCGGCCAGGACGATTTCACTCATACTGCTTCAACTAGAATCTGAAGCGCCTCACTCCGGCGGATAGATATCCACTGGTTGCTTGCTTCTAAAGTAATCGGTCCGCCGAACGGGAGCCGTTTTATAATCGATATTAATGTGCCTTCCATGATCCCGAGATCGTTCAATCTTCTACTTACAAGCCGGTTGCTGCAGGCCATATCTGTGATACGAACAGGTTTACTTAGCTCGATCTCTGTTAATTTCATTGGTTTCACCCCAAATAATAATGATAACTATTATCAACTGACTAAATTATATGATAATGATTCTCATAATTCAATCTATTTTATATGGAGTAATTGTTACAATTCATCACAAAATTCGGAGCAATTTGGACGGCAGATACCTAATTGGAGATGAATGGGGTCTTTCGTATGTACTGTCTGTCTTCAATTTGTCTAATAACGAAATCTGCGATATCCGCTGTTCGCATCTTGGTACCCGGCATATCCTTCTCGTTAACCTTCACTCTACCGGATGCAGATCCTTCTACAACAAAAGGAAGTCTTAGCAGGGTCCAATCGGCATCACTGCTCTGAAGAAGAGCAAGCTCCTTCTCCTTATCGGACACCAGGGACGAATAGATCAAGCGGAACAAAGCTGCGCCTAGTCTGTTGATGAAGGATTTGCGGTCGCCCGGCACATTCAGAGAGCCGCCGGTGACTCCAATATAACGGCGAATATCATATACCTTCATAATGTCTAAAATTTGTCTCGTCAATTGGCTGTATATCGGGAATTTCTCCCGGCTTGGCTGACCAAAGGCATTGATCACGACATTGCAGCCCTTTAGCACCTCTGCAACAGCCTGAGGATCCCGGGCATCTCCCTCTACAATTTCCAGGTGTTCCGAAGTTACCGTCACCTTTGCCGTATTTCGAACAAGCATACGTATCGGGTAGCCCTCTGCTAGAGCTTGCTCCACGATACCGCGACCTACCGTACCTGTTCCTCCGATGATTGCAATCTTTTGCCGAGTATTCACTGCTCTTTCTCCTCCCAGGTCTCCATATTGATCCAATTCTCCCACATCCCCTGCACTAGATACAATTCCCCCATATATCTCATCCACTAGATTCGCAGCACAAAAGACTCCGTTCCAAAGGAACGAAGTCTTCAAGTCTGGCTGTATATAGTCTTAAGACAAGGTTCTCAGGGCCTCAGTTGAGAAAGGAACCAATTCGTCCAGCTTGCCTTCGCGAACCTTGTTCGCCCAAGCCGGGTCCACGAGCAGCGCACGGCCGACTGCAACCAGATCGAACTCTTCGCGGCTGAGTCGCTCCAGCAGTCCGTCAATATTGGTGTTAGCTGCCCCTTTCCCCTCTGTAAAGCCGCTCATGAAGTCAGTATCGAGACCGACAGAGCCCACGGTTATTGTAGGTTTGCCGGTCAGCTTCTTGGTCCAGCCGGCCAGGTTCAAGTCCGAGCCCTCGAATTCCGGCTCCCAGAAGCGGCGGGTCGAGCAGTGGAACACATCTACGCCTGCTTCCACAAGCGGGGCAAGAAATTGACCAAGCAGGTCAGGCGTCTCTGCCAATTTGGCTGTGTAGACCGAGGATTTCCACTGCGAGAAGCGGAATACAATAGGGAAGTCCGGCCCTACCGCTTCGCGGCATGCCTCAATTACTTCCACGGCGAACCGAGTACGTCCGATCATATCACCGCCGTATTTGTCGGTACGCTTATTCGTTCTTTCCCAGAAGAATTGGTCAATCAGGTAACCATGCGCACCATGGATCTCCACACCGTCGAAGCCAATTCTTTTCGCATCCGCAGCAGCCTGAGCATACGCAGCGATGACCTGAGCAATCTCCTCTTCTGTCATGGGGTCAACCACTTTCTCCCCAAAAATGTTGATCCCAGAGGGTCCGATCGGAAGAGCCTCCGGATTAGGTGAATCTCCGATCTTGCGATCCGTACCCACGTGCCAAATCTGCGGGATGATACGCCCACCCACGCTATGTACTGCATCCACGACTTTCTTCCAGCCACTTAGAGCATCCTCGCCGTGGAACCTTGGAACGTTAGGGTCCCCTGTTGCCGCAGGATGATTAATTACGGTTCCCTCAGTCACAATAAGACCTACGCCATTCTCTGCCCGGCGTTTATAATATTCCGCTACGTTCTCCCCAGGTACGCCGCCCGGCGATTGGGAACGCGTCATCGGAGCCATCACGATTCGATTCGAGAGCTCCAGATTCCCAGCATGAAATGGTTTGAACAATGGATTAGTCACTTTATTACCTCCCGTTTCACTAATTTAGTATGGTTAAATATTACTGACGAAGTTGGATTTATCTGCCACGCTTCTTATTATATCGGGATTTTTCGAAATGTAAAACTATTAATTCCTCCCCTCCGAATTTCACGGGCAAAAGCCACTCCCAGGGAGCGGCTTCACCTCATTTCTATTTTGTCCTCTGAAGCGTCTGTTCAATCGCTTGTTTCATAAGATGCCCGGCTCGGTTCCAGGTCCATCTGAGCATATCCTGCCTGCCCTGACGCCCCTTCGCCTTGCACAGCTGAGGATGCTGAAAGGCAGATCGCATCTGTTTCTTCAAGCTTTGGATATCCGGCTCAGCCCATCGCTGGCCCTTACCCGCGAAGAGGTGGCGGAACCCGCGTGAAATCGAGTGCCGGCTGTTCATACTCTGAAGAGGACTGCTTAAGTGGTACTCAACCAGGAAGGCATTCTTTCTTGTCAAAAAATCCATATGTCCACCCCATCCCGTAGCAATCACGGGAACCCCGCTGGCCAGGGACTCGAGAAAAGGCAGCCCTACGCCTTCCCCGCGTGTCGGCAGTACAAAGACCTGGCCAAGCGTGTATATGCTGCGAATGTCACTGGACTTCAAATGTCGTCCGATCACGACTACCGGTGCCGTCGGCTTACGAATGCCAAGCCTTTCCTTGTACCGCCGTATTCGATCCTTAATCCAATTCTCATTCTCGTAAGGGGCATAACCATTCGTCTTAATGACCAGCAGCACCGGATCCGAGGCAGAGAACTCCTCCCAGTAAGCTCTTAAGAGGGCTTCCGGATTCTTCCGATGTTGGAATCCGAATACCGACACAAACGTGAACCTTCCCTTTGATTGTGCGAGAGGCAGCTTCCGGTTGCTTGGTGCATACTCTCGGGTATTCACACCATGGGGCACGATGAAGATGGGAACTCTCACTCCGCTGTTCCTCAGAGCCTGCTTGTTATGAAGGGAGGGAACGCAGATCGCATCAAATTTATTGATATTCGGGAGCCAGCGGGCAGGAATTTGGGTCGTCTCCCAGACCGTATTGAGAATGATGCAGTCATACCTGGCTCTAGCTAATTTTAAGTTAATCTGACTTGGGGGGTGGTGGTAGATGAGGACCTTCTTTCGGGAGGAGTCCCTGAAGGCTTCCGCCCTGCCCCCATAATTGATCCTCACATCCACGCCCTGCCGCCTCAAGGCTTGAACATAAGCCCGGCTGGCAATCCCAAGTCCACTTGCCCGCTGGACGGGGCCTTCCCACACTACTTGATATCGGCTATTTAAGGGCATACTCCCAACTCCATTTATCCTTTTCTCGCCGTATAATATGCCAGAACTTTATATTGGGATTGGACCTCTGCAGATAGGGGCATGGAATCGTATTTAACCTGCTACAAAAGGCCACGCGGATGGTATGATGTAGGTAATTGGTAGACTTTAGCTAAGCCCATCCTAATTTATGACGACCGGAGGACAACTTCACTTGAGATTACAACTTCGCAAAAAGCTATATTTCAGCTTCCTCATCATTATCGTCCTGTTTCTGGTTACGGCCTCCATATCCACACTTCTGACCCAGAGGATCGTTCGTCTTACAAACGATATCCTCGTATCGGAGAAGCGGCTTGAGGTTGTTCAGAGACTTAACCTTTTTGCCCGTACAGCCAATGACAACGGAGCTCACTATTTGCTCGCTCCACTCTATATTGAAAATGAATTCAAGTCACAGTTTGAAGCCAACGTCAAGTATCTCGATCAGGAGTTCCAGCAGCTTGAAGCCATTACAACAGAACCGTCAGACCTTGCCCAGATCCGTCAGTTTAAGGACAAATGGGCGGCTTATGTCGTAGATAGGCGGAATATTATAAACCTGAAGAAGGCCGGGAAAGTAACGGAGGCTCAGGAGAACTATACCAAGATCAGCTATGATCCGATTGCCTTTGCCCTTCATGCCTTCTCTAAATCCGAGCAGGCTCAAATTAACAGCTATAAGGACACGATTGAGACCAGCGGAAGAACGATTCAGATCGTGAACCTGCTGATGGGTTCCCTGGCTACGCTGCTCTCGCTCCTGATCGCCGTGGCGCTCTCTAACTCCTTGATCCGCAGGATTCTGCTTCTTCGGGCCAACGCCCAGACGGTTGCCAGCGGCAATCTCCGGGTTCCGGACCTCCACTTTAAGAGCAAGGATGAGCTTACGGATCTGGCTAATTCCTTCAATGCCATGACCGAGTCCCTTCGGTCGGTCATTGACTCCAACCAGCTGCTGCATCAGCTGTCCCACAGGGACGGATTAACGGGTATCGCTAATCGCCGCTGCTATGATGAGTCGCTGGAGCAGGCCTGGAACCAATCAGCAGCTGAATCCAGACCGATCTCGCTAATCTTGTTCGATATTGATTATTTTAAGAGATTCAATGATATATATGGTCATCAGGCGGGGGACCTGTGTCTTAAGCAGGTCGCTGACATTCTGCAGGAGCAGGTGCGGGAACCCGGCGGGCTGGCAGCCAGGTATGGCGGGGAGGAGTTCGCCGTGCTGCTGCCGGACAAGTCAAGTGAGGAGGCCTGCCAGATTGCGAGGCATTTCCAGAAAGCATTGGCAGATCAGTATATTCCTCATACGGGATCAGATATCAGTGAATTTGTTACCGTAAGTATCGGGGTATCCACCCTCACGGCTTCTGCAGGGGATGCGCCGGGTGATTTGGTAATTGAGGCAGATAAGGCGCTGTATCAGGCCAAAGAGAATGGAAGAAATCGCATATGCATCTATGAGCATGATCAAGTGACAGAAGGTGGTCTTACCCCATGAAGAGACAGCTAGCAGTAATAGGGATAATCGCAGTATTACTCGGTCTTGTGTCCTGCTCAGGCCCAAGTTCTGATGAACAGCCAGTGACGTTGACATTCTGGACAACCACTTCAAGTCCCGAGACTGCGTTCTTCCAGGAACGAATTGCTGCCTTTGAGCAGGAGCACCCGAATATTAAGGTGAGTATGGCTAAGCACGAGTTCCCTTTTGCAACCAATGAATTCAAAACCGCTGTCCTTGGTGATCAGAAAGTGGATGTGTTCCGGGCAGATAATACCTGGATTCCCGAATATGCAAATTTGAATATTATCTATCCCCTGAATACGCTCGCGCAAAGTAAAGACTGGTCTGGGTTCGTTGGCTCTGCGCTGAACGCAGCCACATACCAGGGAAATGTCTATGGATTTCCATCTGTCATGGAGGTTCCAGCTCTCCTGTACAACAAAAGAATACTTCGGAGAGCAGGCTTTACCCAGCCTCCTCAGACGATGGATGAGCTGCTGAAGATGGCGAAGGCGCTGACCGGCAAGGGTAGGTACGGGCTGTATGTAACCGAGGACTCCTACTTCTCACTGCCCTATCTATGGGCATTCGGAGGCGGAATGATTACAGACCAGAGGCAGATTCAGATCGCCTCGGATCATTCCAAGCAAGCTTTCGCATTCATGCTGAAGCTGCGGCGCGCAGGCGTTACCCAGCCATATGACAACTTTGACAACTGGTACAATACGATGATGGATGATTTCACCGAGGGCAGATCAGCTATGATGATTAACGGTCCTTGGGCCATTCACGATGTTCTAAGCAGCGTGGAATTCAAGAATCAGGGCAACATTGGCATCGCTCCGATACCAAGTGGGCCTGGAGGGCAGGGCTCTCCCATCGGCGGGCACAGCCTGGTAATTAATAAATACAGCAGCCATCCGCAGGAAAGCTATGAGCTGATCCGCTACCTTACAAGCACGGAGACTGAGGTCCTTCAGAGTGAGGAGTTCAAGACCCTCCCGACGCAGCAGGCCGCTTATACAGATCCAAGGCTGGCCTCTGATCTTCTTGTTCAGGGCTTCCGGGCCCAGCTGGATGTGGCGAAGCCCCAGCCGAAGATTCCACAGAGCTCCAAACTGTACATGGACTTCACCCCGAATCTGAACGCCATGCTCCTGGGGAAGGAGTCGGTTGACGAAGGGGTACGGAAGATTGAAAGCTCATGGAAGAGCCTTCTAAAGATGAAATGAATCTATTTAAATGGGTTATAAAAGCGCGATCCATCGTAAAAGGTAATTAGAGCTGTGATCACTCCAATGACTACGATCAGGACGAGTGCCGCGTAATCCACCCGGTTAAATGGACGTGACTTGTACCAGGTCCGCCTGGACTTATGCCCGAACCCCCGAAGCTCCATAGCTGCGCTGATCTTCTCGATCCGCTCCACACTGGTCAGAATTAGTGGCATCAGGATCGAGATCATGTTCTTGATCCGCCGGGGGAGCTTCTCTTTGCGGGAGATGTCCAGGCCGCGGGCCTGTGCGGAGAACGAGATGTTCTGATAATCCCGCTGAATATCCGGAATATAGCGCATGGCAATAGATACAGAATACGCGATCCGGTAATTCACACCCACCCGGTTCAGTGAGGCTGCGAACTCGCTGGGATCTGTCGTCAGCAGAAAAAGAAGCGCCATTGGAATGACTGTGATGTACTTCAGCGCAATATTAAGCTGGTAGAACAGCTGCTCCCAGGTCACCGTATATCGGCCTGCAATATGGAAGATCTCATGCTTGGTGCCATAGATACGAACTCCTTCCAAAGGAGAGAAGATGAAGATGGCAAGATGATTCAGTGCGAAGAAGAATAGAATCAGGTAGAGAACAAAGGAATAATCCCGAAATTGAACTTTGGATAGGCTGAACGCTACCAGACTGATGAGCAGCATGGCAAGCAGACAACGTGTATCGTAAGTAATCATGGCCGTTACCGACCATATGATGAAAAAGACCAGCTTCGTGAACCCGGTTAACCGGTGAACGGGCGAGTCCAGCTTCGTGTAGGTTAACATTTTGGTATTCATTGGCCTCGCATCCCCCTGTCATAAGCGATAAACCGGCTTACGAATTCCTCAGGCCGGTCCACTCCCGCCCTTATCGCAAGTTCATGAACCGAAGTCATCTTAAGGTGCGCAGCCTCCACAACTCCTGGATTCGTCAGCACATGCACAGGACTGTCGTCCGCAATCTTGGTCCCTTCAGATAAGACAATCGTTCGTTGTGCATACTCCAGCATTAAATGCATATCGTGCGTAATCATGATAATGGTAATCCCCTGCCGGTTCAGGGTTAACAGAAATTCCATCATGTCGTTATAGTGCCTGTAATCCTGGCCTGCCGTAGGCTCATCGAGAATAATAACCTCCGGACTAAGCACAAGAATGGACGCTATGGTTACCCGCTTCTTCTGGCCGTAGCTGAGCGCAGATACGGGCCAGCTGCGAAAGGCGTACAGTCCGCATACTTTCAGCACCTCGTGCACACGCTCCCGAATGGCTTCCTCCGGCACGCCGCGCAGCTTCAGGCCCAGAGCAACCTCATCGTAGATGAGGGTCTTGGAGAGCATATGATTCGGATTCTGCATCACAAATCCAATCCGGTCAGCTCTCTCTTTGATCGAATCTGAACGAATATCGCGGCCATTCAGCAGGATTGTCCCAGAGCTGGGCCGGTAGAATCCACATATCAGCTTGGAAATGGTAGATTTCCCGGCACCGTTCCGCCCGGCTATTGAGACAATCTCCCCCTTTCCGATCCTTAGCGAGACATGATGAAGAATCGGCTGATTCTTCTCGTAGCCGAACGAGATATCTTTGAGCTCGAGTATCACAGGGAAGTCGGCGGTCTCCGAGGAGTTGTTCAAACTCCTATACCATTCCTGCAGCCGGGGTGTACAGGAATCAAGCCGAATCGTATCGACATGCTCCGGATGTATTTCCGGCGTGATGGAGCATCCCGCATATTTCAGAGCAGTAATGTACAGCGGCTCCCTTATGCCTGCCTCCACCAGGATGTTCGAGCTCAGCAGCTCTGCGGCTGGCAGGTCTGCCTGGGCCTGTCCATCCCGAACCACAATAATGCGATCAACACTCCGGTGCAGCACGTCCTCGAGACGATGCTCAATGATGACGACCGTCTTCCCGGTCTCCAGGTGAATCCGGTCGATCAGCTCAATGGTTCTTTTGCCGGTATAGGGGTCCAGGCTTGCCAGCGGTTCATCAAATAGCAGAATGTCCACATCATTAACCAGTACACCGCCCAAAGTCGTCTTCTGCTTTTGCCCGCCGGACAGTGCATGTGGGGAAGACTCAAGATACTGCTCAATATCAACCTTCCGCGCTGCAGCGGCTAATCGGTCTGTCATCTCAGCTTGAGGGATAGCATCATTCTCCAATTTGAATACAATATCCTCGGCCACCGTGAGACCCACGAACTGGCCATCCGGGTCCTGCAGTACCGTACCTACAGTATCCGAGAGCTCGGCGATACTTTGATCCTTAAGCTCCTTTCCTTTAATCTTCATAGATCCGCTCATCTCCCCCGTGTAAAAGAAAGGGATTAGTCCATTCATGCAGTGTGCCAAAGTACTCTTGCCCGATCCGGAGGGACCGACAATGAGCACCTTTTCTCCCTCATATATGGTTAAATTGATCCTATCCAGAGTGGGCCTCGACTGCGCATGGTATTGAAACGTAAAATCAACAAACTCGATAACTGGTATCTTCATAGCTAAACATCCTCTTTTTAATAAAGTGACTGGTATTTATGGTAACAGAAAAGCCGGTGATGAACACCGGCTTACAACTCGGACGTATTCACTATGCTTCGTGTGTCAGGCTTCCCCGCTTTGTACGTGTCTTGGAATAAGCGATCGCCAGCAGTGTTCCTATCACCGCTACCGTCACAATGTTCGATATCCCTGCTACCAGTCCTTGGGCGAACACTTTGTTAGCTGGTTCCGCATAGATAAGAATATCCAGCGCCGGAGCAACAACGAACCAAGCCACCACATTCGCTATAATCTGGGCCAGATTGAACCTTATGATTTCTTTCGCTCCGAACTCTCCCTCATGAATTCGGATTCGACCTGCGATCAGACCGATAATGAGCCCAACCAATCCTGAGGCAATTACCCAGCTGAACCAAGGCGAACCGTAGAAGATAGCATCCTTCAGCGTATGTCCGATCAGGCCAATCAACAGCCCGGCGTACGGCCCATACAGCAGTGCGAACAAGGCAAGCAGGGCATATGTAGTCTCAATGTTGGTATCCGGTATACCGGATGGAATGGAGCCGAATCTCCCCAGAATGACGAATAAAGCAGCGCCAATCCCGATGGCCACGATCGTTTTGATAGACAGTTTGTTGTGTTGTGTTTGTGCCACTCTCTTATCAACCTCTTTCCCTAAATAGATTTGGAGGATATGCCGATCCTCATAGTAATTGGTGAATTCTGCCTGTTTTTTGTTATTATACAGTGGAATACTCGGAATTACTACAGAAAGTTAGGAAGATGGCTCGGCCAGATTTCGGTACCTCAAAAGGACGCCTTAGGCGTCCGTAGATGCACTACTGCTATGGGGTATCTGCCTTAGGTATATGAATTCACTCCCTGTATAACCTCCTGCACCTGCCTAGCCAGATTGCGGAATTCTCTCGGATTTATGCCCCCTCACACGTAAAGACCCTGTCGCTACTCGGTGCGACAGAGCCTTCTTATCCCGTTGCCCATTCCTTAAGAATGAGCTGCAATCGTATTCAAATACGTCCTTCTTCTCTTAAAATATCCTCAAAAGCATCCACAACTACCTTATCGTAATGGCTGCCCGTAAGTCTCCGAAGCTCATCCATGGCGACCTGTGCCCCAAAGGCCCTACGGTAGGCCCGATCCTCGGTCATCGCATCGAACGTATCGCTCACCGCAATGATCCGTGCTTCCAGAAGGATCTCGTCCCCTTTCAACCCATGAGGGTAACCGCTCCCATTGAGCCGTTCATGATGCTGCTCAATAATAGGCGCAATCTCCCCGTAGTAGGTCTCCTTGATCATTTCTGCCCCATCTGCCGGATGCTTCTTAATCATTTCATACTCTTCACCGGTCAATCGGCCTGGCTTATTCAGAATTTCTTCCGGAATATGAATCTTGCCAATATCATGCAAAACGGAGGCGATAGACAGATTCTCCAGCTGTTCTTTATTAAGCTTCAACTTCTTGGCAATCTTCACAGCGTACTCAGCGACCCGATCACTGTGCATATAAGTGTAGCGGTCCTTCTTCTCCACTTCCTTCACCATGTTCATCAGCTTGGAAATATCCTTACTCAGGTGGACAAACGTTTGCTCAGTTATGACCCAAAGGTAAGTGATATCGGTCAGCGCGGTGAAATGAATGGGGTCTTTCAGTCCTTTTGCCGTGTAATAATCATGCGGTCCAAGTTCAATCTTCTGGTCGTCTAATTCACACACCAGCTGACCGGATAATATATAGAAAAATTCCATTACATTTGGATTATCGCTAGGATATACAAAGAACAATCTATCCTTCTCAATGGTCTGAAGCAGAACCTCTACTCCATCTCCCCGAGAAAGTAACTTGATTTCATTTTTATCGAAATGTACTTCTTCCAGAAATGATCCTTTCCTTCCGATTCTGAACCCATCCATTATGATCCCCCTTATATGAGAAAAAACGAGCTCGTTAAAAGAACTCGTTTTTTTCTCTAGATTATACTATTTTGTGGATGGTAGGAAGAGTTAATCTTAATTTATTCCAACAACCCAAACCGGGTCGATCCATACTTCTCGATCAGCAAAACGAACCAGCTTCCAATAACGCTCCACCACGACTCCCTGCTCAGCAGCCTTATTGATGGCAGATGTCGCCAATTCATAGGTTGTATCATAGACATCTGTGATAATTTTGTTCAGATCATCCGTATACTTACTGGTTAGTTCCTCATAATCACCAGTTCTTTGGTTCAATTTGTCCTCAAGCTGTTCAATACGCGCAGCGGCGATGCCAGCATCTTTGACATCAGGGGTGATAAGCTGCGTTGTAACCTGATCAATATCCTGTTTGATGACAAGAATTTGCTGGTCTACTTTGTTCGTCTCTTCTTGAATCTTGGCGTTCAAATCTGCAGATTGACTGCGGTCAGCTGCTTCAGAGCTAGACGCGGATGAAACCCGAACCTTCTGATCCTGCACCAGATCAGCTACCTTATCCTTAACTTCTAATTTGCGGATATCAGACAGATACTTCGCTTCCAGCTTGTCAGCCGCATCTACTCCGTCCTTAATCTTCTCCTCAATCTGTACATTCGTCTGATTAATCAGCTCGTAAATGGCGTCAAGATTTGAATTGTTGCTTTCTGCAAAGGCGCTTGTCCCAAAAGAGAATACCAAGACAAATGAGAACAGGACCGCTAAAGCTTTCTTCATAAGTTCTCCTCCAAATAAATATATATTTTGACTACCTAAGAAAATGAAGTCTACTAATTTCACCGTTACCAATATACCATTTCTACCCATTTTAAGATAGGACGAAAATTGTCGAATCTGAACAAAATATTATTCCTTTCATAGCTCCAAATTAAGCTCACACCCGCCCCAAGCTTGAATAGACTAATACCCACAGAGGAATTTAATGAGAAGCTATAGACTTAATTAAGGGAAGTGAGAACAGCATGAGCCTTTGGCCGATCGTTGAGACTGAGTACGGGATCAAGATTCGCAGCACCACCCAGGTCAAGGATGTCTACAAGGTAGAAACCGATCATGCAACCTACTGCTTGAAATCATACGACTTTCCAGAAGAGGAGGTCCGCTTTATTACACGGATCTTGTCCTGCTTGGATGAGCACCAGTTCACCCGAAGCCAGAAGGTCTATCCTACGTTAGATAAGAGGGGTTATATCACCCATGAGGGTACTTATTATACCTTAACGAACTGGGTTCATGGGCAGCAGCCCAAATTCGCCAGGATTAGCGACTTAAGACGAGGGATATCAACCCTGGCCAAGTTCCATCACCAAGCCACCGGCTTTCCCGCTCTGGAAGCTCCTGAATCGAGAGTCCGCTACTCCAGACTACCGGGTGAAATCTCAGAATATAAGAGTCTTTTGCTTCCTCACCGAAGTGCAGGACGTCTTGTAGAGCTTTGTGATGAGGCTCTGGAGCTCTTGCAGCAGCCCACGGTCTTGGAGGCTATTCAACAAGAACAGATGAACTGTTCATTTATACATGGGGACTATAATTATCCCAATCTGGTCAAGGACAAGAAGAATGCCATTCACCTGATTGATTTCGAGAACACCTCCATGCACGTCAGAGCTAAGGATCTGGCTCATATTCTGCACCGTAATTCCCTATGGGATGCTGCGGGGATGCTCCGCTTGATCGAATATTATCAGCGGTACCGCTCTATGAATACATCAGAGTTGAACCTCCTTCTTGCCTTGCTGACAGCCCCTTATCATGTGGTCCGCAACATCAGAATCGGAGGATTCCGCAGCGCCAAGCCCATTATCCCTTCAGGAGGACAGCTTCGTAAATACCAACGGGAACTTCGTGCATTGCTCTAGTGTCCGGATCGGCTGAATTGTGATAAATTTAAGTCGATTCATCATTTCAGGAGGCGTATCCATGGATATTATAGAGCAGAAGCCGATACTGTTAACCAAAGGAACCCCGGGTGAACCCTGTCCTATTGCCAAGACCCTAGACGTGATTGGAACCAAATGGACCTTCTTGATTGTTCGTGATCTTCTTCTTGAAGGCACGATGCGGTTCAGCGAACTGCTGCGGGCCATGGAAGGGATCAGCCCCAAGACCCTATCCCTGCGCCTTAGGGAGCTGGAGCATCAAGATATCATTACAAGAACCGTCTATCCAGAGATCCCACCGCGCGTGGAATACTCCTTAACGGATAAAGGAAAGAGACTGGAAGGCATTTTTATCGAATTAAAGCGGTTTGGCCTCACCTTATAATTGGAACCGAGGGCACAACAGAAGACCGTCTTTAGCCATTAGGCTGAAGGCGGTCTTTATTGTTCCTAGAGCTCTGATTCCTTGCCAGGAGCTAAACTATCTTTTAGGTAACTATATGAATTAATAATCACTACTTCCCTAATGGAATTAATAGAGCTAAGCTAGCCCTATATTCTCATTAATTCAAAATTTGGAGGGATTACACATGCTAAAGAATAAGAAAATTGTGATTATCGGTGGAAGCTCGGGAATTGGTCTGGAAACCGCAGAACTAGCCATAGCCCAGGGTGCGGAAGTGATCATTGCAAGCCGCTCCGAGGACAAATTAAAGCAGGCTGATGAGCTGCTCGGATCTAACGCCTCGTCTTACCGGGTGGATACAACCGAGGAACAGGATGTCCGGGCATTCTTCGAGTCCGTTGGACCGTTCGATCATCTGGTGGTCAGTGCTGCTGAGACATCAGGCGGTTCCTTCCTTGACACGGAGACATCCAAGGTCCGTCAGCTGTTCGACAACAAATTCTGGGGCCAATACCATGCTGTTAAATACGGTGCCCCAAAAATATCTCCCGAGGGCTCCATTACCTTATTCTCCGGGGTGGTTGCTTACAAGGCGATGATCGGATCTTCTATGCTTGGCGCAGTCAATGCAGCGGTCTCGAACCTCGGCCAGACCCTTGCGCTGGAGCTGGCTCCCATCCGGGTCAATGTAGTGTCCCCTGGCATCATCGATACCCCTTCCCGCAGTAAAATGCCTGAAGAGGCCCGCCTTCAGTTCTACGACACCCTAGCCCAGAAGCTTCCTGTGAACCGGGTTGGCCGTGCTGAGGATGTCGCTCAGGGCGTACTGTACCTTATTCAGAACGGGTTCGTTACAGGAACGGTCCTCCATGTGGAGGGCGGACATACTCTAACTTAATGTTTCGGCAGTCTGATCTCCATGCTCTTAGCAGCAGCTGGTCATAACTTTACGATGATGTTTCTCTAATTTTAAAGCAGGGCAGACTCTAGAATAGATGCGAAAAATTGGAGGCATGATCGTGAATTTATATAATGGCAAGCTGCTGTGGGCGGAGGAGAACCAAGAGCCCCCATTCGCCCGAAGCGAAATCCTGGACCACTATGATGTCATCATTGTCGGAGGAGGAATATCTGGAGCTCTATGTGCCTATTCTCTTGCGGCTGAAGGTCTGAGTGTTGCAGTAATCGACAGGGGCACAGTGGGAGGCGGCAGTACCTCTGCAAATATGGGGCTGCTCCAATATTCAAGTGATATTATGCTTCATGAGTTGATAGAACAGATTGGCAGGGACAAGGCTATTCGTTTCTATAAATTGTGCCAGCAAGCCCTGAATCAACTGCACGAGATTGCTGACACACTGGATGTGTCTGCGGAATTCACCCGCAGAAACAGCCTCTACTTTGCAAGTGAACGATCCCATGTGGACCGGCTGAAGAAAGAGTATGACCTACTTACTGCCCATGGCTTCAAGGTCGATTACTGGACCCAAGACGACTTGCTCTCTTATTATCCCTTCTCGAAACCGGCTGCCCTGATCACTTACCGCGATGCTGAAGTTAACCCTGTCAGGCTCAGTAGAGGTATTCTGCATAAATTGAATGGGCGTCATGTGCATATATTCGAGCACGTCCATGTAACCGGAATTGAAGAGACCGTTCATCATCTGAAAGTACATACTTCGGCAGGTCTATTTCAGTGTTCACAGGTGATATTTGCGACAGGTTATGATACGGCACCAGGCCTTACCGGGACCAGAATGAACCTTACGCGCTCCTATGCCATCGCTACTGAGCCGGTTGACGATCTCTCCTGCTGGAAGGATCGGGTACTCATCTGGGAGACAAGAAGACCTTACCTCTACTTAAGGACGACCCCGGATGGGCGAATTATAGCGGGAGGCCTGGATGAGGATAAGCCAGGGACGCCACATAGTGACGCGTTCATTCATAAGCGGGCCGAGAACATCAAACAGGAGGTCCATCAATTATTTCCCATGTTGAACCTCAAGATCGCCTTCGCTTGGGCAGCGGTCTTCGGGCAGTCCGTGGATAGTCTGCCCTTTATCGGGAGGCACCCTTCTAAAGAGCGAATTTATTATTTGCTGGGTTACGGCGGTAACGGAACGGTGTACAGTATGGTAGGCGCTCATATTTTGAGAGATTTGATCATGGGGCGTCCGAACCCGGATGCGGATATCGTGAAGCTTGCACGAGGCATAGATTCTACAGAGTAACTCTAGCGAATTAGTTGACCCATTGATATAGACAGGACTGAGGCTGGTAGAGCTCTTCCTGTCTATTTCAGTGTACCCGGCTTACACAGAGTTAATATCCCCTGCCTTTATGAACGCGGATCAAGTATAATTCAGAACTATAAGAATGATCTACAGGGGTAGGTGACAGAATTGAATGATAAAGTAGTCATTGGAATCGATGGAGGCGGTACGCATACCCGTGCTATGGTGTGTGATCTACATGGAGAGGTGCAGGGATACACCGAGAAAGGTCCTGCTTCGATATACAGGGATGCTTCAGCCGCGAGGAATGTCGGGAATGCTATAGAAGAGGCGCTAAGACAAGCGGGCAAATCCCCGGATCAGGTGCTCGGGGTTGCTGCCGGGATTGCCGGATATGACGCTGAAGGTGACTTGGAGTGGATTACACCGCTAACCGAGGTGCCCGGGTTAATCTGCCCGAAATGGCATGTGAACGATGCTGTAATTGCACATCAAGGCGCCCTATTGATGCAGCCGGGAATTGTCGTGATTGCGGGGACGGGTTCCAATATATTAGCCATCACGGAAGATGGACAGCAGCTTCGAAATGATCACTTTCATCATTATGCAGCCAGCGGTGCCCGGTTCATTGCTTATGATGCCGTGTACGAAATTCTCGCCGGGAATACGGATTCTACGGACAACGACCTTATTGCAGCCCTGAAGACACACTGGAATGTCCAGACCATGTCTGAATTCTACCAGCTGGCGAAGACGGGATTTGAAGCTGACCGTCAGGTCCGTGACCGTACCTTTGGCAGGTTCACGCCCAAAATTACGGAAGCCGCTGCTCAGGGAAGCTCTACAGCCATGCGTGTCTGCGATCGTGCCGTTAGCCAGATCAAAGTGGGCGCCCAGATCTTGGCAAGCTCTTTTGCAAGTGAGTCGGTTGATGTTGCCCTAATTGGAAGCGTAGCCAATTCCTCATATATAAGCAAAGCTCTGTCCGGGCAGCTTCGTCTTGGGTCTAATCGGCGGTATCAGGTTCACAGGCCTGTCTTCTCCCCAGTGGCCGGAGCTGTTCTTCTTGCCCTTCATGAGCTTAAGGTGCCGATCTCGCCTGAGATCATCAAGAACCTGCAGAGGAACCCCTATGCTGTGGGCAGCAAAGAACAGCCTGCGAAGCTCTAAAGCCCCGCAGGCTGCGGAAGGTGAGTCACTGTTCCGAGTGCCGCGCCCGGTTACTTAGGGAAGCCAGCCGGTGCTTCTCTTCGGCCAACAGCTCCTCAGCCAATTCTACTCCTGTCCGTCCAAGGGACGGGTCGGCCTGCCGCACAGCCTGCTCAGTATGCTCAAGACTGTTCTCGGCCTGTTCAATCATCTGCTCTGTTGGGTGGCTGAGGGCCGACGATACAGCGTAGTGCAGCTTGTTAACTGAGTTCAGAGCTTCAGCTACCGTACTGTTTGCTTGAAGACTGGAATCATAACGCTTCATAAATGAGACCTCTCCCTTCTAAAAAATGCTCCGGTTCTCCTTTAGCATGGTTAGGGAGAGACGATCTTATGCGCTATGCTTGCCCTGCAATTGCTGCACCAGAAATTGATACAGCTTAAGGTCCGCAGCCCTAAGGGAATTCCCCGAGGTACGGCACAGCATGCCGAAGGTCATATGGATGAGACTGCCCTCAATTTCCCGGATGACCATGCCCGCTGGTACCGGATTCAACATAATAGCGGGTACAAGCGCTATCCCGAGTCCACTCTCCACATAATATTTCAAGGCGGTCATACTCCCTATTTCCATCGTATCCAGGGGCACTCCCCCTGATTCCCTCATAACAACCTCCAGCTTGCGGCGATAAGGACACACAGCAGAGGTAATCAGCAGCCGATGCCCCCTGAAATCACCGGGCGAGAGGATCTCCTTAAGAGCTAGGGGATGATCCTCTGGCATAAGGACCACGAACTCCTCCTGAAACAGGGGCTCAAAATAAAGGTCTGAACCCAGGTCTGGCGCGGAACAAAGCGCCATACTAATCTCTCCATGAAGAAGACGCTCACTCAGAACAGGAGTATTCGCAAATTCCACGGATACCCGAATCTTCGGGTACTGGTCTAGAAATTGCTTCAAAATGCCCGGCAGACGGTAGCTTGCTGTCGGCTCTGTGACACCCAGCCTGATATGGCCTGCATTCCCAAGCTGAAGCTCGGACATATCCCCCTGCAGCTGCTCCATGCTCTTCACAATCAGCAGGCTCTGCTCATAAAAGAGTCTACCGGCCTCGGTTAGCCGGATTTTCTTTCCGCGTTCAAAAAGTTGAATCCCCAGATCCGACTCAAGCTTCTGAATCTGCATCGTGACGGTAGATTGTGCATAATTCATCTCTTCGGCAGCCCGGATAAAGCTTCCTTGATTCACGATGATCTGAAATGTCTTCAAAGTCTTCAGGTCCATTCTTCTCGATTCTCTCCGTTCTTCGATTCAAAATTATTGAACTATTTATTCACATAGTTCAATTATACAAAACATGCTCAGTCCTCTACAATCTGAAGTAACAAGCCGCCATCCAAGCTCTTAACACAGGCGGCAAATAAGGAGCGATGTATGATGGATTTGACGAATAAAGTGGTGCTTGTTACAGGCGGGGGTACGGGAATCGGCCGGGCAACCAGCCTCTCCCTGGCGAAGCGGAAGGCTATAGTTATTGTCAACTTCTCCCGGTCCAGGGAGGCAGCCGAGGAGACTGTTCAGCAGATTCACAGCAGCGGGGGACAGGCCATCGCCATACAGGCCGACGTGTCCAAAGACCACGAGGTCAGAGCGATGATCAGCCGGATTGTGCAGCAATTTGGAACACTGGATGGACTGGTAAATAACGCGAGCATCACGCGGCACATCCCGCTGGATGATCTGGAGTCAGCAACGGATGAAGTCTGGAATGAACTTATGGATGTGAACGTGAAAGGAATGTTCAACTGCGCGCGGGCCGCAGCTCCTTACATGAAGGCAGCCAAACAAGGAGCCATCGTGAATCTGGGAAGCATTGCAGGGCAGACTGGCTCCGGTTCCTCTCTTCCCTATGCTGTATCCAAAGCCGCAGTCCATGGCCTGACTAAGTCATTAGCACGTGCACTGGCTCCCCACATTCGCGTGAATTGTGTGGTTCCCGGTGCCGTATCCACAAGATGGTGGGCCGGCCGGGAAGAACAAATGAATCTTCTGGCTCCCCAGCTTCTGCTTAAGCAAATTTCACAGCCAGAAGATATTGCCCAGTTGATCTGTGCTGCTTTGGAGCAGGAGGCCATGACAGGCCAGATCATTACCGTCGACAGCGGTCAGACCTTATAGTCATTGGAAATCTACAGAGATGTAGCAGGCGATCAGCCGCTATAGCTATAAGAGCCCTCAGCTTAATACGCTGAAGGCTCCTTTTCATTAAGTTAGGTTAACTACTCCGGGTTACTTGTCAACGATCTAGCCCTTTCTTTTACCGCCGGGTATAGCCCAATAATTCATTTGCCGAGATAATATCTTTACCACCCAGCAGCCTGTCCAGGATTTCCCCCAGGGCATGATATTTCTTGGTTAATTCTTCCTCTGACCAGCCGAATATCGCACGATCGAATAGGAAAGATACCCCTACCAACAGAAATTCGGTAACCTCCCGTGGATTATTCAGGTGAAATACGCCCTCCTCAGTTCCTTGCTCCACAATTGCCGTCAAGTAAGGCGTAAAGGCCGTAATCTTAGCGACCATCCACTTTTGGTGAAGGACACTATTGCTCTCCTCATGCAGGTATTCAAGAATAACCTGATCGGTCTCTGGTGCCGGGAAGCCCTGCAGCAGCACCCTCCTCAGCTTGTCGACAGCCGTAAGATCCTGGTTCTTGGTCACTTCCTTCACGAATTCCAATCGTGCAGACAGAGAACGCTCATGTGCAGCGGTAGCAATCTCCTCTTTGGACCGGAAATAGTAATAAAAGGTTCCCTGTGCTACACCCACCTTCTTGACGATATCGCTAACCGAAGTATGTTCATAGCCTTTGGTATTGAACAAATCCATAGCCGCATCCAAAATCTCATTTCGCCGTTCTTGTGGGTCTTTTGCGATTCGTGCCATCGTTAATTCTCCCTTATCATTAATAGCTTCTACAGCTAAATATAATTATTGACTGATAGTCAGTCAATGTATTAAGATTGTTTCATAAACTGACTGACTGTCAGTCAGTAATTATGTTAAAGATTGGATGTGTATCCCTAGATGAACTCGCGAATCATTTTGTATGTGCTTGGCCTGTGTGCAGCTATCGTATCGCTCGCCCAGAATCTGTATGTCCCCCTACTTCCCCAGCTTCAGCACGATCTGCATACTTCGTTTTATCTCGTGAATTTGACGGTCTCGTTATTTACCATTGCCCTTGCCGTGATGCAGATTGTCTTGGGTCCCGTAATCGATCATAAGGGACGCAAGGCCGTATTGCTGCCCGGTATGATCCTGTACGCCGCCGCTTCCCTGGGCTGCACTTTCTCGGATTCCGTGTATATGCTGCTCTTCTTCCGTATTCTGCAAGGAATCGGAGCCGCGGCCGTACCTCTGGTTGCTGCGACCATGATCGGAGACTTGTTTGAAGGCAAGGAAAGGGCAAAGGGCATGGCCACTTATCAGATGATCTTAGGCATCGCTCCGGCTGTAGGCCCATTAATTGGCGGGGTGATCGGCAGCTACGCGGGGTACCCGGGTGCCTTTATGTTTCTATCCATTATGGCAGTGGCGATGCTGATCATTGCAGTGATCGTTGTACCCGAGACCAGACCTTCGGGGGCTCAGGGAAAAGGTTTTAGTGTTCAATCTTTCTCTCAAATTGTCAAAAATAACACTGGCACCGCGGTTCTGCTAGTTGGGTTCACCTTGTATTACATGTTCTACAACTTTATTGTGTTCCTTCCTGAGGTTCTGACTGAGCAGTACCAGCTGGATGCTGACCAGATTGGTGCGACTTTTCTGATGCTGATGTCCTTCAGCTTCATCGGGAGTAAGATCAGCGGGAAAATTCAAGTTCGCATGGGAACCGTTAAAAGTTTAATTTTCACCTGCACTCTCGCTTTGCTCAGTCTTCTTCTATTCATACTCGTGGCTGAGGCTTCCTTGATTGGGCTGCTAATCTCTCTGGGTATCGTCGGTTTCACGGCGGGTCTGACCATGTCCGTCCCTCCCACCCTGCTGGCCCAGGAATTTGCCGCTGAGAGAGCAACTGCACTAGGCATATATAACTTTGTACGCTATCTGGGAATGGCAGCGGCACCATTATTCGGGAGTCTCCTGTATCAGGAAGGCGGATTCTTCCTGTTGTTTGGTTGTACCGCATGCATGATGGGGATCATGATTCTGCTCACCAGGCTGTATTTGAAGAACAAGGGCAGCAGCTACAACCATATCCAGGCATGAATTGGGTGTACTCTGAAAACTTAAGGGCAATGTCACGATAAGCCGTGGCATTGCCCTTAGTTGTACGATCATTTTATTTGAATCGGTCCGGGATCTGCTTGAGAATCCCTTTTGTCAGGATATCTGCCAGCATAATAATATGAGCTGCCCTTGACTTCAAATTCATTTAGTGATAATTTGTTAAATGCATTCATAGTTTAGTGCTAAATTATTTTCCGGTTAACTAATTCATCTTCTTTCAAGAATATGAATGGTGAATGATGCGAACCTATCGTAGCTCTGGAGGGGTACTAGTGGCTGAAAGTGAACTACTATTCGAGGTAGCAACCATGTTTAGAACTTTGCTTAAGGGAATATCACAGGAGTGGAACAAAAAGAACCTCATTCTAAGTCTGCCCCAGTTCAGGGTGCTCTATGTACTCAGCAAGGAGGGTCCTAGGAAGGTAT
>RCUK01000715.1_pt1 | contig 25792 bp, 19 predicted proteins | sample 2166381 | NCBI WGS metagenome assembly RCUK01 (sample SAMN09932809, study PRJNA488358) | compost metagenome | isolation source: compost soil in an enriched community | place: Germany: Experimental Botanical Garden | reverse complement strand
CCGCGGCTACGGTCTGCGTGTACCCTACAGGATATTCTACCTTGACCTGCACGGTAGCTGTCTGGATACTTCCCTCTCTTTTTTTACAGCCAAAGATAGCTGCCGTACCCAGCATCAAGGCCAGGATTACTTTTGTTGTTTTCATTATCTGTTATTGTTTATAAAATTCATTAAAGTCTGAGCGTAAATTCTGCCCCGAAAAATAGCTTTTGGTTACGGGCAACCAATTGGTTGGAAAGTGTATTATGGTAAATTCCCCTATCGGCAATGATGTTATCGATGTAGAATGCCAAACGGCTATTATTCTTAAATTCTTTGCTGAGCCTTAGGTTAAAAAGCCATAGTGGTGGCGCCTGGTCTGTACCAGAGAGCGTTCTGCTCAAATTTCTCCGCAATGGCTCATATTCGGGCTGCATTGCCTGTGATGGCGACAGGTAGACGGTTTGCCCATTGTTGTCGATATATCCTATTGGGTAAGGACTTAGGTCCATATTTCGGCTACTTACCGACCAGACCGTTTGTACCAATCCCGTCAACAGGAAACGTAGTTCCGGAAAATGGGTCTCAAAGGAAAGTTTGGTACTGAAACGACGGCCGATGTTACCGAAACCAGAGCGGTAGATGGCTATCCGATCTGGGGTTACACTGCTGAAGATTGCTTTCTGGTAATCTGCCGCTTCGCCATTATCGTAGCCGATGGTTTGCGCCCAAGCCCCATTCAGATCAAAGCGGGTGTTGATCCTTTCCAATCTGGGTGTCACCAACTGGAACTCTATTCCCTTATTCACGATGCGACGGTTATTTACCGAACGGTCATAGCCGGCATAGAAAGGCAGATAACCAGCAGGTTCCGGTGCCAGCACAGGTGGCTGTCCTACCGGGAAACTTGCCGCAGCCAGACGGGCTACCGGCAATACCACTACTTCCCTGTTGGTACCAAAAGCATTATTGGTGGCATCACGATAAAAAGTGACATATCCACGGAAACCAGCAATTTCGTAATCCAGGCCAAGCTCTCCTTTTTTCGCCACGTAGCTCTTTAGCTGGGTATTATCGGTTTCAAACATTTTTGTGGTCATCACCACCAATCTTTCTGCAGGGTTTTGGGCGTAATAATTATAATTTACCAGATCTACGTAACGTTTACCCGGATACATGAAACTCAGCGTGGGCGACTTGGCCGTCATCCCATAGCCACCTTTGACCCGTAACCCCTTTACAATATCCATCGCCAAATTCATTCTTGGCAGCAACTGGTTACCGAACCTACCGCTAAAGGGACCGTTTGGCTGGATATTATCATACCTCAGACCGAAATGAAAGTCCAGGGTTCTTTCCCCAAAACCGATACTGGTCTGGTCTTCGATATAATAGGCCAATTGTTTTAATGCCGGTACTTCCGCAAATGATCTTGGCCTATCGCCAACGGCATAGTTCTGTCTGGGCGGACGGGTAGCATCAAACATCCTACCTTCACCTTTGTTGCCGTCGAAACGGTACTCTAGCCCCGCCAGCACCTTGTGTTGCCATTTCCATAATTGCTTGCCCGACAGCAGTATTCCTTCCAGCCGGTTATAGATCGAAAGCGGCCTACCTGAAACGGTAACCTTGGAAAGGTATTCGCTTTCCCCGTAACGGGCTGTATGCATTCCCTCCGCTGTTGCATCGGTGACCGGAAAAAGATCTCTAGTTACCAACTCTTGTACATAACTATCTTGTATGCCATAAGTCACTCCAAAATCCATGGTTAAGGAGGAGAACCAGCTATTTCCCGTATTCAGCTGCCAATTGCTTCCGAGATTGAAAGACTGATCCTTACTGTAGATGCGGCTCTGATAGCGCAGGTCATCCGGATCCTGTTTCTGGTTGTCAAGTGTACTGCTCCATCCCAAGCGGGTAGTGCTATAGATTTTATCGCCTGCAAAACCTTTGCTCCAGGCAAACTGGCTGCCCAAGCGGGTGTATTGGCTCAGGGTCACCCGAGGATCTTCAATGGAATGTGTATAATCATGATCCATGCTGAGTATGCCCCCGCTTTCCCCCAACTTAAAGCCCATTCCCACCGCTTGCTGGAACAGCAAGGGGTTCAGTCGTGTGGTCAACTGGGGACGAAAGGCTCCAGCCCTTCGTTTGACCAATACCCCTCCCGCAGTCAGGTCGCCATGTCGTACCGATGGCACACCTGTAACCACCTCCACGCTCTCGATCTGGTCAGCCGGTATCTGCCTGAGGTCTATCCCCCTTCCGGCCACCGAAGAGAACTCGGGCAATGCCCCGGGACTACTGTTGAGGATGTTTACATTGTACTGCATATTGGCATTGTTGCTTACCGGAATACCATCCAGGATGATGGAGGTACCCAAGGCATTCGCCCTACCCGCTTCGCTACCGCTCGGTACCTGCCTCAAATTGATCTGTTGGGCACTGGACATATCTGGGCTTCTGGCCAATTGCCCCGGTAATAGCTGTAGCACATCCCCCAGACTGGTAGGCTGCAAATGGCTAATGGCCGTACGGTCAATAACAACGGAAGAGCCGATCCTTTTTTGCTTGGTCGCCACTGAAATCTCTTTCAGCGATAAGGACTGCACCTTCATTTTTACATTAAACACCGAATCCCTGACCAAGGTAAGCTGATAGGTAGCGGGCAACCTCCCCAAAAGACTGAAAAAAAGCTGTAGTTGGCCCTTCTGCTGGGCCGGCAATACATAATAGCCCTGTTGGTTGGTGCGTGCGAAACTCCCAGAGGAAGCGACCTGTACAATGACGTCGGCAAGCGGAAGATTGTCGTCTTCGCCTACCACCCGACCTGATACTACCACACGTTCCTGTGCCATGGCCACGCCACAGCAAAGACTAACCAACAGGCCAATTCCAAAGGAAATGATCCTGTTCTGATACATGAAAATAAAATATGGATATAAAACTATTTGCCCAGAAACGGGCATATTGGAGAAAAGCCTTAAGCTCTATTTGCTGGAGGCCCCCTATTTGTTGTTAAACAGATCGGAATATCGAATACGCTAGGAGCGCAATCTAAGAAGTAAGAATCCGAGGCATTTCTATAAGCTGACCAATGTCCCTGCCCTTCATCTAGTAATAAGTGTTGCGAGTGGACAAATTGATAATAGCTACATACGTCACACTTGGTATCCTTCCCGACATTTTCCCCGCTATAATGATATGAATGTTCAGCAACGTGATGAAATTGATGGGCCAGCTCGGCAAACTGCACAAAGCAGATAGACAATAGTATGGCGATCGCCAACAGCACATTGCCGTTTCTAACCTTTGGTCTATAGCCCTTTTTCAACATCGCAACAAAGTTGCATTATTTTTATCAAAGTTTAGGTAGTACAATGCAAATATTTTCATGATTAAATTAAATTTTAGGTATTCCATTGTCACTCGTAAAAGCCCGCAGACTGCTAAAAACATTTGAGTGGGGTTATGTCGGACATTTTGGAACATAAACCAACCAAGTCAATCTTCCTAATGGCTGATTTTTGGCTGAGTAAAGGTTTTACAATTTATTCTGATAAGAAAAGAGCATAAAAGCATTAAATGCAATATTCTCCACAATATACCTTCCGGTCAAAGAGTTCAAACATAATCTGCTAATCCCCCTTAATTGTAAAAGCCTTTAGCAGGAATACTTTGAACAAGGCTGAGATAGCATTAAAGGCCGATTTTAACATGAAAAACCGGACTTTTGTATGTTCAAAGTCCGGTTTATGCCCTAAGCAGGAATACTTAGAACTGTACCGATCAGCAAGAATACTTTGAACATTTAAATCGCTTTTTATTGCTTATTGAGCCTATAATCGAGGATTTGGAGAGAAAAGGATTCATATAAAAAGAGTATGAAATTTTTTCTGATTTTCGTCAGGGATACCTTGAGCAGATTATATTAGAACAAAAAAGTTTGCAAATATAAAAGATTATAGTTTTGGTTTATTTTGAGATTATTTTGTGTATAGATAAAGTAGAAAAGATTCGAATTCGCCGAAATATACATTCTACACATAGGATTGTTTTTGGCAACCCTAGGTGTAGGTTATAATGAATTTAGCTAAAGGCAACGCGTAATCGTTTTGCCCGTTCTTTGAACGCAGCCTCGCCACCTTCCAAAATCTCACAAACTTGAGTTCTGATGTCGGAGTTTTCCAATCCTCCACTTTGGTAGGTAATCGCGGGAAGTTTGCCTGGGTCATGTTGTCCAGCATTGGCAATAATGACCTGATCAGCATCGGTATTTACAACAAGGTTGGCATTATGGGTAACGATAATGATCTGCCTCCTGTTTTTTGCATTTTTGAACAGTGGTACCAGTTCGTCAAAAATCGATTTTGGATCCAGGTTTTCTTCGGGCTGGTCGATGATCAGCGGACGCTCGTCCTCTTGGTCAATGGCCAGATACAGCAGGAGCAGAACAATGCCTCGTGTTCCGGGGGAAAGCTGTTGGATGTCTACGTTATCATAAATTACTCCATAGGAGATAGTGATATGCTCAGTGCTATATAACCAGCTTGCAATTTGGTTGGCCCATTTGGAGTATTCTGCAAGGTCTTTCTTGTCGGCCTGTGCATGTTCGAGGATGTCGTTCTCATGTTTGTCGCGGAATAAGGCCAGTGCATCGCTGATCTGCTGGTCTGTACCGTTTTCCCAGGCATTTTTGAGTTCATTTTTAACAGCATCATATAATGCGCCTTTGCCTTTAAATGGCCCTGCTTTTCTAAGGTCTAAAAGGTCCTCTCCCTGCTGTGCCCAGGCTTTGATATCCGCACGGCGCCGAACCACAAAGGAAAGTTTACTAAGGCTGCCAGATTGGGATTTGAGATTTGACATCAATGGCTGATATAAGTGTTTCAGTTCTTCCTCTTCAGCCAGGATAGCTTTAAAAACATTTTTGTAGGCGAGTTTTCTGTCGCCGATCAGCCCCGTTAATCTTGTTGTCGAGGATTTGGCATCCGTGAGTTCTGTGTTCAGTTTTCCAAGTTCGGTTTCGCTTTTTTGTATCTTTTCGGATATTCTGGTATACTGTTTGGCGTTTTCTGCATCTATTCCAGTAAGTTTTTTAAGACGCTCAACTTCCAGCACAAGAATTTCATAGGTATGGTCTTCTGGCTGAATACCCGTGGCTAAGTAGCTGTCCTCAGGTTTTCTGGTTATGTTGGCTGCTGGTTGGGTGCCTTTGATTTTTGAAATTTCCAAAGTCACCTGTGCAATATGATCTGAGAGTATCTTATCTACATCGCCTTTGAAATCAACGGCAAAAGCCAGCCAATCAGATGCGCTTAAACCTGTGTCAGGATGGCTTGAGGGCAATTTTGTGGTGAAGTTTGGGAAAGTGTTCGTTCTCGATGATGTTACTGTCTGTTTTAATCCATTTAAAGATCGGAGCCGACTCTGGTTTTTTTCGAGTTTGACAGTTACTTTGTCTAGTGCTGTGGTGATAGTTGACAGGTTCTTTAACCTGCTGTCTTTATCTTTGCTCAACAGTGTGTCCCTAGATTTTTTATCGCCAGCAATCTCAGTGGTCAGGTCCTGAAATTTCTTTTCCAGTGCAGGAATACTTCTTTTCTTTTCCAGTTCAATTGTAATCTGCTGTGAAGAATTTAAAATCATTTCTTCTTGGTCAATCCGTTCGGCACGGTAGGTGAAAGCTTTTTGCGAGAGTAGTTCCTGAAAATCAGATACACCCAGACGGTCTTCTTTGGGATGGGCATGGAAAATCACCTTTTCAATTTCCAGAATGAGCCGGTCCGTCATTCCTTCGGAAGAACAAAGTAGGTCTACAAACTTTTGTGAAAGATACTGCACGCGTGGGTAGTCCATAATGTCTTCCATGTGCGTGTTTCTTACCGCTTGTGTTGTTTTTGCTCCCTCCTGCCATTTTAAAGTGACTTCGGTATCCTGAAGGTGTTCGGAAGCCCTTTGGATAAAGGAGGTGTCATTTTGCTGCTCTGAAATGGCATAACCTCCAGTGGCAATCAGATCTGCCAGTGCTGTTTTTCCAGACCCTCTTGCACCGATGATGGCAATCAATCCTGAGTTCAATGGGATTTGGTTTGGTGTAAGCCAGTCCGCGTTGCCGATCTCAATTTCATCGATAATGTAAGGTGCCAGTCGATTGTCTGGAGGCGTTGGCCCTATATGCGCCCTGTCTTCCGGCTCAATGCAGGCTTGTACCAGCGCCTCGAAATTCAGGTCTCCCTTGATCCAGGTGTACTTATCATTCAAAGGTTTTCCCACCGTTGCCTCGGTATGAGCATCTGAGCCATGAATACAGAGTTTGCAAGCTCGGTAGGTCGTGATGATCTGCTGTTTTGATTGAACACCTTTTCCTAGCCAAAATTCACGGTCTTTATCGTTGCTGGTAAAAATAATATGCGAAGCGCGCTCGATGGCCTGTCTGGTATTTGCGAATGAGGCGTCATCTTTCAGCCCGCTGGTTCCGTCTTTTCCACTGGCAATGGCAATCAACAGGTTTTTTTGTGCCCAAGTGCTTTCTTTGATGGCCAGAACAAGCTGATCAAACTCGACTTTGAACTGATTTGTACCAATTTCCAATGCCTTATTGTCTGCGATGATGTTTTTGTCATGGTCTTTCCCCAGTTTGATCAGGTCTGCTTCCTGGCAACTGTATCTTTCAATTCCATTGGAATAGGTGAGTTTTTGTAGAAAGCGCTTGATTTCGGTAACATGGTCGGGGTCTTCTGGTGAAAAAATTAGATGACCGTTGATTGCCTTGTCGGTTGTAGTAGATGTTTTAAACCTTAACTCGATATTTGGGAAAAGGAGTTCTACATTCGCCAGACGTCCCTGACTTTTAGCTTCCAATATCTTGTCATAGGAAGTCAAACTATAGTAGTCTGTGACGCCAAGTGCCCTGATCGGCGGATCAGATTGCTCGATTAGATCGCAGTAATCACCAATATCCTTGCTTTTAAACTGGTTGTTCAACACCGTATTGGGAGTATGGATATGTGGTTCCCACCTATGCCAGAGTGATCCTTTAACACTTTTTAGTTTATTTGAGAGTTGCTGTTGCTTTTTCATGACAAGTGTAATTGACCTTAGTCCACATAATTAAACCATTAATTCGGTTGTAAATTACGGTTTTTCATTTTGCAACGCAAATAATGCGGAGTTGTGGGGATTTCCAAGCGTGGACGCTAAAAAAAGCTGACTTCCCATGTGATAGATTCCAATTATCGATAATGATACATTGGGATAGACCTACGGTATTGAAAAGCTTGCAGCTATTATTCAAAAAAAACTATCCATACTAAGCATTACTGTTAATGTAGATATTAGTGGAATTCATGAGCAAGATATTTATCATCATTTTATAACAGATTTTGTAAATTAGCTCTCTATTTAACGCAAAGATGTACAAACTAATTAAACTCCTAATCGACTGGAAAGATTTCCAGTCGGAGATCCTGTCTTCAATCGAGATTGGTGTTAAGCTTGCAAACCAGCAGATCACGACCGAAGCCGAACTGGAACTTGTAAAGACAAATTACTCGGAATGGAACACAAAGACTAAAGAGTTTCTTAAGGGCAGTTTTGAAGGAGAGTTCAACAGGTATCAGATCGAGTTTCATAATGCGGCAACAGGTGATTATAGTTTTGGTGGACAGAATAATTTGCGTGGACAGTTTGAGAAAATGACAGGCAAACTGGGTTCACAGCTGTCTTATCTTCGCCAAATGTTGAAAGTGCTCAGCGTATGTGACACCATTATCGCACCTAATGAAATCAGCCTTGAGGAACGCAGCAATTATACAACTAACCAAAAGCTCAACTTTATCCTAAACCTACTTTATGATCTTTACGACGACAGTTATTACTCGATTGAGGAACTGTTTGTTGGAAATGGCATTCCAATGAAAAGATATGATCAGGCAAGGGAAATCATCAACGTATTAAAAGATCATGGCTATGTAGAAGTATTAGGCGGAATCGGTGCCGACCTTATGGCACAAATCACAGCAACTGGTGCTTTGGCCATCGAACAATCAAGGAATTCTATTCCGCAGGATTATGAAACTATACATTACACACCAGAACAACTGAACGCTAAGATCGACCAGCTCATCGAGATGCTCAATCGTCAAGGGGTTGGACAAGAAGTGTTGTTCGATGAAATGCAGGACATGAAACAACTCTACACAAAGCTAAATAAAAAAGATTTTGGGCAGCTTGTAAAAGGAAAACTTATCGACCTTGTCATAGGAAAAATGGTGGAAAATGATACCATATCATATGTTTATGAGTCATTAACCCATCACAAGCTACAACTACCTTCACTTTTTTAGACCAGACATCAATTGAGATATACAAAGACAAATATGATCGGTGATGCTGGTGAACATCTTCTTGCCGCACAGATTATAAACTATTACGGCTTTCCTTGCAGGCTCACCAATATTGACATTGGCATCGATGCGGAAATTGAGCTGATTGATCAAAACTACAAATCCACTGGCGAAATTATCAAAGCTCAAGTAAAAACTAAAACAGCGGAAGATTTTGAACTGACGGTCAAATCTGGCCACATCAAGTACTGGAACTCATTCAATCTACCAGCGGTGATTTTTTTAGTCCATCTCGAGCAGGGAAACATATACTGGCATGCTGTGGACAAATCGGAGAATTATAATTTATCGAAGCGAAATGTAAAAATAGCTTTTGACCCAAAGAACAAAGTCGGTCGCAACAACAAAGATGAATTCATTAGGATTGTCCATCACAAGAACGAAAGGCTATTGTCCTCGTTATATGAATGGGTGGAAGAAACTTTAAGGAATGACGAATTGATTTTAGAATACGAGGGTACGGACTTGACGATTTTTGAAGAACTCGTATATAACTATTATAAAGTTTGCTTTCTACTTAAAGAGGCTGACAAACTTATCGAGTCAACACCAGCGCTTGCTTGGGTAAAGAAGAAATATTCTACCAAATCGATTAACTTTGGCTATTATTCCCACAACATTAAAGAGCGCATTGAGGAATGCATAATTGATCACGGACCTGGAATATTTGATCAATTGAATGAGACAAATAATAATTGGAGCATAAACGATCCTTTAAACTGAATAAAACCTTACTTAATTTTTCCATAAACTATTAAAGCAATTAAAGGCCCGCAAGGGCTGACAGAGAATGTTGGACACAGCAAAGCACAAAGAACAATCAGTCCTTAGTGCCTATTTATTATCTTCTCCTCCTATTTCTGAATCCATCATTTTGCACGATTACTTGTCCGAGTGAAATACCCTCTTTATTGAGATTTACGAAATATTCATCTTTTCCTTGCTGAAAGATGCCTGTTAATGAATTCAGTCTCTCTTCAGCGTAAGTTGTGAATTCTTTTGCAATTTCATTCGGCAGACCAAAATGTTTTGCCAATCTTCTTACAACTGCCTTTGCATTCTCTTTCGATAAAAATGTGCTTTCATAATTGTCTAAAACCCTTAGTAGGTCTTCAATAAATGCTGTCCTTATCTTTTTGTCTGCAAATGCTTTCAAAATTTCTCCCAGCACACGACGCTCGGCGCGTAGTTTAATTTGGTTTGCTAAAATAAAAAATTCTGCGCATTTCGCAGTAGCAAATATGTTTGTTGGTGAATAATTACTAATAGATGTTGAATAATCGCATCTAGGAAAGTCAGTAAGATGACTTTAAAAAAATGGCATGAGGCTGTGTATTCCGGCAAAAGTAGCCACTCTATTTCGTTCCAAACTGTACATAGCTATTAGTAGATTTCTCTCGTAAGCCACTCTGGCATTTTACAGATTAAGAATATGGATACTGCAAGCCATCAGACCTGCCTTTTGCTACGCAAAAGCCATTTTTATACCTCTATTTATCTCGACCCAAGAGCCTTTTACAAAATCAAGTTTATTAAAGTCTTTAGACGCTTTTTTAGAGCACTGTGCAAAAGATTGCAATCCAGACAATACGAGCACCCAAACGAAAAAACCACCAAAACCCTTAAAACCCTTAAAAACCCTTAAAATCAACAAAGTAAACAATTCAAATCATAAAAAGTGACCATTTTTAAAAAAATAGGTCCACTTTTCGAATATCCTCCACTCAAAGTTCTCAGAATTTATAATTCACGGAGTTAGCTTTGTATCAAAAGGCCTCTTTGAAATTTGAAAAAGCCGTTTGATGAATATGATATCTTGTTCAGGAATAGAAACCGGCAACTGTTTTTGTCCAAGAAGGTAGGCTGCCTTTGTCCGATGACGTCCATCTGAAAAAAGTACTTTTTCAAAAGTGGTCGAAAAAAAGATACTGGGTGGATCAAGATAGATTCCGTGATCCCAAAGACAGATGATCTGTGCAATCTTTACATCATTATTTCCAAGACCATCGAATAGCTCGCCAAGACTGAGTTCACCAATATCTGTGTATTGCAGGAGCTCTTCAATGTTAGCATAATATATTACGGTCCTACTGTCGGATAAACTTTTGAGCTGAGATTTCTGATAGTTCCTACCACATGTCCATTTCGGCTGAATGGATTTTAAATCATCAATGAACTTATCCAAGTAAACCGCCCACTCTTTTTTCATTACCAATTCTTAAATAGGTGAAACATTATTTCCAAATATAGTTAATAGCTGTAGAGCGACTCATCTACGAACACAAGATCAGCTTTTGGCAAGGATTTCTCTTCGAACATATAGCTTTAAAGCCATCGCTTCTCAAACGATAGTCCCACCATCAAACAACCATCTAAACAATAAGAAATCATAGCAATTTCAACACTAGTAAACAATCCGATTACCTAGCAAGCTAAAGACTTTCCTTCTCAACTTCGGTAAAAATAACAAACCAGAAAAATGTCCTACAATCTGTATCAGGTTGAAAACATTTTTTCAAAAAACTTTTGAAACCCTTTATAATAAGAGGTTTCCCATGTACCTACATCTTCCTGATAGACTTGGCGAACGGCAGGCAATTGAGTCCATGTTTTCATACCCGCCTCCCAACTAGACCAAGCCTGTTCATCCAACCTTCCCTTCTCAAACCAATAGAATTCTTCCGCACAAAGATTGATATAGTCTATAATAATTTTTCTATCTAATGGTTCAATTTGGGAATGATCTTCTTTATAAGCGGAGCTGATTCGGTCGTAGTGATCGTTAAACCTATCATAACGCTCATTAAACTCCTTAAAAAGATCTTTAAATAACCTATCGTGGGCATACTGATAGTTTAGGAAGCCCCAAAATATAGTTGTAGAAAGAGTAATCCCCCCCAATTGAAGAGGAAGCAAGTCTTTGCTGTACCCAGGCATCCTTGCTATGCAAATAATTGCGGTCAAATATATAGTTATTGGGAGCGCATTTCGATCGATGAATTTAAAAAAGGTATTTTTAGACATTAAATTATTAGTTGGTTTTTAAAAAATTATAGTACGAACTCCATAGCCCGTTATGATGACCAATATAAGTCAGGGATTTAAAAATCTCAATAACCATCTACATCCTGCTCCCAATGTGTTGATTTACTTACATTAATCCCAGGAGGATCCAACAGTAGGTTTTCACTCAGTATCGCACCAGGATTCTTTTCAAAATGGAGTGTCGTTTCAGCACACTCCCATTCGTCCAACTTTACTAGAGGCTGAATTGCATGCAGATAAACAGCTTCAATCGATTTTTCATTGAACTTAAAGTTATTGATCATTTCGATTGCTTTTTTATGTCTTTCTATCTCAACTTCTGGCCCCATTACCGTTTCATATCCGACATGTATAATACCATTATGACCATCAGGTATCTGACTCACAGCCTTACTCAATATCTTTTTAAAATCTCTCGCCTTTTTGTTGATAGATGATGGAGCTAAGCATTTCCACTTCGCAGCGTAGGCACCCTGGATTCCATAAATAAATCGGTTGAGTACGTGAAGACCATCGTCTGGACCAACTTCACACATTTCTGTTGGGGAAACTATTAGTGTGTAATTTCCGTGCATATCGAAATCCCCGTTTATCAAGTCAATCATCTGTGGAGAATTTTCTCGTGCTCCAAGATTTTCCAACCTCTTATTGATCGCATCCAGGTCAATGATTTTAGCTTTGAAATCGAACAATTTGCACTGTAGCCATTGGCATCCCTGAACATGTTATTCTTATGATAATGATATAGTGCAGCACCAATAGATTCAACAGGTGTATCTTCGACGGAAACCTTGAAAACCACCTCCGCAGCCGCATTGACACCATATATTTGCATTGCATTGCTAAGGTGTCGAAACCTTACTTGCCAAGCTGCACGTTCCGCATCAGCATACCCTGGTACCTTGGCTAAGCGCTTACATTCCACAAAAAAAATCTTTCCATTTTTCTCTATTTCGATATCTGGTGTTTTTCTGTCCATCTGTTCCTTAAGAAATCGTACTTTCCAACCATTTTTGAGGTAGAGTGCAACTACACAAATTTCGAACAAGGTCGAATCCGGACTGTTTTGACGTTGATTCAAAAGCTCGCTCAACCTGTCATCTATTCCAGGAACATTTTTCAGTTCATCTACGTAGCGGCCTATGGCAGCAAAAAAAGGATAGATACGTGCGGACTGAGAAGGTTCATCAACAAAAGGCCGCTCAAATAGGGATTCGATCAAATACATGTACCAGGCCATCCAATCATCATATACCGCCAAGAGATGGAATGGAGGTCCAACATCAGTGTGGTTTTTTGGCGTTGCCTGCCCTAGATAAAGGCTAGAAAAATAGTCGACTACACCTTTTCTTCGCCTGTTCCATTCCTCTGCACCCAGATAGGTTTTAAACCAATCTAGTGTTTTTTTAGAAGATATCATCCAATCTGGAAAACTGTCAATCATATGTCACAGAAAATTAATAGAAATAGTCTAAATACTTGTGAAAAAACTAAAATATCTAAAATAATAGGTTTTAACGCTTGATCAAAAGTTATCAGTTCATAGCATAACAATTCCATCGTCAATCCGTAAGGAATATCTCAGGATAAAGACAATATAACAAATGTAGGGAATCAACGTCCTGGTCAATTTCTTCAAGCCCAAATTCTACTATCTTCCTGTCAATCGTTTTTGCCCTATCAACTCGCCGTAAATGATCGCCAAGCTGCGTCTTTGATAAAACAACTTTCGTATAACTCCACAAAGATCTGAAGTTAGACATAATCGGCATCATAAAATTGACCCAATTTTTAACTTTTGAGCCAATAATCCGATCCTGAATAGCAGATTCTATAAATATCAAATATTTAAGACTCCCTACCACCAATTCTTCAGGAAATCCAAATCTCAATGCCCCGAAATACTGTAGTTTCAATAGTTCAACCTCCGTCTGTGGCTCATATAGCAAAGGATTCTGCATTACGAACCTTTTATCCTGTTCGGTCAGGATATAGCCATGTTTAAAAAGTAAAGGTATATTCCTATAGTTTTTATCTTTCAAATCTTCATTAAGATAAAGTGCCTGCAATGCACCATGACCAGCGGCATCTTTATTGTTCACACCCAGGTCAATGACCGTTTGGCCAAGGATAAATTCTATAAAATTCATTTTATAGCCTGGTCTTTTCTCCTTGTATTGTCTAATGTAATATTCGAGTTTAGGCCTATTGTTATGAAAGCCGTCCAACCTAACCATTTCGTTGAGCATTTTAACTTCACTTTCGGACAATTCCGACACCTCTTTCGAAAGACCATAACAATTGTAATCATTTCTCCAGTACGTCCCCAGCTTTTCTTTAAGCGTTTGGATTGCCGAGAGCTGCTTACTCCTTTCCCTGTCCAAACAGGTCCTGACCACCTCTAAATTCATATGGTCCAAACTTGATTGGACCATTTTTTTCTCGTCGGCGAAGTTGTAATAAAATACCTCGGTCGTGGCCATATCGAACTTTAGCTGATCCAGTGAAATCTGTTTGACCATCCATTTCTCCCTAATTTCACTATTATTAAATATAAATGGCACCTTATAGTTACACAACAGCCGTAGATCATCAGTAGCCTCGTCCAAACTGAATAAGTTCTGAGTCTCTGAAAGGTACTTCAGATCACGTTGCATGTTGTTGAGAAGATAAGGATTTCCCTTAATATCCAGAATCCAGACCACATGGACATTGTGCTTCCTATAAAATTGTAGACGATGCGCAATAAATCTAGGGGACATAGGAGAAAGCTGGATCTCAAAAACCAATTCTCTTCCCAAAAAGTACAATATACGTCAGGCTTTCTCTTTTCTCCTTCCCTAACGAGGTATTTTGAATCGATAATGATTGAATCAAAAGCTACTCCGTTTACTTTCCCCAAGGAATTGCCAATTCGATTCTTAAGCTCCCGATGACGATCGCTCTCTCTATCGTAAAGATATTGGGAATGGTCCTCAATCAGCTGGGCATCTACACTTTCATCCTTCAGAAAACAGTAACTTGTATTTGCAAAATGTCGAAAATAGATATTACCATGGCTGCTATTTGCAACGACTAGTTTCTGCCCACACTCGAGGCATTCAAACCTTGCCGGATTTTCCTGATAATAGCTACGCAGCTCAAATCCCATCCGTTGACTTCTTATTTTTCGCGAAGCTTTAAAAGCTTTCTTATCTACTTCATCCCAAATGACATTGATGGACCTCATGATTCTTACAGAAATTCCGCAAAATTTACCACAATTTGTGCAAACATTATGCATTCTGGCAAAAGTAGCCACTCCATTTCGTTCCAAACTGTACACAACTGATAGTACATATCTCTCATAAGCCATTTTCGCATTTTACCGATTGAGACTTAGAATTGCAGCAAGACAGAAGTGTTGGTAATTATTTATTAATAAAAAACAAATAAAAAATAACTTTCAACTTACTAATCTACTTTTATATTCTACATTTCGCTACCAATCATACCGAACTAAATGTTTCCCTTAACCTAAACATCTCAACACATTAATTAATGCTAAATCAAGAAATTATCTATCAATATCTACATGCCAAAAATTATAGTCCAATTATCACATTATTATACGAAAATGGGAACTCCCTTGACAATGATCCAAATGTTGAAAGAGCAATCCATATATTCATGGAACAGTTTTTTAACTATGTCAAAGAAAGCACAAAGATTACCCTACTAGAGCTAAACCATGATCTGGATATATTATTTATTACCCACATTAAAAAAAAGTATACTTTAAGAGATGACCATCTGCTTACCCTATTCCATTTAGTTTCCGAACGCATTTCGCCACAGTATATTGAAGAAGTAGCCAGAAAATTTCCAAATGATCAGAAGTGTATAGAGTTTGTTGAAAAAATAGATAGAGCAAAAGCTCTACACGAAAAGAAACTGTCGCAGACTTCTACTATGAATTTTATTCCAAGTACTCAACCGACTTCAGGAAAGAAATTCGAAACGGAAGTGAGATCAAATGATCAAATCTCTTGGGTTAAAGTTTATCTGAGATCAAGTGACCTTTTGGAAATTGTTTCGATCCATGGCCGGTATTGAATTAACAACTGATTACCAAATACTTAAAACCATAAAGCAACAAATAAACAACATAAAAAGGTTATTAAAAAAATGAATAGGATTACATATCAAATTGCATTCATTTTTTTTTGTTTAGTAAGGAGAAAATTAAAATATTTCTTCTCAGAAGTTCGCAATTTTCAAATCATTTTGCAATAATTAACTAAAGTGTTTATTTTGCTTTTTTAAGCTCTTAAACCTTACGATCATACGCAGACAATTAGAACGATTTGGTGTTCTATTTTAGTCAAACATATACAATTAGAATAGTGCCTATATGGCAAAGGTAAAATGAAAGATTTCAAGACCGAGCAATTAGATTTACTACCAATCAAATTTAACTTAGTGAACGATGCTCTAAACGACGCCATTAAAGAAGTAATAAATTCTTGGGAAGACGAACGTTCCAAACAAGTGCGTAAGCTAAAGATGACATTTGATGAAATGCAAGCTTGTATTAAATCTTTCCTCGTCGAAATACGTCTAAATATCCTATTACTAGATAAGGCTAAAAAAGCTACCTATAGAGACTACTGTCTGATATCTTACAAGCTATTCAATGAACCGCTAAGTCCACAGGAGGTCGAAGTAACCCTTTTCAAAGAATTTGGAGAGAGTGCGTTAACATATGAAGAGTCCTATTTTAACGCGGACATAGCTGTTAGTGACGATATTGGACTGTATGAATCCTGTAATTACATATTCTGCTTTTCTTTATTAATGACGTACTATCATGCGCTGATCTGGCGAATAATCCATAGTATTCCTACTGCAGATATCAATAGTAATGACCTTACATCAATGGATCTAAAGAAGAATACGGTAAGTCAAAAAACACTAGTACTATACTATCTTGTTAAAACTAAAAAATTAAGTTTAAACAAGCTTAGTCAAGATGCCACCAAACAAGCTAAAATACTCAGCTTCCTATTTGATTCAAGTTATGAAAATCTTCGTAAAGCACTTACTGGCATTAATGAATCTTCTAGCAGTAGATTGAAAGTATCAAATAACCTTGATGTTGTCTCTGATCTATTTCGTGGGTTAGGTACCGAATTCTCCGAAATAAACGACCTTCTAAATAAAGACATGGAAGAACGGCAAAAAAAGTAGGGGTAAGCTATTTAGGTACCCCTACTCAGAATTATTTCCAGCTTTGAAACAAAATCGAGGATATGGAAATACAAATTATAATTTCAGACAAAGTCAATTTACAAATTCTAATCTTGGTAGCTAACGTAATCACATTCGTTGCAAGAAGCAATGAATACCGGAGAAAAAATAAAGAAGAGACAGCAAATGATCAAGCTAAAAGATCAACGCACAACAAATTTCTCCTATGCTTGACTATTCTCAGATGGATTCTTCACATGATATCATAGTGCTAAAGGAGAGCGGAAAAAAAATGCGAGCGAATTGACTTTTTCCTCTCATTGATTTTTAGTTCTTTCGTAATTCAAGAAAAATAAACGCTATGACAGAAGTTACTAGGAGACTGACCCCATCAAAACAAACATTGACGATACTTTTCGCAAGATCCGGGAACGAGTGTGCCTTTGACGGATGCAAGGAGGCGATGATCGACGAAGAAAATGAATTTGTGGGACAGATCTGTCACATCGAGGCAGCTATGCCTGGAGGAGAGCGCTTCAATTCATCATCTAATAATGAAGAACGTAGAAAACCTGAGAATCTTCTATTACTGTGCTACAAGCACCACATTAAAACGAATAACGTCAACAAGTTTCCTGTTTCAGAGCTCAAAAAACTTAAACTCGAACACGAAGCCCGCTATCAAAATTCATCTGGCTCATATCAGATCCCCGATCAAGTCTTAGACAGCATTTTCCAAGATCTACTCGTCCAGATCAAGGATGATACGAAGGCAATCCGTCAGGACACCAACAAGCTAAGTTCGGATGTTGAAAAAATCCTACAATTTGCGGCTAACCTTCAGATTCCGGGAAGTAATACCGAGTTTGGAAAACAGATTGACAAAATTGTCAAGCTAAGGGATAAACATGGACAAAAACACGTAATTACCCTTTTAAACTCATTAAGAGAAGAGAATTGGCAACATTTTCAGGATGCGGAGAAGTATAAACTAGTCGCTCAGCTCGGAATTGTCCACATGGAACTACGCCAAGAAAATAAGGCGGCGAGCCATTTTATTGAAGGTTACGATTATCAGCCAGAAAACGCTAAGGCAGTAGGACTTGCTTCATTGGGATATGCGATGCTGGAAGATAGGGCCAAGGCGCTAGAACTTTTCGAAGTTGCCATCGGACTGGACAAAAATAATATCAATGCCTATTCTGCACTGATTGCCATAGAAAGACCAAAGTTAACCTACGAGGAACTGCTCGAAAAAATACCAATACCAGTTCGGACTTCCCACGAGATAGCCTACGCATTGGCCTACACTGCCAGAAGTGAAGGAAAGACGGATCAGGCATTGTCCCAAATCCAGATCGCAATGGAGGACCCCAGGTCGTCACATACAGATCTCAAATCGAACATGGCGACCATATTGATGGAGTCTATAGAGGAGCAGCTTCTAATTCCAGGCCAGCCAGGTAACGAGACCTTAAAGAAAGCTAACTATATTATAGAGCTTTACACTGAAAGTTGGAAAGCGGTCAAGGATGGCGACCTGGCAAGTTCTAGATCTTGGTGGCTTATCAATAGAGGCTTAGCCAAACGGATCAAACAAGATCTTACTGGCAGCTATGAAGATATGCTAGAAGCCTGTACATACAACAGGTCCTATGAGAACCTGAAAAGCCTATTTGTTTCACTGGTCGATCTCCAATATTACGAAAGGGCAATACCGGTCGCAAAGGAAATGGCAGATCTTTCCAACAGTGATGAACAACGAGAAGCTAAGGTCTATCTGGCAAAAGCCTATAAGTTGAATGCCAAGAACGCAGAAGCAATAGCCTTGCTGAAGGAACTCTTAGCAGAAAGCACAATAGACAGCACAAGGATGACTGCCCAGGTATTGCTATTGAACATCTATGCCTCCCAAAATGACACAGGAGAGTTGGACAAACTTGCCGACCAGATGATCTCGGACCATCCAAAACATACTACCCCCTACCTTGAAAAAGCAAGAGTACTCACATTAATGGGAAATAGTGAAAGTGCGGTTGCCCACCTCAAGTTGGCCGAAGAGCGTATTACCTCTGAAACGCCCAAGATCGAACTGAGGGAAATCGGGGGGCAATATCAAGAGAACGGTGAATGGAACCAAGCTATACGCGTCTATGAGATGTTTTCCGATGTCAACCTCCTGAGTCCGTTTACAAACGAACTACTATATCTATATTATCTATCGGGTGAAGTCCGTAAACTCAAGGACCTATGTCTTAAACTGATAGATAGGTATGGTCCGAAAGGAAGCCTAGCCGCCTATCTATGCTTCGTATATTCTCATGTCAACGATTACCCTAACGCCATCAAATACTGCAGAGAATATCTCGAGACTTACCCTGAAGATCAACATATCCTTTCGAAACTTGCAGCCCTTTACTTTCGTTCCAATGAAATAGCTTTACTCAAGAAGTTGTTATCGGGTATTGATCGAATTGACACTTCCCTGCACTACGATATACAGTATGAAATGGCTAAAATGTTCTATGCAATTGGTAAGAAGGACAAGTTTTTTAAGTTTTCATATACAACCTGGAGAGCGCACATCAACGAAAGCAACTCAAACAACCATTTTTATGGGCTTCTCTTGGATGTTGAACAGACCATGCCTCATCCAGCAGATCCGGAGAAAGTCACTGAAGACTGCGTAGTCTACATCAGGGCCGAAGATGGCCCCCTCATCAGGTACATCATATGTAACCAGATAAATATTAACCCATTGATAGACGAAATCTTTTATGGGGAAGAAATCGCCCAGGCACTGTTGGGCAGAAAAGTCGGAGAAACGTGCCTGATCGGCAGAACAGGTTCCAAATTCAATGTGGTAAACATCCATCATAAATATAATTATGCGATGGAAGAGGCAGTGAGGCTGATGCAGGAAAAGTTTATTGTGAAGGCAGCCCTTAAGAAGATCAAGATTGGGAATTCAGGGGACCAAAGGAAGGACTTCAGGGAAATTTTTGATGCACTTGACCAACAAGCAGCACATCAGCAATCAATTGATCAGATTTATGCCGAAGGTAGTATCCCCACAGCAGTTGTGGCACAATCGCTTGACCGAAGCAACTTCAGTGTATGGCATAATTACATGCATTGGAATACACCAGGCATATTTACGACCAATGACAATAGTGAAATTGCACCAGCAATGCAGGCCTTGGAAGCCGGAGAGCCTATCTTTATAGAAGAAATAGGGCTCTATTCCCTGAAGGCTCTTGGCTTACTTGAAACAATTGAAAATTTACCCAATAAGCTGAGTATAGGACAACAGACCCTATTAAACCTGAACCGAGATCTGCTCAGTGCGGAAAACAGAAAGGCAGGGACTTTCTCGATTACAAAGGTGGGGCAACGATATGTCAGGCACGATGCAACGGAGGAGGGACTATTGGACTACCTCACTCAAATGCAAAATTTAAGGGATTGGATACTGAAAAATTGTAGCGTCCTACCGTGTGATGCCGCCACTGATATCTCTGCGCAGAAAAAATCGGAAATGGACGAGCTAATGGGACGCGGACTCTTCGAGACCCTATTGACCGCACAGGAGCGGAAATGTACCCTATTTTGCGAAGAGGGAGCTATCAGGGGACTGGCTTGGAACGAATATAGCCTTACGGGACTTAACTCCCATCTGCTTTGCATCTATCTCTACCAAAAGAAAATAATCAGTGGGGCAGACTATTACAAGACTATGAACTCACTCATACAACTCAACTATAGGACTATTCCGAGCGACAGCATCATCATGGATGGGCTTTACTCTGAATTCAGGGATACCGAGCACCCCATGTTCCATCGGGCTCTGGAAGGTCTGACCTCACCCATGACGACAGGCGAAAGGGCTATGCGTTCGGCCATCTTTTTTCTTTACCGTATCAGATACATCTCGATTACAGATATGCCCCAAGAGGAATTCAATAAGCTTTGCCAAAAAGTATTGGCCTTCATCTGTACCCATTTCCAACCGTTACATCAGGTTCACCTACTGCTCCTGAAATTTACGGATGAAAGGTTTAAAAACCCGTTTCAAAAAGATGAAATGGTTGCCCGCATCAACTCTGCTTTCAAAAGATAAATGCTAGTTGCCTAAATTTGGCCACATTCAAATACAACAAAGTGCACTATTTGCGCTATCAGAAAAATATTAAACCAAGCCGTTAGGCTTGATTATCTACTTGCTTGTACTTATCTAGAGCCGCCTTGTAAAGATTCTCGCTTTCATCCCTAAACCTGGTTCTATTTGCAACTAGATCTACGAACTTTTCAAACAAATTCTTGTAAATTATCTGATGAGCCTTATTGGCAAGTATCTGCTCATTATATTCCACCATTTCAAAATCTTCGGCAACAGCCCTTTTAAGTAAAAAATATAAATCTTCTTTGGTTATCAAGTCTATTTCATGCCAGGTGGTTTCTCGATTTTCATCTTCTCTAAGGAAAAAACCCTTATTATCATCAATTTTTAAGTATATCATAGATTGTATTTTTTCGATCATCATATGCTTGTTGACCTGCCTCCAAGCAACTAAGCATGATATCATAATTATCATTCAACTCACCCTCAAGACTTTTCAGCTTTTTATCACCAGGAAAACCATAAAAAACCTGGTATTTAACATCGTTACCTACTATAGATTTTTTAGTATATACAATATAATCTGGCTTAATAGACGCCCCTACTGTACTATTATGTGTAACTATAACGACCGGTATCTCTGTAGAAATCTGCTTTAGCAGTTCATTAACCTCATTCTTGAGAAACAAATTATCAAATGAAGATTCTGGTTCGTCTATCAATAGTAGATCATACTGAAGTGCATCTCCGATCTCATGCAAAAGATTGAACTCAGATCGCTCACCACCAGAAACAGGGAAGCCGTGTTTGTTGAGTGTTTTATATTCAATATCGACAAAATACTTATGAAAATCTGTATCCTCCAAACCAATTTCCTTTATTGCATTTAGAAATGAGTAAGGATGATCATACTTTTTGAACGCCTCCATAAACGATATCTGTCTTCGGGATTTTAATTTCATTTGGTTTGCACCCGTAAAATTTTTGGTTCGCGCAACCACCCTGAAACCACGAATATTCTTACTGTCGATTTCTCTCTCCTTTTGCAGCTCCTTAATTATTTCATTGAATTTTTTCACTTTTTCATTCTCCAAAAGGATTCGATAAAAATCGACATCTAATGGGGGAGTATAAGCGGTCTTTAGTTTGAGTTCATCTTTAATCTTGCCGATTAGATCATTTAGCCAACGCTTTTCCAAATTCTGTTGAAATGATTCTAAATGTTCATTAATCAATGCAATAGCCAATCTTTTTAAAGAATCAATAGCTACATGCTGATTGATAAGATCTCTGTATTCAGCACTTTCGATCAGAAGAGAAGTAGCATCAATCAAACCAGCCAATCCTTTTAAATCAGTTTCCACGAAAAGCGTTTCACTGAACAATGCTGCCTTAGAAAAGCTATCTAACTTATCACTTTCCGATGCGAACTTTACGAGACTATCTAGATATTTCTCCGCTTCTTTTTTGTTTGCAAGTAAATCTACTTTCGCAATGTCAGCAACCATGTCTTTCAATTCTTTTAGAAACTGTTCGTTTACCGAACTGTGCCTAGTAGACAAAAGGGCTTCAAATTTTTCTTCACTGTCTTGTAACAGAGCAAACTGTTTTAGGTACTTCACGTTCTCAAAAGAAGCCATGATCCTCTCAAGCGTGTGTGTTTTTCCCGTAGAACGTTCTCCAAGCATAACATTCAGTCCTGTCGAAATAAATAGTCCGTCATCCGTAACCTGAAAATACTCGTTACCATCAGTCTCAGAGAGGCAAACCTTTGTTCTATCGGTCAAACATGCTTTAATACTTTTAAGCGTTATCTCCCCCACGTCTATAAAAGTTTGTCGTGTAGGAAAAGATTTAGTCCCTTTAGCAATTCTAATGTCACTAAAGATAACCGGAACCAATTTGGCATTGTCCTTAGAGCAAGCTTTGAATTTCCTTGCGCTCGTTACTTCCCCCGCATAAATGTGCGGATGTAATTTTGCGATAGTCTCCGCGGAAATATTAGGTTTTTTCTCATAATGTGGTATTAACAAATACCTGCTCAGATCACCGAAAATCACCTGCAAATTTTCAACGGTGATATAATCTTCCTTCGTTTTTATCAGAGCGTGAACTTGATCACATTTTGATTTAAAATCACCAATCTCTGTATTCTCAGAAATAAGCAGCAAATGGCCAAGCTCTAAATCAATTTCAATCCCAGGCAACACCTTAATCTGCAGACAATCACATATTTGAGAGAATTGCCCATCATTAAATAAGTTATGATTAGTGATCGCGATACAATCCAACTTTAGTTTCGTAACATATTCCTTTAAGGTATCAAAACAAAAATCAAAATGACTATCACTGATAGTACTGGGTACAGTGTGAATATGGAGGTCAATTTTTTTCAACTTGAGAACATTTTATTACCCTAAATATAGATAATTTCCATTGACATAACTTTAATATTACTTAAAAATCTGCCAGCCGAGCGGACGTTAGTACGCGAGGCTCAGGCGACAGCTCCGCTGTCGCCACCGATCGATTTCCATCAGCTAAAGTCCAATCGGCATCGTCCGATAATCCTCCAAGTTCACAAACATTCCCCTTTGCCTTACATAACCATTGCGCAACATCGACCATAGCATTGATGCGCCCATATTGCTCAATGTCGAATTGATAAACAAGTCCTGTTGCTGCAATGCCTGTGCGAGCGAGCAGCTCGGCAGACCGTTATCCGCCTGCCGCTCTATATCGGGAAAGGTATCAAACACATTGCCCATCTTTGACACCGTTTCAAACTTCTCCGATTCGGGCTGTGCGATCTCCCCAATGGTGGACAGCAGCACCTGCCCCGAGAACCTACCGTTCCCGAAATCTAGCAGATAGATCGGTCTATCCCGATGGTGTATATCCGCACAAAAGTTTTCTAGCCTGTCACAGATGTTGCTCCTAGCCGCCACACTATCCACACAGGCAAGGGTAATGGTCGCAGGGTTGCCGCTGTGCTGCTCATAGCGTCGACCCTGTGCTTTCCAATTCGTACCAAAGAAAAGGTTGACCCGATTAATAAGGGCGACCGCCTTGTTCATCCCCAGTTCGCTGTCAGCGAACAGTTGCCTACCAAGATTGGCTTCGCAGACCTCGTCATGGTCGAACAGCGTGACCTGTAGGCCGCAATGTCCCGTCTCTAGCAGCGCATAATTGATGCGAGCCAAGGCAGTGAGCAGGGTGCTGCCCGTTCCCCCTGCGCCTACCAAATGTACGTTAATGGCATTGGTCGGATTAGCTAACCAATTCGGAAGAAGATGTATCCTTTGCTTTTCCATCAGAGTATATTTTTGAGGGTGTACTTATTTTTTGCAAGATATTTGGTCGGAAAGGGCTTGCCGCTCTGTTGCTGCAATTTCCACAGCTCCAACATCCCGATGCCCTTTGCCCCACCATTAAAAAGGGTATGGCTGAAACTGCTATCAAAGAAATACCTTTCCCATAAAGTTATGAACTCCGTTAAATTAGCCTTTTGGGGAATATTCCTTTTGACGCTGCCCAAACAGACCTGTCCGCTATCATAGATGTTAAAGAATGGCGCATGGTACAGGGGCGTGTCCATAGTTGGACGCTTATCATCTTTCAATGCCCAAAGGCTAAGTGCGTGCTGTCCCGCTTTCCAAAGCAGGGGCGGCACGTGCATTTCCCCCTCGGGTATCGATAAGTCCGCCCGAAAAAACAGCCCTACCTTTTGGGCAGGGGTATGCCATACCACATCCCCCTCATTGCCCCTGTCGATATGCAACAGGTTTTCGGGATAGAGTTCCCTGCTGCGCTGATAGGCTGCCCGAAACTCCCCACTTTCGCCCAAGCTATCGGCAAGGGACTGGCTCTCTGCCACCGACAGCGGATGCACATTGATCAATCCTCCACTATCGTCCACGTCATAGCTTTCGATGTAATATTCGTCCGCCCTGCCCCTGTAGAGCAGCAGCGCCTTGAAAGGCTCATAGCCCTCGCCTATTTTTTCCGTCAAATCTTTCATCTTTCCAAATCATGTATGTGATCACTCAACTGATGCAGCAGCCCGAACAGCCGCTGCTCAAAATCAAATCCGCCCGTCACCTTTTCCTGTGGCGTATCAAAAAATTGGATATGCCTTGGTTCTTCCATCAGGCTGCACTCGTTCAGTTCGGCATTGATGCAGTCCATCAACTGATCCTGTACCAACTGCCCGAAATCATAAAAGAAATGCAAGTACTGTTCCCATCTAATGATACCATCGTGCTCTTCCGCACCAAAAGGTTCGCTAATGAAAGCCCCTATACTTCGCTCGGGATAGTCCCTATAGAGCTGTAGCAAACCCGAAGCCGTTTCCAAGAAATTATGCTCCGCATCATTCCCACATTTAAACTCTACGACCCTTTGCCCGAAATCCGCCAATGCCGATTTTTCGGACAGCAGGTGCAACGAAATTGTGCCATGATGCCACAACTGTTCAAAAAAAGCTTCATGCGCCAAGCGTTCGCCCTCGTCCTCGGCGTAGCCGTCCTCTGACCACCAATCGGACAGCATTTCGTAGATACCGCCCAAGTAGCCGTAGTCGTCTGCAAAATGCGGCACGCCCACCACCTGCAAGAGATAAGCAAAGACCGACTGCAACAGCTCACCGACTGCCCTGCGTTTCCTGTCCTCCAACAGATTCAGCATCGGCAAAACGGGCAGATAGAACAGCGTCGATTGGGTACTGAAAGTCTGCACCGTTGCCAGACAAGTCTTTTCTTCCGTCTCCAATAGCCGCAGGTCGACTTTTTCCCCCATAGCTTTCAGCTGCTGCTGCAAGCCCTCCAAATCCCTGGACAGGTTAAAGGGAAAGGGCAGACCACTCTTGGGGGGCTGCGCCATTCCGTAAAGGGAACAGAGATTTACCGCCGAAGCATAGAAACCCCGTTCCATCCTACAGGTAGCTGTAGGGGCTGCTGGAATTGCAATATTAAAGTAGAGACATTTTAGGCAGCTTCTATTTTATTTTTCA
>RCUK01000712.1_pt1 | contig 25850 bp, 22 predicted proteins | sample 2166381 | NCBI WGS metagenome assembly RCUK01 (sample SAMN09932809, study PRJNA488358) | compost metagenome | isolation source: compost soil in an enriched community | place: Germany: Experimental Botanical Garden | reverse complement strand
CGGTCTGCGTGAGGGATAGAAGTGAAAAGCCCACAGTTGCGCGAAGTTACCAACTTCGTGCAACGAGGACTTGTAACGGATAGCCCGACCCTTGCGGTCACGCCCAAATTTTCAAAACATATAAGGTATAAAGACTCAATAAAGTTGGAGTATTTTGAGTCTTCATAATATTGTACCTTTTGGAAGGAAATCAAACAAAAAAAATCCCGCCATTGCTGACGGGATTCTGAATTAACTTTTTATACTTTTTTAGATGATTAGCATCGCATCACCGTAAGAATAGAATTTGTATCCTTCTTTGATGGCTTCATCGTATGCTTTTTTCATTAAATCATGCCCACAAAATGCCGAAATCATCATTAATAAAGTTGATTTTGGTGTGTGAAAATTAGTAATCATACAATTTGCAACGCTGAAATCATGAGGAGGGAAAATAAATTTGTTTGTCCAACCATCAAAAGGATTCAATGTATTTTGTGAAGAAACTGAACTTTCAATAGCACGCATAGAAGTAGTCCCTACCGCGCAAATACGTTTCTTTTTCTGTTTTGCTTCATTAACGATATCACAGGCTTCTTGAGTAATTTTTAATTCCTCTGAATCCATTTTGTGTTTAGATAAATCCTCAACCTCAACAGGGTTGAAAGTTCCCAAACCAACATGAAGGGTTACTTCGGCAAATTTAATTCCTTTTATTTCCAGTTTTTTCAACAAATGTTTAGAGAAGTGCAAACCTGCAGTTGGTGCTGCAACAGCTCCTTCTTCTTTAGCATAAATCGTTTGGTAACGCTCTGCATCTTCAGGAGTTACATCTCTACTGATGTATTTTGGGATTGGTGTCTCTCCAAGTTCAGTCAATTTATTTCTGAACTCTTCATAAGAACCGTCATAAAGGAAACGCAATGTTCTTCCACGGGAAGTTGTGTTATCAATTACCTCGGCCACTAATGAGTCGTCGTCACCAAAATATAATTTATTACCAATTCTAATTTTACGGGCCGGATCAACCAATACATCCCAAAGTCTTTGTTCAGCATTTAATTCTCTTAATAAGAAAACCTCGATTCTTGCTCCTGTCTTTTCTTTGTTTCCATACAAACGAGCTGGAAAAACTTTTGTGTTATTCAGAATTAAAACATCACCATCATCAAAATAATTGATAATATCCTTGAACATTTTATGCTCAATGGTTTGTTTCTTACGGTCTATAACCATCAAACGAGATTCATCTCTGTTTTCGGCTGGAAATTCTGCAAGAAGTTCTTTCGGTAAATTGAATTGAAAGTGTGATAATTTCATGTAGTCTATTTATTTAGGCTGCAAATATACGATTGTGAGATAGGCGTTGTCAAGTGTTTTGCTGTTTATTTTCAAAAGCAGCTGATTCACTAGCATTTAAACGATTTATTTCTCAGTAATCTCAAAGCCCAAACTTTCTAAATCCTTCCAAAAATCAGGATATGATTTTGAAACTACTTCTGCATTATCAATAATTATAGGCACTCGCAAAGCTAATGGAGCAAAAGCCATCGCCATTCTATGGTCGTTATAAGTAGCGATTGCAATATTTGAATTAATATGATTTGAAGCAACTAGCGTTAAGCTATCATTCGTTACGGATATGTTGGCGCCTAATTTTGTTAATTCAATTCGTAAGGCTTCCAGTCTGTCAGTTTCTTTAATTTTCAGTGTATGAAGACCTGTCAAATGACATCCTATTCCTAAACCAAGGCAAGTAACCACAATAGTTTGGGCGATATCAGGAGTATTATTCAATTCAAAATTTACGTTTTCAAATTTGAAATTCTCTTTTTTGGTTAGCGTCATTTTGTTTCCTTCAAAACGAGTCTCCACTCCCATTTTTGCATAAATTTCAACCAAGGCCGAATCTCCTTGCAAACTGCTTTCTTTATAACTGGTTAGTGAAATAGATGCTTGTTCCGATAAAGCGGCCAAACTAAAAAAGTAAGATGCCGAACTCCAATCGGATTCCACGGTCATCACTTTTGATTCTACTTCCGGCTTCGGATATACTTTGATTACATTTCCTTCAAAGCTGGTTTTTATATTTAAATCATTCAGTAAAGCCAAAGTCATTTTGATATAGGGAATAGAAGTAATATCTCCTTCTAATGTCAATTCCAAACCATTTTCTAATTTTGGAGCAACTAGCAATAAAGCCGAAATATACTGACTGCTCACATTAGCGGCCATAGTAACTTTTGAAGCAGTTACTTTTTGACCTTTAATTCTGATAGGCGGATATCCAACTTCCTTTTCATACGATATCTTTGCTCCTAATTGTTCCAGGGCTTCCACCAAAATTTTGATAGGGCGCTCCTGCATTCTGCTGGAACCTGTCATGACTACTTCACGACCTTCGTTCACCGCAAAGTAAGCGGTAAGAAAACGCATTGCCGTTCCTGCATGATGAATATCTACTATCTCATCGTTCCCTTTCAGGGCTTTTTGCATTACCTCACTGTCATCAGAATTCGAAGTATTGGCCAAAGTAATATTAGGAAACAAAGCTTGTAACAATAACAAACGGTTCGTTTCACTTTTTGAGCCGGTAATACTTAATTGTGAATTATCAATTGTGAATTGTGAATTCGTACTTAATTTTAAATTCATTTTTTTAATTATGAGTTATGAATTATGAGTTACGAGTTATGAAATATAACTTTAGCTTTCCACTCAAATACTTTAGGGGCGCAATTTACTACTCCTCATTTATAATTCATAATTTATAATTCACATTTCCTAATTATTTCAATTTATCATTGTTTTTGTGACGGTCTTTGTCACGAATCGATTTTAAATCCATTTTTTTATCAAAGGCTGCCTGCAAATCGATTCCTGTTTGATTGGCCAAACACAATACCACAAAAACCACATCGGCTAATTCCTCACCCAAGTCTTTGTTTTTATCACTTTCTTTCTCCGATTGTTCTCCGTAACGGCGGGCAATGATTCGGGCTACTTCACCTACCTCTTCGGTAAGTTGTGCCATATTGGTCAATTCATTAAAGTAGCGAACACCGTGTTCATTGATCCAATTTTCTACTTCCAGCTGTGCATTTTTCAGGTTCATCTTTATACTTTTTTTAGGACTATTTTCTCGTTTTGTTTCTCCATCATTTTTTGATAGAAATCTTTCAATATATCATAAAAATCTGCTGAAACATTAGCCATATTTATTTCTTTGTTCATCTGAATTTGAATATTATTCCCTTGTGACAATATATTCATTGAAAACAGAGCAACATTATCCGGAGTTGAAAGTGTTATCGCTTTTGGAATAGACTCCACAACAAAGCCTTTTGGGATTTCAAAATTAATAACATATTTCTCTTGTTTTGGATACCCAAAATAAATAGGCATTTGTCTTTTTTCCTGAACAAACGGATTTTTATCTAGGGTAAAAAACAACACCGGATTAATAAACATTTTATCAGCTATGATTTCACAATGATTCTCTGTTGCAAAAGTAAAAATTTCCTTTACGGGTTTAGACAAATCGGTATTATTATTCTCAACGGTATAGTCACTGATTTCAATTCCATTTAATTCATTCTCCATTTTTTCCAGATAACTCTCCTTATTTATTTTTGCATTTTTATCCCTAAAACTGAATGCTTCATAATCTGTTTTCTGGATTCGAAATTTCCCAGTTATCTTTCCAAAATCGTCAACTGTTGCCATCAAAGTACCAATTTTCTTTGAGCTCAGCTTTGGCACCAGATTAATTTCTTGAGAACTTCCATCTTGTTTTATGAGTCTTCCTGTCCAATTCAATACATTCAAAGGTAAAATATTCGGACTGGTCAATTTATTTGTGGCGTCCAATAAAATCAGTTTGTCTTCAATTTGGACAGCCGCAATAACGTAATTAAAAACCGTTCTGCCAGGAAAAACAGGAATTCCATGTTCTCTGGTACTCGTTAAAACCGGATTCGCATTTAATCCCGCTAATTTTAACATCGCAATTAAAATAAAATTAATTTCGGCGACATTACCGGTTTGATCAACATAAGCTTTCTTTACTCCTTTATCAGTGTAATATCCGTAATCATTATTCCAATTCATCTTATTTTGGATAAATTTAAAAATGATTTCCAGCTTTTCGGTCTCGGTTGTAGCGTCCTTTAAAATGGTCTTTATGTCTTGCATCAGGTAGGATCGTTCTCCGAGTTCTTTTCCGAAATCTTCGTCCTCATAAATTGTTTTAGCAACTCCTTCCCAAGTAAGAGAATAATCTTTTTCCGGTTTATCCGGATACCGTATTCTTTCTAATTCCTGTTGAATTGACGATCTATAGTTTTTAATGTTATCCACATAATCTTCTTCCATAAGTGCCGGTACATTCTCCGCAGTATATACAGCATTGATCTGTTTGTACCTCAAGCTGGCTGATTGCATGTTTTTATCTTCAAAATTCTGAAAACCATTTACCGCTTTCACATCCGACTTTACGGAAACATAACCCGTCAAAATTGGTTTGTAAACATAATACTCCGGCAGTTCTGTTTTATATTCCGAAAAATTAACCGGAATCTCATATTGAAAATTAAAAATCGGAAAACGGACAATGTTTTCGGATTTCAAAATATATTTAAACTCGATCACAGACCCCGTTTTTACATTTGGCAATGTTATGGTGGCCTCGTTCCAATATTCGTTTACATTCTTCTTAAAGCTTCCTTCTCCATTTAATTTTGTTTTAACTATGTTTCCATTTTCTAAATTATAAGTCATCCCATTAGAAAACTTTACCATATCATCATTCATATCCTCATAACCTACATAATACGGCACTTCAAAATTTGCCCAATTCAGACCTTCTTTTTTGTAGATTTTAATTCTGATTTGACATTCGTGATTCGCTGTAAATCCGCTTTTTTCACTATAAGTAAAAAAAGTTCTTGCTTTTTTAAATACGATTGCCGCCACAGCAGCAGAATCTCGAGGATGGACTTTCTCTTCTAATTCTGCTTTGGATACTTTTCCTAATTCATAATTTTGCGCCTCTGTTTTGCAAAAAGCAGCAAATAGTAACAAAATGAAAAGTGTTTTAGTGGAGCGCATCTAGTTTTATATTTTCGTTAAAATGATTTTCTCATTTTGTTTGTCAATCATTTTTTGATAGAACTCTTTTAATGTGGGATAATACTCAGATGAAATAATAGCTGAGTTCATTTGAACCATTGCCGACAGCTGGATTGTATTTCCATTCTGACTTGTCATGAACTTAAAATTTCCTAGATTGTCTTCCATGGCAAGCACTGAAGAAGCAGGTAATACTTCCACTTTATATCCTTCTGGAATTTGAATATTAACAGCATATTTATCCATAAAAGGATAGCCGTAATCTACAGGATATTCTCTATTTTCCTGTTTGAAAGGATTTGTTTCCTGAGTATAAAACAACAATGGATTTACATAAATTTTTCCACCGATGATTTCACATAAATCAGAACCTGTATACGAAAATGTTTCTATGGCAGGCATCTTCAGATCTTTTTCATTGGCTCTGGAATACTCAATTACTTCAATTTTATTGTTATCATTTTCCAGTTTCTCAAGATAGGTTTCCTCTTTTTCGTCTTCGATGTTTTTTCTAAAAATCATAGCATTATGATCTGTTCTTTGCCTTCTTAATTTTCCTGACACCTTTCCATTCTCATCAATAGTGTAGTTCATCGTTACCGCATCATTAGACGCTACTTTAGGCATTAAATCAACTTCTTGGGATGTTCCGTCTTTTCGTATCAATCTCCCTATCCAGTTTAAAGCTCTGAAAGGCAAAACGTTTGGAGTTGAAAATTTATCAGAAGCATCCAGCAGAACTAATCCATTAGAAGTTTCAACGGCAGCGATTACATAATTAAAAGCACCTCTGTTAGGAAACAATGCTATTCCATTAGAACGTGTACTTACCAGAACCGGATTCGCTGTTAATCCCGCATGACGAAGCATTGCAGTAAGCATCAGGTTAATTTCGGCAATATTTCCTGTTTTGTTTTTGTAGGCCGTTTTTACACCATCATTACAACTATAGCCTGTATAGTCATTCCATTTTACCGTCGCTTTAACATAATTCAATATAGCACTTATTCTTTCTTCGGATGTGTTTAGTCCCGCAAGAACAACTTTTAAATCCTCTTCAAAGTACCCTGTTTTATTCAATTCCGGACCAAAATCTTCGTAATCATAAATTGTCTTTACTACTGCATTCCAATCGGTTGAAAACGTTCTGAAAGGTTGATTTGGATATCTTATAATTGAAAGCTCATGCGAAACACTTGTTGTATAATTACCTATATTATTAACATAAGCCTCGTCTTTCATTGCAGGCATGTTTTGAGCAATATATGTCGTTTTTGTTTCTTCAAACTCTAATTTTTCTTGCGAAGAGGCAGGGTTAAAAGTTCCACCTGGTTGGATTTTCTCTCGATAGGAATAACTGATGGACTTATTCTTCTTTTCTACACTTATTTTCGGAGAAATAAATCCTTTCATATTTGGTTTGTAGACAAAATATTCAGGAATAAATGTTTTAAATTCCGAATAATTAACAGGAATGCCAGATTGAAAACTCCATTCTGTTAATTCCCCGAAGCGACCAGAGCGAATTTTATATCTGTATTCAATTATAGATCCCTCCTTAACATTAGGCATGGCAATTTTCTTTTGTCCCCAATACCTGTTCACTTTTTCATCAAACTCCCCATCACTTTTCAGTTTCGTTTTTTCGATTTTTCCATTCACCAGATTATATGTTATCACATCAGAAAATGAAACGTTCTCTTTTGAACTACCGCCTATATAATAACGGACATTTTTATTTGCCCAATCATAACCTTCTTTCTTATAAATTTTTATTCTGGTTTTTACCTGTGTTACCATTATAAAACCTTCATCTTGGTTGTACTCAAAATCCACATCGCCTTTTTCGAATAAAATTGCAGCAACAGCAGCAGTATCTTTTGGATGTGCTTTCTCTTGAAGTTCTTCAATCGAAACCTTACCTAATTCAAAATTTTGAGCGTTTATTTTTGAAAACGAGACAAGAAGTAATAAAACAAAAAGTGATTTTTTTAATTGCATGGTTTTATTTATTTTGGGTTAGAATGATTTTAGCGTTGTCATTTTTTGAAATTTGTTCCATGAAGAGTCGGTATTCATCATATTCTTTACTGGAATACAAGCCTTTTTTTACGAATAAAGTTCTTTTGTAAACCAGATTTGCAGCGTCCTTTTTTACAATTTCAGTTTTGTACTCTCCGTATTTTGTACTTAATTCAAAATTATTTGGAAGGAATTCAATTGAGAACCCAGAAGGCAATGCAATAGCGATTTCATCGGTATCCAAATAACCTCTTTGAATTTCAAAAGGATTCTTACGGTTTCTAATCCTCTTTACACTCTCTGAAAATTGATTGAATGCATTTACGGTAAACATCATTTTGCCATTCGTAAGAGTTCCAAAATTGACAGCACTTATATCCGCATTTTCCGTAAAGCGAATAGTTTCTTTATCATTTGAAAACACTACTTTATTAATCTTCAAATTATTAATATTACTCCAATAACTTTTATAATGTGCCTCTTTATCTGTGGGCTGCAATTTCTCTACAGATACTTTCTGACTGTATTGTGAACCTTCCGAAGCAATTGCTATTTTACCGGAAAAAGCACCATCGGATGACAAAGTGTAAGTTCCCTTGCTGATTTGCGAATTCCCTTTGTCATCGTAAATTTTGGTTCTGACAATTTCACCGCCTTCTGGCTTCACAATCAAAACACTTCTATCATCGGTGAAAATTCCCTGATAGCCAAACGGATCGTCCTGACTGGTACACTCCAGCCAAGTGTAATTATCTCCGTTTGGAATAGATAAAATCATGTGATTACCCTGCATGGAAACAAAATCAGACTGAATGTCCATTTTTTTTCTGTCACCATATAAGATAGTATAATAAGAAGGGACGTCCACCGCCTCTAATAATGCTTTGGTATAATTGGTCAAAGCTTTACAATCACCATACCCTAATCGGTCGACATCACTTGCCAGCATGGGTTTCCAACCTCCAATTCCAACTTGAATACTTATATATCTTACCTTTTGTTGCACATAGTTGTAAATTATTTTGGATTTTTTTATTGGATCCTTCTCTTCCCCAACTAGAGCCCTGATTTTTGCTTTGGTTTCATCAGACAAATCCGCTGAACCTGCTAAAATTTTATCAGTATACCATTTCCCAAACTCTTCCCAGGTTTTTGCTTTTCCATCCACTCCTTCCAGATGAAACAATTCTAATCCCATCATCACTTTTGGGAAAATGTTACCAAAAGCAGGGCTATAATCTTCTTGTTTTTGTGCTAAAATATTGGTGGCGGTATAAGAAAGCTGTGTTGCCGTATCTACTGTTTTTTGTATGTCGAATTTAGAAAAATTGAATTCCATTTTTTTGAAACCCAAAGTAGACGGGTATGTCACATTCAACATACTTTTCTCAACGCTTAAAAAATATTCGGTTAAGGGATACCATTTCGGGATAAAGGCAGTTGTTGAAGTTTGAGATTCACTATCGTAAACAATTGTAAAGGGATATTGAATAGGTGTGTAGTCTAAATAAATATAGCGACTGTCAGAGAAAAGTGTACCCCCATCAACAGCGCTTTGATCTTTGAAATCTTTTCTTTTTATTTTTTTTATTTCTTTTCCTGCGGCATCAAAAACTGTGGCTTCAATGTTGTTAATTGTAGTTCTTTTATCATAACCTTCAATAGCATCTATAGCACTAAGTCCTTTTTCATTCAGTACCGTAACCACTCTTTTAGTCTTGATATTCATGCTTCGTTGGGAAGCAATGACAATATCAATTTGATTCAAACGAACCACAGCATTGGCGTTTTCTTTTAAACTATCGGGAATCGTTACAGAATTGTATTCGGCTTTTTGAGCAAAAATAAAGGAAGAGAAAAATAAAAATAGGAAAGACAAATTCTTAAGAGCCATAAATTCTTTTTTTGTCAAAAATATAAGAATTTTTCGACTAAAGAAAACTTAATCTCTATTTTTACTATCAATAATTATGGTTACCGGACCATCGTTTAGGAGACTCACTTTCATGTCAGCCCCAAACACGCCGGTTTGTACTTTTTTCAGGAGTTTCCTTTCTAAACTCTTTACGAAATTTTCATAAATTGGGATAGCAATATCAGGTTTTGAGGCCTTGATATACGAGGGACGGTTGCCTTTTTTGGTAGAGGCATGCAGTGTAAATTGGCTGACTACGATGAGATCCCCATCAACATCTTGAACCGAAAGGTTCATCACGTCATTTTCGTCTCCAAAAATGCGCAATTGAGTAATTTTACCTGTCAACCATTCTATATCTTCTTGCGTGTCGGCATCTTCGATTCCTACTAAAACAAGCAGTCCTTTTTGAATATCGGCTACGATTTTAGAATCGATGGTTACTGAGGCTGAGGAAACTCTTTGAATTACAACTTTCAAAATAATGGTGAATTGTAAATTATGAATGGTGAATATTCATAATTATTTTTTTAAATTGTTTTTAGTCGAAATAATTATAGAAGCTAAAATCCTGTTAATCTCAACTATATCAGAATTTAAAGATTGGAATTGAGATTGGTTCAAATATTCAGATTGAAATAATAGTTCTAACCAATAATCACTTTCATTAGCTTCTTTTTGTGCAATTGCAAGTTTATGAATAAAATCTGGTTTACTTTCTGCGTGTTCTGACTCTCTTACCAATGCACCAATTGAAGTACCACTGCGCAATAATTGTTTACTTAAAATAAATTCCTTCTTTTCAGTCCCTAAAAATTGATATAATTTCACAATTCGTAAAGCAAAAGCAAATGATTTTACTTTTATAATATTATCTGCCATAATTCACAATTTACCATTCACAATTCACAACTACTCTCTTGTTTTATCACTTATTATTCGATCCTCGTTGTGAATATCGGTACGATAATGTTCATCGTCACCTTCCAGGATTTTTAAATAACTATTATAACGGGACCAAGCAATTTCGTCTCTTTCCAGAGCAGCTTTAACAGCGCAATGCGGTTCGTCTTTGTGCAGACAATTATTGAACTTACATTGACCTTTCAATTTGAAAAATTCTGGAAAATAACCACTTACTTCCTCTTTTTCCATATCGACAATTCCAAAACCTTTGATTCCGGGAGTATCAATGATTCGGGCATTAAAAGACAAATCATACATTTCGGCAAAAGTAGTTGTATGTTGCCCTTGTTTACTTGCTTCAGAAATTGTTTTCGTTTTTAGATGCAAAGAAGGTTCCAGGGCGTTGACCAAAGTTGATTTCCCAACTCCTGAATGACCTGAGAACATACTTACCTTACCGATCATCAATTCTTTTAAAGCTTCAATCCCTTTCATCTCTGTGGAAGAAACGCGCAAACATTTGTATCCAATTTGTTCATACACATGTTGCATGTACAATTGTTCGTTTAATGTCGCTTCGTCAAAAGTGTCAATTTTATTAAAAACCAAAATCGTTTCAATACCATAGGCTTCGGCAGTTACCAAAAAACGATCTATGAAGTTAAAAGTTGTCGGTGGATTATTGATGGTAACCAACAAAAAAACCCGATCTATATTCGACGCAATAATATGCATCTGATGGGATAAATTCACTGATTTTCGAACGATATAATTCTTCCTGTCGTGAATTTTATTAATGGTTCCTGTAACCGTATCTGAAGTTTCTTCGAGTTCATAATCCACAATATCTCCCACAGCAATAGGATTCGTGCTTTTGATGCCTTTCATCCTAAACTTTCCTTTCATTCTACACTCAATAAAATCTCCTTTTTCAGATTTTACGGTGTACCAACTTCCTGTAGATTTATAAACTGTTCCTGTCATGTTGCAAAGGTAGTAATTTGTTTTAGGATTAAAAAAGTTTAGAAGGTTTAGGAATTTAGAAGGTTTAGTTTCTACTATTCAGTAAACAACAACCACTAATTCTAATCTGAAATTTCAAGGCTAAAACAAGAAAAGTTTAGACTTTAGTTTTTAAACTAAACTTCTAAACTTTTCTAAATTCATAAGCTTTCTAAACTTCCTTATGCATTCAATATTTTTTCTTGGTGACCAATACTTTCCTGGTGAATCGCTTTGAACATTTTAAGAACAAATTCTTCTGTAAGGCCTTTTTTCTCCCCTTCCAAAATCATTTTCCCTAAAATCTCGTTCCAACGATTATTTTGCAATACGGCAACGTTAGCGTCTTTTTTCACCTGACCAATTTCGTCAGCAACTTTCATACGTTTTCCTAACAAATCCAACAAAGTTGCATCAAGAACATCAATATTCGATCTTAATTTAGCCATTTTTTGAGTAAACTCATCTGACACATCATTTTGTTTTCTTACTTTCAAATCAATAAAGATTTGTTTCAACGCGTCTGGAGTAACTTGTTGTGCAGCATCACTCCAAGCATTGTCCGGATCAATATGAGTTTCGATAATCATACCGTCATAGTTCAAATCCAATGCTTCTTGTGTTACTTCAAGAATCATTTTACGATCTCCTGTAATATGAGACGGATCGATGATTAAAGGCAAATCAGGGAATTTGTTTTGCAATTCGATTGCAATTTGCCATTCCGGAATGTTTCTGTATTTTGTTTTTTCGTAAGTAGAGAAACCTCTGTGTATCACACCCAGTTTTTCGATACCTGCCATGTATAAACGCTCTACTCCTCCTAACCATAAAGACAAATCAGGATTTACAGGGTTTTTAACCAATACAATTTTTTTAGTTCCAGCTAAAGCATCTGCAATTTCTTGCATAGCAAAAGGGTTAACAGTTGTTCTGGCACCAATCCACAATACATCGATATCATACTCCAAAGCTAATTTCACGTGAGCTGCATTAGCCACTTCTGTACCCATTAGCAATCCTGTTTCTTCTTTTGCTTTTTTCAACCATTTCAAACCTATTTCTCCAACTCCTTCAAATCCTCCCGGACGAGTTCTAGGTTTCCATATTCCAGCTCTAAAAACATTTACATCTGAATCTTTCAATTCATGAGCTATTTTCAATACTTGTTCTTCTGTTTCAGCACTACAAGGTCCTGCGATCACAAATGGATGAGTCAAATTGAATTCATTCAACCAATTTCTCATTTCTTTCTTGTTTTCCATCTTTTCTAGTTTTTTATTATTTTATTGTGTGTTGTTCTTCTTTTCAAAACTGTTTTTCGTAGACTGCGCCTGGGTAGTCTCTCGACTCCGCTCGAGATGACATAGTACGACAACCTATTTTTTTATATTTATTCCGTTTAATATTTCTTTGATTTTATTTACGCTTTGCATTTCATTGTAAATCGCATCGTAATCTTCGTTTTCTAACAATTCCTTAAATTTTGATAAATTCGAAATATATTCGTCCAATGTCTTTACCACCTGCTTTCTATTTTGCTTAAAAATAGGCGTCCACATGGCTGGAGAACTTTTGGCTAAACGAACTGTACTTTCAAATCCTGAACCGGCCATATCAAAAATATCCTGTTCGTCTTTTTCTTTATTGATAACCGTTTTCCCCAACATGAAGGCACTTATATGTGACAAATGCGATACATAAGCAATGTGTTTGTCATGTGATTTTGGATCCATGTAGCGAATTCTCATTCCCATTGTCGTAAAAAGTTGCAAGGCTTTTTCCTGTAATTTGAAAGTGGTTTTTTCCACCTCACAAATAATATTCGTTTTACCATTAAACAATCCTTTTATTGCTGCCGAAGGCCCTGAAAATTCGGTTCCCGCAATAGGATGTGTAGCTATAAAGTTTCTTCTTTTCGGATGATTCACCACTGCTTCACAAATAGGTGTTTTAGTTGATCCCACTTCAAAAACAATCGTAGTATCACCAATTACATCCAATACTTTTGGCAAAACAATCAAGGCTACATCTACTGGAACTGAAACAATTACAAAATCTGCATCGGCCAAATCATCAAAATTCGCGCCAGCATCAACAACACCTAAAGTGATTGCTTCCTGCAAATGACTTTCGTTAGAGTCAATTCCATAAATTTTGGCTTCAGGATATAGTGTTTTGATGTCTAATGCCATCGAACCTCCTATCAATCCAATTCCTATTACGTATACTTTCATTTTTTATATTCTAAATTGTTTTTAGACACGACAAATCGCGTCTCTACGCAAATCTATCTATCGCTTCTTGTACTTTTTCTTCTTTTACACAAAGTGCAAATCGAATGTAACCTTCTCCATTACTGCCAAAAATAGTTCCCGGTGTAATGAAAATATGTTTTTCATATAATATCTCATCAATGAACTTTTCGGCTGATGTTATTCCTTCTGGTAATTTGGCCCAAACAAATAACCCAACTCCTTCCTTATATACTTTACATCCCAATTTTTCGGCTAATTGCTCCGTAAGGATTCTTCTTTTCTTGTACACTGCATTCATGGAATCAAACCATGATTGCTCACTTTTCAAAGCTTCAATTGCTCCTTTTTGAATTCCGAAAAACATTCCGCTATCCATGTTGCTTTTCACTTTCAATACGGCATCAATACAGGCTGCATTCCCTAAAACCATTCCAACTCTCCATCCTGCCATGTTGAAAGTTTTACTTAAAGAATTCAATTCCAAAGCCACTTCTTTCGCTCCTTCTACCTGCAACAAGCTCATCGGATTGTCATTCAAAACAAAACTATACGGATTGTCATTGACTAATAAGATGCTATGTTTTTTGGCGAAAGCCACTAATTTATCAAACAACTGCAAACTTCCTCTTGCTCCTGTAGGCATATGAGGATAACCAATCCACATGATTTTTACTTTTGATAAATCCAGTTTTTCCAAAGCTTCAAAATCCGGCTCCCAGTTATTCACTTCTTTTAAGCCGTAATAAACAGGCACTGCTCCCACTAAATTCGTCACCGAAGTATAGGTTGGATATCCTGGATTTGGAATCAAAACATGGTCTCCTTCATTTAGAAATGCCAATGAGATATGCATAATTCCTTCTTTGGAACCCATCAAAGGCAAAATCTCAGTATTCGGATTTAACGCTACCTTAAAATTATTTTGATAAAAATCGGCCATTCCGTTTCTCAATTCCGGTAACCCTTGGTAACTTTGGTATTGATGTGCATTTTCATCCTGCATTGCCAAAACCATCGCATCGATAACCGCCTGTGAAGGTTTCAAATCCGGGCTTCCAATTCCCATATTAATAATTGGTTTCCCTTCAGAAGCCAGTTGTCTAACCTCTCTTAGTTTTGATGAAAAATAGTATTCTTCAATTATATCCAGACGTTTCGCTGTTGTAATCATTTTTTATATTTTAAATTCTTTCGACTTTCTGACTTTCAACCTTATGGCTAACTAAGGTTTGGTGTTTTTATATTCTCCTAATACTTTAAAATATTCAGCCATAATTGTCAATAATGCTTTTGCCTTAGCATAATCTTCATATTTTTCGAAAGTAGCATCCACAAAAAACGAATATTTCCAAGGTGTTTCAATCTTAGGCAAGGACTGAATTTTTGTCAAATTCAACTTGCAATCACTCAACACATTTAAAACCGCCGCTAAACTCCCGCGTTTGTGATCCAATTCAAATTTGATAGAGGCTCTGTTAATTTCATCTTTCGATACAAAATTTTCTTCTCTGTTGATAATAACAAAACGGGTCATGTTATTATTAATCGTTTGAATTTCTGGAGCCAAAATTTCTAAATCATACATTTCAGAAGCCGTTTTACTGGCAATTGCAGCAATTCCTGTCAATTGTTTTTCATGAATTCTTCTGGCTGTTTCAGCGGTATCTTTATCTTCAACTAATTTAATATTTGGATATTTCTTCAAGAACTCCATACATTGCAATAAAGCCATCGGATGAGAATGCACCTCCAAAATATCTTCAATTTTCTGACCTTTCAAAGCCATTAAATTTTGATGAATATCCAAATAGTGCTCTCCAACGATGTGTAAATTATTCTTATCAATCAAAGCGTAATTAGGGATAATTGGACCTGCTATAGAATTTTCGATAGCCATAACCGCCTGGTCTGATTTACCCGACAGCAAACTATCCACTAATTCTTCAAAGGACAAACATTCGTCTACTTCTACATTCTGATAGTAGTATTCCTGTGCCACCTGATGATGGAAAGATCCTTTTATACCTTGTATTGCAATTTTCGTTCTCATTTATTCAAAAAAAAATCCTGATTTTCATCAGGATTGTATATTAGTTTTATTTGTTTCTTGTTTTTCAAATAACCATAGCACAATCCCTTACTTCCTAAAGAAGAAATAAAAAGTGTTGCTAAAATAAAAACGGTTATTAGACATTGTATTCTCTGTTTTTTAATAAATTCTTTGCAAATGTAGGACATATTTCAAATCAACACAAAAAAAAATATGTTTTTATATAACAAAAAAAGAATTCTTTGTGAAAACGACTTTTTTTTATATAATACACAAAAAAGCACTCTTTGAAAAGCTATTTTTTATTGATTTAAAAGCCACTTTTTACTAAAAACTAATTCCGATTTAGCTTTTTTACCCTGGTTGGTGTATCTTCTCCATTAATAATTGACCAAGAGCTGATTGCAATTGCCTTTACGATTTCGGTCATATTATCTAAATCCAAGGTAGAAACCTCATCACTTAATTTGTGATAATTGGGCTCCACATCCATCTTTGAAGTCGAGATCGTATGAGCCGGAACGCCCAAAAATGCTAATCTTGCATTGTCCGAACGATAAAAAAGTCGTTCACTTGGATACGGATCCGGATTAAAATTGAAATTGGTTCCTTTTAGATTTTTCTGCAAAATCATTCCAAAATCAGATTTTTCAAAACCCGTGATGTAAGCCGAATTTTTACCCCACTTGCTTTCTGTACCAATCATCTCAATGTTGAACATCGCCACCACTTTATCCGGATTCATACTTTCTGTAAAAAAAGCCGAGCCGTAACCCCCAATTTCTTCTCCGGTAAAAGCCACGAATATAATCGTTCTTTCATTTTGGCCCAATTCTTTAAAATACTTTGCTAAAGCAATTACTGCGGTAGTTCCAGATGCATCGTCATTAGCACCATTATAAACTCTATCTTCCCCACTACTTTCAATTCCTAAATGATCATAATGAGCAGAAAAAATCACATACTCATCGGACTTGGATTTTCCAGGAAGTATCCCAATAACGTTGTTTGCGTTTTTTCCCTTAACAACAAATTCCTGACGATAGGTTTTTAAGTCTTTATAATGACCAAGCCCAATTCCTTTAAACTCTTTCTCAATAAAATTGGAAGCCAAATCAATCCCAGGCGTAAACGTAGCTCTCCCCTGCATTTCATCAGAAGCCAATTTTGTTTCAATTCGTACAACCTCCTGCTGCAGAATCATTGGTTTTTCCTGCGCCTGAACGAAAAACCCAAGCAAGAAAAACATCAAAACACCTTTATTTCTCATACACGATTTAATTTTAAGTCATTCTTACAATTGCAAATACTATTATCTTTTTATTCTAAACAGATCATTTAAGAGACGCTGCTATCCATTTTTTTCCTTCTGAAATTCTTGTCACCAACATGGCCGAAACCAAATCGCCATTAGCATTTAATAAAGTAGCTATCGGATCTACCAAAGTTCCAATAATCATCGCAGCAGGTAAAGCCTGTTCCATCGGAAATCCATAAACGGTTATTGCCAAAATTTCGCCGATATAACCTCCATTTGGAATACCACCTTCTACGACCGAAACGACTACCGTAATTCCGATTGCCATTAGCAAGGTAGAAGGATCTGTGAAATCTTTACCAAACATAGCAAAAATTACGGCTATTTTTATAATAGACGACATACTGGAACCGTCTTTATGCAGAGGAGCTCCCAACGGAATGACTACATTTCGGATATGATTTGGAATATTCATTTTTTCTGCCGCTTCCAGATTAGCCGGTATTGTAGCAATACTGCTGCAGGTTCCCAATGCTGTCAATGCGGGCGTAATATTGTTTTTCCAGAACACACTTAAACCTGTTTTTCCCCCAGCCATAAAAGCATACAAACTAAAAAATACAATAAAGTAAAAACTGCAAGTTGCGTAATAAAGACCTAATGGTTTTGCATAAGCCCCAAATAGTTGCGGGCCAAAGATCCCTACCTGATAGGCAAAATAAGCACCTAAACCAACAGGAGCTGTTTTCATGATAATATGAAGCAATTGTTTCATCACTTCATTTCCTGAATTTAAAAAACTTCTAAATTCTTTTCCTTTTTCACCCGAACGCAAACAGGCAAATCCAATCAAAAAAGAGAATACAATCAGGGCGAGCATATTTTTTCGGGACAATAACTCAAAAAAATCATTAGCCGTAAACAATTGGGTGATTTGCGCGACAGTAACTCAAAAAAATCATTAGCCGTAAACAATTGGGTGATTTGCGAACCAGGACCACTTTCTTGAATCGTCTCCAAAGGGATTTTGGAAATAATAATATCTTGATGAACAGGAAAAAGCAAAACAGCCACAATCATCAAAATTGCTGAAACAATGACCGTCCCTAAAAAAACGCCAATTACAATTCCAAACAGTTTTCCCAGTTTTTCGGTCTTTTCCAAACTGGCAATCGAAGATGAAATGGTGAAGAAAACTAACGGAATAATAGCCGTAAAGAGTAAATTCAAGAAAATATCTCCCAGCGGTTTTATCACCTCCACTCCTTTACCAAAAACCAAACCCAATACACTTCCGGCTAAAATTCCACCCAACAGCAATAAAATACTGCTATAGTTTTTCAAAAAACCAGATGAATACCCCTTCTTCGAATTCATATCATTAAAAGTTTACCGTAAATATATAAATCTATAAGAGAATGACATCAACCATTTGCAAAGTTTAAAACTTCAAGAAAGGTCTTTTGAGGCATTGTGAGATAAAAAACAATAAATTAATGCTTTTTCTGTTTACTTTTGCAACAAATAAAATTCCATGTCAATAGAAGTAAATAACATCTCCAAAAGCTATGGTGCCCAAAAGGCATTAGACAATATCTCATTCTCTATCAACAAAGGGGAAATCGTTGGTTTTTTAGGCCCAAATGGAGCCGGGAAATCGACTTTAATGAAAATATTGACCACTTACATCAATGCTGATGAAGGGACAGCAATAGTGAATGGAAATAATGTAAACACGGATCCTAAAGCCGTTCAACTTTCTATTGGTTATTTACCGGAACACAATCCGTTGTACCTGGATTTGTATGTGAGAGAATATTTGGCTTTTAATGCCGATGTATACAAAGTAGCCAAATCCCGAATCGAAGAAGTAATTCAATTGACCGGTTTAAGTAATGAAAGTCATAAAAAAATAGGGCAATTATCTAAAGGCTACCGTCAACGTGTGGGATTAGCCAATGCTTTATTACATAATCCTGATGTTTTGATTCTGGATGAACCTACTACCGGTTTGGACCCAAATCAATTGATTGAAATTCGTAATGTGATTAAAAATGTGGGAAAAGACAAAACTGTTTTCCTTTCCACCCATATTATGCAGGAAGTGGAAGCCATTTGCGACCGCGTTATTATTATCAACAACGGTAAAATTGTTACCGATAAAAAACTGGATAATTTAATTTCTGAAGGAAAAGAACAAATTATTGAAGTTGAATTTGATAATACAGTCGAAGAGCAACTTATTGCCAAAATCGAGAATATTTCTTCTTATAAAAATACGCATGACAAAATTTGGGAGTTAACGTTTACAACCGACAAAGATATGCGACCGGCAGTTTTTGATTTTGCGAATGCCAATAATTTGAAAACTTTACAATTAAATCAGAAAAATAAAAATTTAGAGACTGTATTCAGGGAGATTACAAAGTAAAGAAGCCATTTTCATTCGCAGTTTATCAAAAAAACAAACCCGTTTAAATCCATTTTAAACGGGTTTGTTTTTTATTTAAAAAGAGCTAAACGAAATGATTGTTGCTATTAAATTTTACTCAATCCCCAACTCCAAAACACTTTCCTTCATTTCCTCGATTGCAATCTGAATATCCGACTCAGTAGTTCTCCAATTGACAAACGAAGCACGAATTCCTTTTCTGTTTTGATAAACAGTTGGCGTCATGAACACTTTGCCTTTGTCATTAAGATGTGTCAAAAATAAACTCACTTTTTCCTGATTATGGTCTCCCGTCAAAGTAAAACACACATTATTGAGACGAGTTGGCGCCAGTAATTCGAAATTTTTATTTTGATTAATGAATTCATCAAATCGCAATGCCATAGCAACACTGTTTTCTATAACATCCTGAAAACCTTGCTTCCCATACGCCAATAGTGAAAACCAAACGGGTAAGGCTTTTAAACGACGGGAGTTTTCCGGCAAGAAATTGAGATAACTGAAATTCTCCAAAGGATCTCCTAAATAAGGTGCATTTGAGTTTTGAAAGGTTTCAATTTGTAGGTTTTTATGTTGTTCTTTTACCAAATAAAAAGCACTTTCATAAGGTACATTCAACCATTTATGGCAATCAATTGTAATACTGTCGGCATGTTCCCAACCACTTACCAGATGTTTGTATTTTGGAGAACAAGCAGCAAAACCACCGAAAGCCCCATCTATATGCCACCAAAAATTGTATTTTTCCTTCAGTTTAGTTATTGCATTGAAATCATCAAAATCAGCCGTATTTACAGTCCCGGCACTAGAAATCAGAATAAATGGTTTTCCGTTTAAGCTTTCAATATTTTTCTCTAAATCGGCAATATCAATCGCTTCATGATTTCCTTCAATAGTATTTATTTTAGTGAAATTTTGACTTCCAATCCCTAGCATTGCCAAAGATTTTACAGACGACGAATGTGGGGTGGCTGTAAGAATCGTAATAGGTTCTGAAATTCCGTTTTTGGCAAAATCTTTCCCTGACTGATTTCCGAACCATTGTCTGGCTACAGCCAAGCAGGTAAAATTCGACATTGTAGCGCCTGTTACAAATCCGCCCAAAAATGACTTTGGCAAGTCCAATAATTGCAACAATAAATTTATGGTTTCTATTTCTATCAAAGCAGAAACGCCTCCTTGCGCTTTTGTGGCCTGTGCATTTGGATCATAAATAGTAGTCAGCCAATCGCCGACTATAGAAGCTGGCGTTGCACCTCCTGTTACAAATCCCCAATATCTAGGGCCAGCTTGCGAAACCATTAAAGGTGCTAGGCGTTGATTGAATTCTTCTAAAGCAGATAAAGTTCCCAAACCAGAATCATTTAGATTTCTGTCTGTTGTGATAGATTTCTGGGTTGAAGTGGGAACGCTATCAATCGAATGTAAAAAATCAATTCCTTGTTGTTTCACTTGTTCAAGGATATTTTCTATGTCTTTCAGGTCTTGTTGAAGTATTGGATTCATTTTGGTTTGGATTTTTTATATAAAAAAAGGGCTGAAGAATCAGCCCTTTTAAATGTTATATCAATTAAAAAACTTGACTCGCTATTTGTCGTATATTTTCAGATTTACCCATAGAATAATAATGCAAAACGGGAACACCCGCTGCCTTCAATTCTAGCGATTGCTGGATTGCCCATTCGATACCTACTTGTCTGATGTCTGTATTGCTTTTGCATTGATCTACAGCATGAATTAAATCTTCAGGCAAATCGATACGGAAAATTTGCGGCAATATTTGTAAATGTCGTTGCACTGCAATTGGTTTGATACCAGGAATAATAGGAATTGTAATTCCAATTTCTCTAGCTTTGGCAACAAATTCAAAGTATTTTGCATTGTCAAAAAACATTTGCGTTACTACATAATCCGCACCGGCATCTACTTTTTCTTTCAGCCTTTTTAAATCGGATTGTAAAGAAGGAGATTCCAAGTGTTTTTCTGGATAACCTGCAACACCAATACAAAAATCAGCTTTATTATCCTTGTCCATCACATCATGCAGGTATTTCCCTTGATTAAGATGATTGATTTGTCTCACTAAATCCACTGCAAAACGATTCCCTCCATCTTTTGGAATGAAATATTGTTCGTCTTTCATAGCGTCACCTCGTAGCGCCATAATATTATTTATTCCTAAATAATGACAATCAACCAACATATACTCTGTTTCTTCTTTTGTAAAACCACCACAAAGCAAGTGTGGCACAGTGTCTACATTATATTTGTGTTTTATGGAAGCGCAAATACCCAAAGTACCAGGACGCATTCTGGTTAATTTCTTATCTAATAATCCGTTCCCTTTATCTACATAAATATACTCTTCGCGAGAAGTAGTAACATCAATAAATGGCGGTTTGAACTCCATCAACGGATCAATATTATCATATAATTCTTGTATGCTTTTGCCTTTTTGTGGCGGTATAATTTCAAAAGAGAATAATGTTTCTCCTTTGGCTTTTTCTATATGTTCTGTTACTTTCATCTTTTATTAGTTTGAAGTTTAAAGTTTAAGGTTTAAGGTTCTCTCGAACAACTTTAAACTTTAAACTTTAAACATTTTTTTAATCTGCTATATTTGGATTCAACCATTTCATTGCTGCCTCTGTTGAAGTACTTCTTCGTTTGGCATAATCAACAACCTGATCTTCTTTTATTTTTCCAAGTCCGAAATACTTACTTTCCGGATTTCCAAAATAATAGCCTGAAACTGAAGAAGCCGGCCACATTGCCATACTTTCGGTCAAGGTCACTCCTATTTCTTCTGCCACATTCAGTAATTTCCAAATTGTCTCCTATTTCTTCTGCCACATTCAGTAATTTCCAAATCGTTGGTTTTTCTAAATGGTCAGGGCAAGCCGGATAACCCGGAGCTGGACGAATTCCTTTGTACACCTCATCAATCATCGCCTCATTGCTTAAATTCTCATCGGCAGCATAACCCCAAATTTCTTTACGTATCTTTTCGTGCAAATATTCGGCAAAAGCTTCTGCAAAACGGTCCGCCAATGCTTTGACCATAATCGAATTATAATCGTCTAAATTCTTTTCGAACTCAGCTGCCCATTCATCGACACCAAAACCGGTAGTTACACAGAATGCTCCCATATAATCTGTTTTCCCGCTCTCTTTTGGAGCAATAAAATCAGCCAACGCTATATTTGGTGCGCCTTTTGTTTTTTGCGACTGCTGACGAAGCGTTAAGAATTTCTCTAATACATTTCCGCTTTCATCGCGTAATTCAATATCGTCATCATTCACTTGATTCGCAGGGAAAATCCCGTAGATTCCTTTGGCTGTCAGTTTCTTCTCTTTCAAGATTACTTCTAACATTTCCTGTGCATCCTTGAAAACAGACTGTGCTTGTTCGCCAACCACATCATCGGTTAAGATTGCCGGATATTTCCCAAACAATTCCCATGTTCTGAAAAATGGCGTCCAGTCTATATACGGAACCAAGACATCCAAATCTACTTCGATTGTTTTTGTTCCAATGAAATTTGGCTTCACCGGATTAAAATTCTCCCAGTCTAATTTTAATTTGTTAACACGAGCTTGCTCAATAGTCAGGAAATTTTTATCGCGTGAACGGTTTAAAAAGGTTTCACGGAAAGCGTCATAGCATCATACTCTGCCCTGATTTCACTCGCATATATTTTTTTATCACTATTCAATAAACTTCCGGCAACAGTAACTGCTCTGGAAGCATCATTTACGTGAATTACTGTTTCTCTGTATTGAGGCGCAATTTTCACGGCAGTATGTGCGCGTGAGGTTGTTGCACCGCCAATCATGATTGGAATTTTTATGTCCAGTTTGTCTAATTCTTTGGCCAAATACACCATTTCGTCAAGCGAAGGTGTAATCAATCCGCTTAGTCCGATAATATCTACCTTATGTTCTATCGCGGCAGCAATGATTTTCTCGGGAGCAACCATCACACCCAAATCAACTATTTCGTAGTTATTACACGCCAAAACCACAGCCACAATATTTTTCCCGATATCGTGAACATCCCCTTTTACGGTCGCCATTAAAATCTTACCGGCACTTTGGGAGGTTCCGTCTTTTTCTGCTTCAATAAACGGTAATAAATAGGCTACTGCCTTTTTCATTACACGAGCCGATTTTACTACCTGAGGCAAAAACATTTTTCCGCTTCCGAATAAATCTCCAACGACATTCATTCCGGCCATCAGGTTTATTTCGATTACCTCTATTGGTTTTGAAGCTGCTAATCGTGCCTCCTCAATATCCTGTTCTATAAATTCATCAACTCCTTTTACTAACGAATGGGTTAATCGTTCCTGAATTGTTCCCGAACGCCATTCCTGAACAGCTTTTTCATTGCTTTTTACATCACCTTTTACATTTTCGGCGAAGTCCAAAAGTCTTTCGGTAGCATCATCTCTTCGGTTCAGAATTACATCTTCAACATGCTCTAATAAATCTTTTGGAATTTCATCGTAAATAGAAAGCATTTCCGGGTTTACGATTCCCATTGTCATTCCGTGTTGAATGGCATGGTACAAGAAAACGGAATGCATGGCTTCACGAACGGTATCATTCCCCCTAAAAGAAAACGAAACATTACTTACCCCTCCACTGATGTGTGCGTGAGGTAAATTTTCCCTAACCCATTTCGTTCCTCTAAAGAAATCCAAGGCGTTCAAGCGGTGTTCTTCCATTCCTGTCGCAACCGGAAATATATTTAAATCGAAAATAATATCCTGTGGTGCAAAATCTACTTTATTGACTAAAATATCATACGAGCGCTTACAGATTTCGATTCGTCTTTCGTAATTATCAGCCTGTCCTACCTCATCAAATGCCATTACAATAACAGCAGCACCATAACGCTTGATTAGTTTCGCATGATGAATAAACTGCTCTTCTCCTTCTTTCAAAGAGATCGAGTTTACCACACTCTTTCCTTGCACAACCTTCAAACCTGCTTCAATTATTTCCCATTTAGAGCTATCAATCATGATAGGAACTCTGGAAATATCCGGTTCTGCAGCAATCAAATTCAGGAATTTTGTCATGGCATAAACACCATCGAGCATTCCTTCATCCATATTAATATCAATGATTTGCGCGCCTCCTTCTACTTGCTCTTTGGCAATACTGAGCGCTTCCTCGTATTTCTCTTCCTTGATTAATCGAAGGAATTTTCTAGAACCTGTTACATTCGTTCTTTCACCAACGTTAACAAATACGCTGTTGGGCGTAATGATTAAGGGCTCTAATCCCGATAATACCAAGTTTCTTCTAGTTTCTGCTTGTGCCATTTTTTAATTTTGAGTTACTAAGTTCCTATCTCGATAGCTATCGGGACTTAGGTTCTAAGTTTTTATTATTTTGTCTACGGTTCTAAAAACGGTAGCTATTTTTTATTTTTATTTCAACTTTATTTGGGCGTGCCACAATCCCGATAGCTATCGGGAGGGCTATTCGCCATATCTTTTGTTTCGTTATCGCTCCACAAAAGGATGCCGCTGCTATCCCCTCACGCAAGACCCTGCTTACCATTGTATTCTTTTTATCTACAACCAACGGAATAAATTCCGTTGCTACAAAATGTATCGTTCCTATGGAACTCTTATTATTTTTCGCTAGCGCGAGCGTCCCGCTCGTGCCTATTCAAAAATTATAATTCTATTCTTCAAATATCTTCAACCTAGCTTTGTTTGTAGGCACGAGCGGGACGCTCGCGCTAGCCGGGTTTATTTCAGACGCGATAAATCGCGTCTCTACGTTTACATTGTCGCCGTTGAAACTCTTGGCTTATAATCCTTAGCCACTTCGGCTATTAATCGAATATGTTCTGGTGTTGTTCCGCAACATCCTCCGATAATATTTACTAAATTATCATCCAAATATTCTTTTATCAACTGCTGCATTTCTTCAGCAGTTTGATCGTATTGTCCGAAAGCATTTGGTAAACCGGCATTAGGATGTGCTGAAACATTTAATGCGGTGTTCTGCGCCAAAGTTTTCAGGTACGGTTTAAGTAAATCTGCCCCTAGAGCACAATTAAACCCTACACTTAGCAAAGGAATATGTGAAACCGAAATCAAGAAAGCCTCCACCGTTTGTCCTGAAAGTGTTCTTCCCGAAGCATCCGTAATGGTTCCTGAAACCATGATTGGAATTTCGATATTTCGTTCGTCTTTAACTTCTTCAATGGCAAAAAGTGCCGCTTTAGCATTTAATGTATCAAAAATGGTTTCAACCAATAATAAATCACAACCGCCATCCATCAAAGCTTCGACCTGTTGTTTATAGGCGATACGCAAATCATCAAAAGTCACTGCTCTGTAACCCGGATCGTTTACATCCGGTGACATACTGGCTGTTCTGTTTGTCGGTCCGATTGAGCCTGCCACAAAACGGGGTTTGTCCGGATTTTTTGCTGTAAATTCATCGGCTACTTCACGGGCGATTCTTGCGGATTCATAATTCAAATCATAAACAATATCCTCAAGATGATAATCGGCCATACCGATTGTAGTACCCGAAAAAGTATTAGTTTCTATGATATCAGCTCCGGCTTCAAGATAAGCGGCATGCACATCCCGAATAGCCTGTGGCTGTGTGAGTGATAATAAATCATTATTCCCTTTTAAAGAATGAGGAAAATCCTTGAAACGTTCTCCACGGAAATCTTCTTCTGAAAAATTATATCGTTGTAACATCGTTCCCATAGCTCCATCGAGTACGAGTATGTGTTTTTTAATGGCTTCTTGAATTGTTGACATAACTTATTTTAAACCGCTAAGTCGCCAGGGCGCAAAGCTTTTGATTACTATTTTTCTATAAATTCCTAATTCTGG